>P_2C_Liq_1_UnCtyDRAFT_1000543_pt1 | contig 16131 bp, 10 predicted proteins | sample Pon2CUnioCityCA_2_FD_10234 | JGI IMG/M metagenome (IMG submission 10234)
CCGGCCTTTGGGCTATGATTTAAAATACATATTTGATGGTTTGCCGCTCGGGCCCGCTTCTGGGACGAGCCTGTATGTGTTGTTGCCGACGCATAGGCACTTGGGACAGGTCGCACGAGTTCGGATCTCATGCGTGGTTGTCTCTCCATCGACCACAAGTAGGAGATTGGCAACTTCATGCGCAACCGTGTGCTTGCAAGCCGCACAAGTGATGATGATGGTCTTGTCAGAAATTGTCTTGAGTTTGGGGGGCATTTGCTCTCTCACATCTCAGTCTGCAGGTGGCGTGTGTGCATCGGATTTGGGGTGAGTGAAACCGCTTAGTTTGGGGCTGAATTACTTTTCTCGGGCTTTCGGAGCTATACCATAGGTGGGCTCTGTATGTGGTGGTGACAGGTTTCCTTTTGGCTCCGCAGGATCTGGGGAGCGCATTAAGATACTTTTTGTCTGGAACTGCAGCTCTGGTCTCTTCCGTCTCCAACTCATTGGGACAGTGTGAATTTCAATCCAGTTTTGACCTGTTTTTCTGTGGTTTCTCACGAATGGTTTTCTTGGGTGATCGCTTCACTCTCAGGCTGTCTTTGCGGAGCATTGGAGGCAGAGATGGTTTTGAAGTTTTGGTGGCGTCCAGGTGTTAGGCCGCCTAGTGTTTCCAGCGGTGGCTTGGCAGGTGGCTGGGCTTAATTCTGCGGAGGAGCCCGTTATCATGAGCGCGCATTGGCAACAGATACTTCAGGAATATTGGGGCATTGACGCCACGCTTACGCCGCTTGATGGCGAATACGATCTTAATTATCTGGCGCAAGGCGATGATGATTACGTTTTGAAAGTGATGCGCGCAGAGAGCTCTGAAGCTTTTGTTGATCTGCAGTGTCGTGCCTTTGAGCACATCAAGCGCCACGCGCCTGATGTACCTGTGCCCCCAGTTGTTCGCAGCCTGGCTGGAGATCAGTTTATCTCAGTTGTGGATGGGGCTGGAACGCTGCGCCTTGTCTGGGTGCTTGAGAAGCTGGAGGGACGTGTCTTTGCCGAGATGCTGCCTAAATCGATGGAGCTTCTTCACCAAGTCGGGCAGATTTTGGGGAGCATGGATGCCGCGCTTGCAGACTTTCACCATCCTGCTTTGGAGCGGGAGTTCAAATGGAACCTGATGCAGGCCGGTTGGATAAGAGACGCGTTCGAGTCACGGTTTTCGCCCGAGCGCTGCGCCATTTTGCGGGACATCATTGCTCAATATGACAGGATCATGCCCTCCTTGGCCCAGCTCCCTCTGGTGGCTATCCATAATGATGTGAATGATTACAATGTTTTAGTGAGTGGTTCGCTCACGCAAGCGCCGCATGTGACTGGGGTCATTGATTTGGGCGATATCTGCGCGAGCCCGCGTGTCTGCAATCTGGCGATTGCTTGCGCGTATATGGTCTTGGGCCATGAGGCGCCGGAGCAAGCTTTGGGCAGCGTCGTTTCAGCTTACCACAGCTCTAACCCTTTGACGTCCCAAGAGCTTGATCTGATTTGGCCTTTGCTTCGGATGCGCCTTGCGGTGAGTGTGGTCAACTCGGCCATGATGGCTGATGAAAACCCAGATGATCCTTATGTTGTTATTTCACAAAAGCCTGCCTGGGCGTTTCTTGAAGGCAGTTATGAAGACGAAGGGTTGATCCGCGCGCGGCTGCGTGCGGCTTGCGGGCTTCCTGTGACGGATGCTGCGCCCCGTGTTCTGGCGTGGCTTGATGCTGCGCGCGGAAGCTTTGCACCGCTCTTTGCACAAGACCTTAGCGATGCACCTATGGGGTCTCTTTCCGTCGAAAACTCCGCCAGCCCTGAAAATCCGTTTGATTTGCCGCTCGCGGAAGCTGCTGTGATTGGCGAGGAATATGATGACAATGGGCGTATTTGGCTGGGGTATTACAACGAGCCGCGTCTGATCTATACCGCGCCGTTCTTTCGGCGAGGGCCGTGGAAGGCATCCAACCGTCGGACGGTCCATATTGCGGTGGATGGCTTTACTCACGCCCAGACGGAGATTTTTGCGCCGCTTGAAGGTGTGGTGCATGTGGTTGAGAACCGCACCGCGCATCTTGATTATGGGGGGGTGGTGATCCTGCAGCATGTCACGCCTGATGGTGATCCCTTCTTCACACTCTATGGCCACCTCAATCCAGAGGTCTGCACGCGCCTCAAGGTTGGCGATACTGTTGCCAAAGGCGCGCTTTTGGCCCGTCTGGGGGATCAAACCCAGTCTGGCGGCTGGGCACCTCATGTGCACTTCCAGTTGGCTTTGACCACTGAGGGGATGGGAACAGATTGGCCGGGTGTCGCGGATCCAGACGAGATGTATCTCTGGGGGGCTATCTGCCCCAACCCAGCTGCTCTGCTCAACCTGCCTGATGAGAAGACAGGGTATGTCACGCTCGCGCAAGAGCCCGTTTTGCAGGGGCGCAAGGCGCATTTTGCCCGCAATCTCAAGTTGAGCTATGCTGAACCAGTGATGTTTCTGCGCGGTTGGAAGCACCATTTGTTTGATGCTTGGGGACGCCCCTTTCTGGACGCTTATAACAACGTGCCTCACGTGGGTCATGCACATCCGCGCATTCAGGCGGTCGCGGCTGATCAGCTCAAACGGATGAACTCCAACACGCGCTACCTTCATCCCGCACAGGTCGCTTTTGCTGAAAAGATCGTATCAAAAATGCCTTCGGGTCTGGATGTTTGCTATTTGGTAAATTCAGGATCAGAGGCCAACGAACTTGCGCTCAGGCTGGCCCGCGCGGCCAGTGGTGGGCGTGATATGATCACGCCTGATCACGGCTATCATGGCAACACCACTGGTGCGGTTGATATCTCTGCCTACAAGTTTAATGCCAAAGGTGGTGTCGGGCAGCCCGATTGGGTGCAACTGGTTGATGTGGCGGATGACTACAACGGCCGCTACCGCCGCGAGGACCCCTTGTGTGCTGAAAAATATGCAGCTCAGGTCGATGAGGCGATCGCCCGCGTTTCTGAGCGGGGCGGCAAGCTTGCGGGCTTTATTGCGGAGACGTTCCCCAGCGTTGGAGGGCAGATCATTCCTCCAAAGGGCTACTTGGCGGGCGTTTATGCGCGGATCCGTGCGGCGGGTGGTGTCTGTATTGCTGATGAGGTTCAGACAGGGCTTGGCCGCTTGGGAGCGTATTATTTCGGCTTTGAAGAGCAGCAAGTGACGCCTGATATCGTCGTGCTAGGCAAGCCGATTGGCAACGGCCATCCGATTGGTGTGGTTGTTACAACCCGGGCCATTTCAGAAGCCTTTGCCGAAGGCCCCGAGTATTTCACCACGTTTGGTGGCTCAACGCTGTCTTGTCGTATTGGCCATGAACTGCTCGATATTGTGGATGAAGAGAGGCTGATGGAAAATGCCTCAGCCATGGGCAAGCGTCTGCTTGACGGGCTGCGCGAGTTGCAGTGCCATCATGAAGTGGTTGGGGATGTGCGCGGCTATGGGCTTTTTATCGGGGTTGATCTGGTCACTGACCGACAGACGCGCCGCCCTGCAACTGAGGTCGCCGACTATGTGAAAAACAGGATGCGCGCCCATCGCATACTGCTAGGCTGTGAAGGGCCATATGATAACGTGCTAAAGATCCGCCCCCCGCTGACAATTGATGCAGAGGGGGTTGATATGATCCTTGCCAAACTGGCTGATGTTTTGCGCGAAGTTGACTGCCTGCGCGCTTAAGCGTCGCGCAAGAACATTGGCCCGCCTTTCCAGCGAGGGAAGCCGAAGGCGTTGACCATGGTCACGTCAATGTCCTCGCGGCTTGCAGCGATGCCTTCGTCAAGAATAGCTGCGCCCTCGCTTTGCATACAGCCAAGAATGCGTGCCATAATAGCCTCGGCGCTAAAGCTCTGCCGCGTGATGTTTTTACGCGCACTTTCAGCCAGAATAAGTACTTCCACCTCCGGGTTGCGCTGAGGCTTGCCATCTTCACCGTAGAGGTACCAGCCGCGGCCTGTTTTGCGGCCAAAGTTGCCTTGCTCACAGATGCGATCTGGAATGTCGACATAGCGCTCGCTTGCGGGGCGAGTTGTGGCGCGGCGCTTGCGTGCAGCCCAGCCGATATCAAGACCTGCAAGATCCTGCATTTCAAAAATACCCATCGGCATGCCGAAGTCGCGCATTGCGGTATCAACTTCATGGGGCAAGGCACCGTCTTCCAAGAGGTAATCAGCCTCGCGGCGGTAAGATGACATGATGCGGTTGGCGATGAAGCCATCGCATACGCCCGCCAGAACAGGCAGCTTGCCCAGTGATTTGGCCAGCTGAAGCGCGGTTGCCAGCACATCATCTGCCACAGTCTCAGGAACAACGATTTCGAGTAGCTTCATGATGTGGGCAGGGGAGAAGAAGTGAAGCCCAACCACGCGGGAAGGGTCTTTTACGCTCGCTGCAATTTCGTTTACGTCAAGGTAGGATGTGTTTGTTGCGAGGACGGCCTCTGGCTTGCAGGCGGCCTCAAGAGCGGCAAAGACCTGTTTTTTGACGTCCATGTCTTCAAACACAGCCTCGATCACCAAATCCGCTGTGGCGAGGCTGGCATAGGTGCTTGCCGTGGTGAAGTTCTGAAGCAAGGTGTCGTGTCTGGTCTGCGAAATGAGGCCTCGCTTCAGCGAGCCACCAATAATCCCCTCAACGCGGGCGGCTCCTGCGTTGGCTGCGTCTAGGTCACGTTCCACCATGTGTACGGTGAGCCCCGCCAAAAGCGCTGCTGCGGCGATGCCTGCCCCCATGGTACCACCGCCAACCACGCCAATATTGGCAGTGGGGCGTGGCGTGATACCTTTTGTGCGCGGCGTTTTCCCAACCGTCCGCTCGGCAAAGAAGATGTAGCGCAGTGCAGCAGACTGGGACGAGCCTTTGAGGCGCATGAAACGCTCACGCTCAAGACCCAAGGCTGTGATGCCATCATGGTCGAGCGCGTCGCGCACAGAGGCCGCGGCTTCATGAGGGGAATGTTGCCCTCGCGCTTTTGACGTCAGTTTGGCAATGGCGGTGTTCCATGTCTCCGCTGCAACGGCGGGCGCCTCACGGCTCAGCAGCGGCTTTGGCCGCGGCTGGCTGGCGGCGTCTCGGGCCATGGTGAGTGCGGCTGTGAGCAAGTCGTCTTCGGTGATAGCATCAAAGAGGCCGAGCTTGTGAGCCTCTGCGGCCCCGATGGGCTTGCCTGTAACCGCAAGGCGCGCAGCTTCCAGCGGGTCAATCAGGCGTGGCAGGCGTACTGTGCCTCCGGCTCCTGGGATCAGGCCAAGGTTGACTTCCGGCAGACCGATCTTGGCGGTGGATAGCCCCAAGCGGTGTGAGCAGGCTAGCGCAAGTTCACATCCGCCGCCCAGAGCGGTGCCATGGATCGCGGCGATCCATGGTCTTGTGGCGGCTTCGATTGCGTTCAGCAGGTCTGGCAACATCGGCTCAAGGAAAGGTTTGTCAAACTCGCGGATGTCCGCTCCGGCAACAAAGCTGCGACCGCTGCAGATGAGGACAACGGCGGCTGGCTGGCTTTTCTCGGTGGCTTGCAACGCAGCCAAAAGTCCTTGGCGCACAGCCTGAGACGCGGCGTTCACAGGTGGGTTGTCGATAGTGACAACGGCGATATCGCCATGCATTTGTGTGGTGACAACTGACATATGGGCGCTCCTCTTTCACAGCTTGCGCGACCCTGTCCCGCAGCGCCTGAAAAGTCAACCGCACGGTCGGTTATTTGCCGTAGTAGAGCGCCTGCACGTGCTCAGCTTCGGCAAAAAAGAGCCAACGCCCCGCAGCGATCCCCACAAGATGCGACAGCACAGCCACAAAGCCGATAAAGTGAGTGACGGGGAGGGCGAGCATCAAAAGCACAGGCAACACAACCCCAAGGCCAAGGGCAAAGATCCTCAGTTTGACGGCGTGTTTGCGGCCAACCTGATAGGCCATTTCCTTGAGTAGATAGTTTTCGCCTGAGTGGGGTGGCTCTAGCAGACGCACTTTACCGATACGGCCAAGGCCTGTCGCTGTTTCCAGTGTGGATCCTGCGCGCCCCTTTTCATCGCCCTTGATCCAGGCCCAGACCATAAGTGCGCCGAGAATGACAAGCAAAACCGCGGCAAGCCGTGTTTGGCCCGCAAGCAATGCGCCACCGCCCAAAGCGTGCATCATAAAAACAGATGGTGTTGTCCACATGTTCCAGCGTGGCACTGTCTTGAGCTGTGTGTAAATCATAGATGTGGTAAACACAGTGCCCAGGCAAAGCAGAGCGCCGAAGAGGCCCAGAAAGCGCAGGCGCAGGTCAAAGAAGATCAGTGCGACGGCAAAGACTGCCATTGTGAGGAGCGCCGCCACGGCTGCGATACCTTCTCGCGAGAGCCAGCTTGAGCGCCATTGGCTGAAGGCTTTTAGGGCATTCTTGGGGTTGGCCAAATGTGCAACAGAGGCCAGAAGCCCGCCGACGGCAAGTGTATAGGCCAGCGCAAAAAAGACGAATGCCACCCAGCCAGACACGGGAGGCAATCCAAGGCCGAGAAAGGCAAGCAGGCCAAAGCCGAGGCCCGAAAGTGTTGTGAAGGCGATAACGGAGGGAGCGGGGTGCATCAGAGTTTCTCCAGCGCTTTATCAAGCCATGCGAACAGGCCTTTGGCATCAGTATGTTCGGGCTTTAGTGTGGCCTCGGAGGGCTGGTCTTTCAGCCGTGGCGGCAGATATTTGTTCACGGGCTTTGTGCCCAGTTCTGGCATAAGGTCCATGCCGTCACGCGCGGCAACGAGCTTTGATACATCGCTCTCAGGGTCGCCCAGGTCACCAAAGTGGCGGGCATTCGAGGGGCAGGTTCGCACGCAAGATGGGACGCGGTCTTCTTCGGGGATGTTCTCGTTATAGATACGGTCTACGCAGAGGGTACATTTTTTCATGACACCGAAAATTTCGTCAAGCTCACGTGCGCCGTAGGGGCAAGCCCAAGCGCAGAGGCCACAGCCCATGCAATCGGCCTCGTTCACCAGAACGATCCCGTCTTCCTCGCGTTTATAGCTTGCACCTGTCGGGCAAACCGTCACGCAGGGCGCGTCATCGCAATGCAGGCAGGATTTAGGGAAATGCACGGTTTGGGAACAGCCCGTTTCAGGCTGTGCTTCAAAGCTGTGCACACGGTTGAGGAAGGTGCCATGTGGCTCGGCGCCATAGGCGTCAATATCAGAGAGTGGCGCGCCGTAGTTTGACGTGTTCCACTCTTTGCAAGACACAACGCAGGCCTGACAGCCAACGCATGTGTCGAGATCAATGACGAGACCGAGTTTTTTCTCGGTTGTTTGCGGCAGGGTGGTCATGCGGCCTCCTGACAGGCTTGAGCGGCAAACAGGGCCAGCTCGGTGTTAAAGCGCTCGGGGTGTTCTGCGAAGGGCGCGTGGCCCGTTTCATCCCAGAGCGACAAGGTGCTATTGGGCAGCGCCTCTGCGGCGGCCTTGCCTACACCAGGGACGACGATGGTGTCGTTCGCGCCATGAATGACACAGGCAGGCTTTGTGAACGTGTTCCAGATCGGGCGGCAGTCAAGCGTGCCTGCAAACAGCGCGCGGCGCACCAGCGGGCTGACCAGCATGTTCGCGCCAACGAGTGTGCCATAGGTTTGGCGCGGCAAGGGCTGATGGGTACAGTCATGCACGAATTTCGCAGTTGCTCTCAGGCGGCGGGCCTGATCGGTGGTATAAAGGTCTTTGTTGAGAGCAGGGCTTCCTTCTCCCATCATCCAAGGCTCCCGGGCGTCTCCAATGGCAAGCACGCCCCCGACGGCTACAATGCCAGCCAGCGCCTCTTGACCATAGGCCGCAAGATAGGAGGCGATGACGCGTGCCCCATATGACCATCCTATAAGTATGGTTTTTTCTAGTCCCAGCTCAGTGATCACGGCGTGAATATCTTCGCCCCAGAGCCTTGTATCACTATAGGCCGCTGGGTCTTGCGGGGCGTCAGAGCTGCCGTGCCCGCGCAGATCAAGCGCAACGACACGAAAGCGCTCGGCCAAGGGTGCCTGCGCNTCCCAGCAAATTGAGTGCTGCGCCCAGCCATGGATGAACAGGAGCGCAGGTGCCTCCTGCGGGCCGTGGTCGGTGACGTGAAGCTTGAGCCCGCCACCACCGGTTACACTGTGGGTGCGCATCAGAAGTCTTCTCCGTAGCTGACGTTTTTGGGCCCTTGGCCGACAGGGCTGTCTTGAGCGGGGAGGGCTGGCTCGCTTGGCCCGCCTTTCGGGGCTTTCTCAAGCCGGACGCGCAAATCAAACCATGCTGCTTGGCCTGTGATCGGGTCTGAGTTGGCCCAGCGGAGGCCGTCGCCCTTGGGTGGCAAAAGCTCGTTGATGAGATGGTTGAGCAAGAAGCCCTGCGTGGCCTCCTGTGCATCTTCGCTCAAAGCCCAAGCGCCGCGCTTTTTGCCGATGGCGTTCCACGTCCAGATGGTCTTGCCGTTCACCCCATCCATCCGCGCGACCGGCACTTTGATGCGGGCATGGGGAGAGGTCACATAAGCCCAGTCGCCTTCTTCAAAGCCGTGTTCTTCCCACAGTGCGCCCGGAATGAACATTTTGTTCACGCCAGTGATCTGGCGGAGCCATGCATTCTGGCTGCCCCATGAGTGATACATATGCATGGGGCGCTGGGTAAGGGCATGGAGTGGGTACTCCTCCTCGGCAATCTGAGTTTCTTCAAAGGGCGCATACCAGTGGGGCAGAGGTGTCATTGTCTCGATCATGCGCGCACGCAAATGATCTGGCGGCTGTCGCTCGCCATAGCCTTCGGCGGCCAGTTGCATTTTTCGCATCGGCTCAAGGTAGAGATTAAAGACATAGGGTTGGGGCGCATCAAAGAGGCCGATCTTGACGGCCCAGTCCTGATAGGCTTGGTTCCACGGCTTATAAAACTGCGCGTCCTCAGGCAAATGGCTGATCCAGAAGCCTCCGTTGGCGATGTATTGCTCCAGCTGCGCGGTGTTTGGCGCCCCTCGGCCTTCCTCGTTTCCGTCTGTGCCTCGAAAGCCTGCCAAGGGGCCAACGCCAGCACGGCGCTCGTGGCTGACGATATAGTCGGCATAATCGGCGTATTTCTGGCTTCCGTCGTCATTTACAAAACCGGGCAAGCCGAGCCGCGCGCCAAGGTCACAGAGTGCCGACTGAAAACCTTTTACGTTGCGGTCAGGCTCCACCACAGGCCAGCGGATCGCATCGGCTGCGGCGTCTGCCTCACAAATCGGGCGGTCGAGCAGGCTGATACAGTCGTGACGCTCCAGATAGGTTGTATCTGGCAAGATGAGGTCGGCGTAAGCCACTGTTTCTGAGCTGTAGGCATCGGAGTAGATGATGTGCGGGATGACATAGTCTCCGCTTTTATCTGTGTCGGTGAGCATGTCTATCACCGAGGATGTGTTCATCGAGGAGTTCCAGGCCATATTGGCCATATACATAAACAGTGTGTCGATCTTGTACGGCACGCCTGCGTGCGCGTTGGATATCACCATATGCATGAGGCCGTGCGCACTCAGCGGATTTTCCCAAGAGAAGGCTTTATCAATACGCTTGGGCTGGCCATCCTCATCAATGAGCAAATGCTCTGGTCCCATTGGATAGCCAAGATGTGGGCCGTCTAGCGGCTGCCCAGCCTTATAGCCAGCGTGTGGCTTGGGGTGGGCCTCGGGTGGCTTGGGGTAGGGCGGCTTAAAGCGGAAGCCGCCCGGGACTTCGACAGAGCCGAGCAGGATTTGCAGAATATGCAGCGCGCGGCAGGTCTGGAAGCCATTGGAGTGCGCCGAGATACCCCGCATGGCATGGAAGCTTACGGGGCGGCCGATCATTTGCGCGTGCTTCTCGCCCTTCCAGTCGGTCCATGGTTGGTCGATCACGATTTCTTCTTCAAACGCCACGCGCGCGAGGTCAGCGGCAAGTGCTTTGATACGAGGCGCAGGGATGCCGCAGCGCTCGGCAACAGCCTCGGGCGCGTAGGTGTCGCTCATATATTGTTCAGCCAGCAGCTCAAAGGCGGGGCGATAGGTCTCGCCAGCAATACGTGTCTGGCCTGTCAGCTTTGGGCTAACGCCTTTGGCGTCATAGTCCGCCGTCTTGCCCGTGGCGCGATCCATAACCTGAGCCTTGCCGTTTTCAGCGCGCAAGAAGAGGCCTTTGTTCGGCCCGTTTTCGGCACAGTTCACAAGAAAGCCTGCGTTGGTATAGCGGGTGAGGTAATTGAGATCGATCTGACCCGCTTTGAGCAATTCGTGGATCATCGCCATGATAAAGAGGCCGTCTGTCCCGGGGGTTATCCCGACCCAGTCATCGGCCACAGCGTTATAGCCAGAGCGCACAGGGTTCACGCCAACAATCCGCGCGCCGCGCGCTTTGAGCTTGCCAATGCCGATCTTGATGGGGTTGCTGTCGTGGTCTTCGGCGACACCAAAGATCATGAACATCTTGGTGCGGTCCCAGTCGGGCTGGCCGAACTCCCAGAAAGCGCCGCCCATTGTATAGATGCCAGCCGCAGCCATGTTCACAGAGCAAAAGCCACCGTGGGCGGCATAGTTGGGTGTTCCAAAGGCTTGCGCCCAGAGCGATGTGAAGCTTTGTGACTGGTCTCGTCCTGTAAAGAAGGCGAGTTTTTCAGGCGCGTTCTCACGAAGGGGGCGCAGCCAGCTTTCGGCCAGCGAGTAGGCTTCATCCCAGCTGATCTCTTCAAACTGGCCCGAGCCACGTGGGCCAACGCGCTTCATCGGTGCGCGCAGGCGCGAGGGCGCGTAATGCTGCATGATGCCCGCAGAGCCTTTGGCGCAAAGAACACCCTTGTTAACGGGGTGATCTTTGTTGCCCTCAATGTACTTCACCTTGCCGTCTTGCATATGGACATCGATGCCGCAGCGGCAGGCACACATATAACAGGTGGTTTTGCGGATTTCGTCAGACACGTGGGGAGAGGGGCGCGCTGGCGCCTTGTCAGATGTGATGGCCATGGCTCTTTCGTCTTTTCTGTTGTCCGCGGTTTGCACGGCCTAGGGTCTTTTCAAGATGACCGAGCCACAGCGGCGCGTCAAAGGGAAATGGCTGCCGCTTGGGTGATGGGCGATTGTTTGGGTCAAAGAAAACATTGGCTTACCCACGCTAGTGCTGATGACTGGCCTGACCTGCGTAACTCAACTGGACTTAGATGCAGCCGTTCTTTTGCGGCGCGGGCGAGACGCGCTGATGAGGGGCTTGTTGGCGAATCGTTGATTTGAGAGGTCCGGCGAATGAGTGGTGAGGGACGAAGCCGGAGCTTTCCTCGGAGGCTGCTGCGAAAAACTGTGTTTCCGCTTTCAAAACAATGGGCTGAAAGTTTTTGGTTAATTTTGTGTTCGCGGCACGCCGCATAAAAACAGGTGCGGGATCCCCTTTTGCGCAAAGAGTATACAAAAGTTTAAGAGAGGTATTGGGCGTAAGTCTCTGGGTGAGTTGTTTGTATATCGGCTTAAAAGGTATTTTTTTGCCTAAATACTGCTCTTATTGTCTTTTTTGACGTGGTTGTGCCGAAATTCCCCTTGGACTGTTTCTGTTTCTGAGTTTATCAAAAGATATCGCAACACGGTTGTTTAAGTGGTTGGCGCGAAGCCCAGTTGGTTGCGATGCGAAAGCAAACTGGGATCGCGCTTTGGTTAAAATCTGAAATATTCCCCCAACAAAAAAATTATCGCCCCGCCGTGCGCGGGACATTTAAGAGTTTTGTAAAATTTAACAGGAATTGACTCAGAGCCTGCAACGGGCATACGAAAAGGCTCCACATCAAAGCGGTTTAAGTTTGCTTTGGAGGGGAAGCGCTAGGGGGATCGGCGCGTATAGTTCTGGCTTTTGACGCGGGCAAAGCTGCCAAGTTCGCGCCGTATGAAGCCAAAAGAGCAGTGCGGTGAGCCACCTTAGGGAGACAGTGTCTCCGGTGGCCCAACGTGTTTTTCTTGGCAGTGACATTTAGTGAGTAATCTTTCGCGCGTTTGCGAAAGGTAGATTGGTAACGAGATGAACGAACGTGTTTCAAGCCGACTTGATATGACAGAGCTGCGCAGGCTGCTTGACGCATATCCCGTTGATCAAGTTTCCGGTCTTTACAGCCGCTACGGGAAACGCGCCCTGGACATTGCTCTTGTTGTCATCGCTCTTGTGCCAACTGTTCTTGTTTTGCTGCCATTGATGGCGCTGATCGCCCTTGATGGATGTGCACCGATTTATACTCAGAAACGTATTGGCAAAAATGGTCGTCACTTTCGCATGTTCAAATTGCGCACCATGGTTGCGGATGCAGATCAAATTCTCGAGGCTTATCTCGCCCGCAACCCTGAGGCACGCGCGGAATGGGATGATACCCAAAAGCTCAAGAATGACCCTCGCATAACCCTTTTCGGTAAAATTTTGCGCAAATCGTCGCTAGATGAGCTGCCTCAATTGTTGAACGTACTTTTGGGTCACATGTCTATTGTCGGGCCACGTCCCATGATGGTCGGTCAGGATAGCATTTACCCGGGCCGCGCGTATTACGAAATGCGCCCAGGGATCACAGGCTACTGGCAGATTTCTGAGCGCAACGAGACCAGCTTTTCCCAGCGCGCCCAATACGATACGGCGTATTTTAAAGACCTGTCGTTTGGTACAGATGTAAAAGTGATTTTGGGAACGCTGCGTGTTGTGGTGAGCGGGACAGGCTACTGAGCTTTGCTCAGATGCTCTTCAATCGCGACGTAAACAGCTTTTCCACCGTTTGACCCCAAGCGTCCCAGTTGAGACGGGTTTCAAAGTCGTTTCGAGAAGATCGGCGCAAATTTGCGTAGCGCTCAGGCGCGTCGATATAGTCTTCGATTAAAGCGGCATAGTCTGGCGCGCTAGCGCCCTGAGCAAGTGCATGACCACTCACGCCGTTGCGTACGGGCACGCCGCCCACTGCCATGCAGAGCGAGGGCAGGCCATAGGCCGCTGCCTCGCAAAAGGCAAAGCCCCAGCTCTCAAAGCTCGGCTGCACTAAAAAATGTGCGGCACGAAACGCAGCTTCAAACTGTGCCTTCTCTTCTGGAACGGCTTTGTTCAGCGAGGACAGAACTGTCACGTATGCGTTTGTATGAAAGGGCGGGGGTGTTGTCCCAATGACCGTGAGCCGTGCATCAAGGCCTTTGGCCCGCAAAAGCTGCATTGTCTCAAAGGCGATTGGCCCTCCCTTGGAAAACCAGTCGCGTCCGACAACCAAAAGCGAAACAGCTGCGCCGCGCGATATTGCAAGCGGTGTGTGTTCGGGCGGAGGGGTTTCGATGTTGGCCCCCCAAGGCACAACGGCACTTTGCGCAGGGCTTAGCCCATAGAGCGTGTCGGCTTCTTGCTTGAGCCAGTCTGAAGGCCAGAGCGCCAGATCAAGGTTTCTGTAGATCTTGCGTTCTGCTCGCAAGGTCAGGGGATCAAGGAGTTTGCGTGACGCCCACGATGAGCCGAAGCTCTGCCCCACTTCAGAGCGTTTGTAGACCGTAAAGCTGGCATCGGCGGTGAAGGCTTTGAGCATCGGGTAGGGCGTTTTCAGCCCTGCCAGAGACTGGAACGAATAAGCCCCAAACACCACGTCATAGTGTTTGGCCGCAAGCGCTTGAGTAACGGAACGCGCGATGATCTTTGAGAGCAGAAGATGCATGCGCCATCTCACCCTTAGGTTCATGCCATCAGGCAAAGCGTAGATCGCGCGGCGCACAGGCTCTGCGGCTCCCCAAGTTTGTGGCAGGATATCAACCTCCCCCACATGATCTTTCAGCGCCTGATAGATTCGCGCATTTCCGCCTGAATAGGGCTGGATGTGCTCTGGGCTGATATCGCAGAGGTAGGCGATTTTCATGAGTTCATGTCCTGCAAATGCTCTTGTTGACCTGATAGTCGAACCAGTGGGCCAGAATGCGCAGGATTGTCGGCGATAATGGGGCAAATGAGAAGAAATAAGCGACAAACGTTTGTTTCGTTGCTAGAAGGTGCCAGTCTGGGTTGGGGCGCAACAGGGACGAAGAGAGTTAATGCCAAACGCACTCGCCTTACTTGCGCTTGCAAGCTGGCCGCTGGTTTCGCTGGTCTTGTTTTACAAGCTGCCAGTCGGGCGGGCTGTGCTGTGGTCGCTTTTGTCTGCTTATCTCTTTTTGCCGCCACCACCTGCGCTGTTTGACTTTCCTGCTCTGCCACCATTTGACAAAGACTCGATCGCAGCTATGGCGGCTTTTGCCTTTTGCTTTTTCATGCATGGCAAGGGGCTTGTGTACCTGCCAAAGTCCAATGTGGCCAAAGGGCTCATGATCTTATTTGTGATAACGCCCATGGCGACAGTGCTCACCAATGATGAGCCGATCTTTTTTGGTCAGGTCGGACTGCCAGGGCTCAGGATCGTGGAAGGCCTCGCGCTCATGGTGCAGCAATGTATGATCCTCATGCCGTTTATCATGGCCTACAGCTTTTTGCGCACAGAGAAAGACCAGAGGGATATCCTCTTTGCCTTTGTGGCACTTGGGCTGGTTTACTCTGTGTTGATGCTGATCGAAATCCGCCTGAGTCCGCAGCTTAACCTCTGGATATGGGGCTACTACCAGCACAGCTTTGACCAGCTCATCCGCTTTGGTGGCTTTCGACCTATTGTGTTTCTCTATCACGGCCTTTGGGTGGCCCTCTTTGCGATGATGATGTTGGGCTGTGCGGTTGCGCTGTTTCGGCATTCAAAGGGCAAATCCAAACTCTGGTATGGCGGGGTCAGCGCCTATTTTGCGGTGATCATGATCTTGTGTAAGTCGGTTGCGTCTATCGCCTACGCTTCGGTTCTTTTGCCGATGGTTTTGTTCATGGGGCGCCTCTGGCAGTTTCGTCTGGCCGCGTTGCTGGCGCTTTTGGCCGTGACCTATCCGATCATGAAGGGGCTTGAGTGGATCCCCGAGCAGCAAATTATCGAGAAAATCACAGAGCTTGATGAAGACCGCTCCGGGTCTCTCAAGTTTCGCTTCGACAATGAACGTGTGCTGCTTGACCGCGCGCTTTTGAAGCCTGTTTTCGGTTGGGGAAGCTGGGGGCGCAATCACATTTTAGACCCTATCACAGGGGCTTTGCTCACCGTCACCGACGGGCGCTGGATTATCACCATCGGTGTGTTTGGTTGGGTCGGATATTTGGCGGAGTTTCTGTTGTTTAGTTGGCCCTTGTTTGTCCTTTTTGCCCGCAGCTTTGTCCTTACCAAAGAGACGTACACGTCTCCCTATCTGGGTGCGCTGGCGCTGATCCTCGGGTTTAACCTGTTTGATCTGCTGCCAAATGCCACGATCACCCCGCTGACCTGGATGCTCTGCGGTGCGCTGCTGGGCTATACCGAAAACTACATGCCACGCGTGCGGGCTCACAAAATGAAAATTGAAACGGTAATGTAAGTATGAGCAAACGCCTCAAAGTTCTTATTCTGGCAGATGAATGTAACCCTGAGTGGCCCTCGCTCCCTATTGTTGGCTACAAATATGCGCGTGCGATTGCGGAGCACTGTGATGTGACTGTGGCGACACATGTGCGCAACCGTGAAAACATAGAAAAAGCCGCTCATGGCCTTGATATGGTGTACTTGGACACAGAGTATATTGCTGCGCCGATGTTCAAGTTGGCGCGCTGGCTGCGGGGGGGGGAAGAGGTCGCGTGGTCTACCTCCATGATAATGAATTATCTGCCCTATCTGGCGTTTGAGCGTGAGGTCTGGAAGCATTTCAAGGGCGCATTGAAGGCCCGCGAGTATGATATTGTTCACCGTATCACGCCGATGTCGCCGACTTTGCCGAGCTACATTGCCCATAAGCTCAAAATCCCTTTTCTGATTGGCCCGCTCAATGGCAATCTGGATTGGCCGAAGGCCTTTCTGGCCGAACAGGCACGCGAGAAAGAGAAGCTTCGCAGCCTACGGGATTTCTACAAATTCCTGCCCTTTGCCCGCTCGACCTATGACCGTGCTGCGGCTGTGCTGACAGCCTTTGAGCATACCCGCGCCGATCTGACACGCGTTGAGGATGAACGGGTCGTTATGGTTCCTGAAATCGGCTTTGATCCAGAGATTTTTCACGCCAAAGACGCGCTGCCCGCA
>P_2C_Liq_1_UnCtyDRAFT_1000544_pt1 | contig 16114 bp, 14 predicted proteins | sample Pon2CUnioCityCA_2_FD_10234 | JGI IMG/M metagenome (IMG submission 10234)
GGAGTAAAAGATTCACCGAGGAATCGGGAGCGAGGAGAATTTCTTGAATCAGTTGTTCGCGGGGAGTCATAGTCTGTGAGATGGGGGTGAGGTTTTGTTTTTAGTGTAGCGGTGGATGAGTAGGCATGATGTTGAGGTTTACGTTCACCGTAGCCAACGAAATAGGCCCTCTGGGGTCAACTCTAGGGACAAACCAGGTAACACTGGCAACGGTTCTTGGGACGGCCATTCTTCAGGGAGGCGATCGCACTGAAACACCAAGACAACTCGCTCCGCTGGATCAATCAACCAGGCCAACTCTGTCCCATGACGTAAGCCATGTAACAGTTTACGGGTCACTCGGGTCATACTTTGACCGGGGGACAAAATCTCAATCAGCCAAGGGGGAGCCTGCATCAGTCCCATTGAAGCAATTTCTCCCGTCTCCGTCAGCGGAATCGCCTCAGAGGGGATAATGGCAATATCAGGAACAAGGGAGCGATCGCCGAAACTACACCGCAGTTCAGGAAACGCCTCAAACTCTCCCTCCACGCCATTAATCCAGGACAACAATCGTCCCTGTAACCGACTATGTTGCAGTCCTGGCATAGCTTTTTGCACAGACATTCCATCGAACAACTCCCAAGCCGGAGACTCATCAATCTCCGGCTGTTGTAAAAATTCAGCCAGGGTTAATCTGTCGCGAACCTCTACCGCCATAGCACTTACCTCTCACTCAACCCTCCCAGGCCAGCCTAACCCATCCCTGAGCGTTAATCCCTCACCAACTCCTCGATCGCCGCCGCCTGAGTCGGTAACGCCGCCGTCAACACCTCCGGGCCATCCGCCGTCACCAACACATCATCCTCAATACGAATCCCGCGCACATCAGCAAAGTCCCCCAGACGCTGCCAATCAACCATCTCCCGGTACCGCTGCCGATTACTCGAATCATTGAGAATCCCCGGAACCTGATAAAACCCCGGTTCAATGGTGACCAACATCGAAGACTTCAGCGGACGATGTAGGCGCAAAAATCCCAGTCCAAAGCGACTACTGCGCGCTCGTCCCTTCTCATAACCGGCATAATCCCCTAAATCTTCCATATCATGGACATCTAACCCCAGCAGATGACCAATCCCATGGGGGAAAAACAGGGCATGGGCATCAGCAGCCACTAAATCTTCAGGCTGTCCGCGCAAAATCCCCAAATCCACTAAACCTTCAGCGATAACCTGGGCTGCCAACAGGTGAATGTGGCGATATTCCACCCCCGGCTTCACCGCCTCAATACAGCGGTCATGAGCGGCTAAAACTACGTCGTAAATGGCTCGTTGACTGGGGGAAAACGTCCCCTTCGCCGGCCAGGTTCGGGTGACATCGGCGGCCCAGCCGGATGGGGCTTCTGCCCCCACATCGGCCAAAATCAAATCCTCGGCGTTGATGGCATGATGATACTGCTCGTTATGGAGAACCTCCCCATGGACGGTGACAATACTGTTGTAGGCGCAACTCATGTTGTGGGACAGAATCACCCCCTCCATAGCGCCGCGCACTTGGGCCTCTAAGTTAGCCGTTGGCGTGGCTTGCATTCCGGCTTTGTGGGCTTCGACTGTCACCGCCGCCGCGTGACGCAGTTCCACCAAGGCCCCCGCGTCATGAGTCAGGCGCACCTGGACGATCGCCCGCACCAGTCGGCGGTCAATCCCCTGTAGGTTATTTAGGGGAGAGAGCGATCGCCCCAACACCCCCGCCTGAAGACTCCGCACATCATCGTTTTGCACGGGAATCGTCGCCGCACCCTTAGCCTGGGCCGGCAGTTCCGAGAGGGGAAAGGCCGCATCTGCCCCGATGGTACTGGCGATTTGGTGGCGTTTAGGCTGTTCCCCATGCCAGAGGGCGGCATTGGGATGAGGATCGTCATAGAAGAGGTGCAAGCGCCCGGATTCGAGGCGAATGGCGGCATTTTCTAGGGGTAAGCCGGCGAAATAGAGAAAATGACTACTGGGGCGAAAGGGATATTTGTTGGCCGGGAAGTTGCGGGATTTGCTGCGCCCGGACCAGAGAATCACCGGAAAATCCACCAACTCGGCTAGTCGTTGTCGCCGTTCGTGGAGGATGGTTTCGAGGGTGCGATCGCGCAGGGTGGAGGAGGGATAATTACTACCGAGGAGCATAGACAGATTCCCGAGGCTTGAGCATTGGCATATCAGTATCCTAGCGATTTTTCGGCCATCGTTCACGGGAGGTTAGGCTGTGGGAATCAGGGTTAAGAGAACCCGAGCCACGGTAAAGTAAATCAGAACCCCCAACACATCAACGCAGGTGGTAATAAAGGGCGCTGACATCAAGGCCGGATCGAACCCTTGAGACTTAAAGAGAATTGGTAAGGCCGCCCCAGAGGTGGATGCTAACACCGCAATAGCAATGAGACTCACCCCAGCAGACAGGGAGATAATAATATCCCCTTGCAACAGATAAGCCCCCACCGTCACTAATGCCCCTAGCATACTGCCGAGCATGAGTCCGGCGATCGCCTCACGACGAATTAAGCGCCACGCCCCCCCCGTCTGGATTTTATCCATATTCAGCCCGCGAATAATCACCGTCGAGGACTGGGTTCCCACATTACCACCGGTTCCAATCAGCAAGGGAATAAACATGGCTAATCCCACCAATTGTTTCAGAGTCCCTTCGTTAGCACGAATTACTGCACTTGTCAAGACATTCGTCACCAACAAAATTAACAGCCAGGAGGCCCGTTGTCGGGAGACCCGAAACAGGTTCATCTGAAAGTAATCTTCACCATCGGATTGCAAGCCGCCGAGAGCATAAATATCCTCAGTGGTTTCCCGTTCAATCACATCAATGATGTCGTCAACGGTGACAATCCCCACCAGTCGCTGTTCACGATCGACGACGGGAACCGCCAGGAAGTCGTAGCGTTGAATGGTGCGGGCCACTTCCTCTTGGTCGGTACTGGTATGGACAAACACCGCATCTCGGTTCATAATCTCACCGACGGTTTGCTCCGGTTGCGCCACCACTAAATCCCGCAGCGAGAGGATTCCCGTCAGATGGCGAGCTGCATCGGTCACATAGAGAGCATACACCGTCTCAGTGGTGTCCGCCAAATGACGAATCCGCTCCAGGGCCGCATTAACCGTTAAATGCTCCTTGAGGGAGATATATTCCGGGGTCATGATGCGCCCGGCGGTGTCGGGTTGGTAGCCCAGCAGTAGGGAGGTGGCCTCCCGTTCGTTGGCGCTGAGATGAGTTAGGAGTTGACGCACCACCTTGGCGGGGAGTTCGTCAAACAGCCGCGCGCGATCGTCCGGGGACATCTGTTCGACTAAGTCTCGGACTTCTTGATTTTTAAACTCTTCGATTAGGGCCTGTTGTACCGAGCGATCGAGATGTTCATACACCTCCGTCGCTTCGTCTTTGGGAAGGAGGCGGAAGGCGATCGCATGGAGGTTTTCGGGTAAGTCGCCAATCACTTCAGCTACATCTACCGCTTGCACCGGAACCAGCAGCAGTTTGGCATCGTTGAGGTTGCCCTGTTCGAGAAAAATCTGGAGTTGCGATCGCACCAAATCACGCAACTCCTCACGAGATGAAATCGGTTGTGCGACGTCTTGACTTTGTACCAAGGTAATTCCTCCCTAACTCTGGTAAACCTACAATTGCTCAATCAATTTTGTTGATAAATTGCCCAAAATTGCCGGACTAAGATATATCGCAAATCCCGGTATTAAACACGAATCAACAATCGTGCCACATAAAAGTAAATTAGAACCCCCAAAACATCCACACAGGTGGCAATGAAGGGGGCAGACATCAACGCCGGATCAAAACCTCGGGACTTAAAGAGCATCGGGAGAGCAGCCCCCGATGTGGCTGCCAGGGTCGTAATCCCCCATAAACTTAAGCCAACGGTGACCGCTACGGCCCAGTCTCGTTGCACAAGATAAGCGCCGACGACCACCAACGCCCCCATCATTAGTCCCAAAACAATTCCCACCAACGCTTCACGGCGAATGATCTGCCAAGAGATCATATCTCGGATTTTATCGGTACTCAGCCCCCGAATGACGACAGTCGAGGATTGAGTGCCAACATTTCCCCCCGTACCAATCAGCAGCGGAATAAACATCGCTAAGCTCACCACTCGTTCGAGAATTGCCTCATTAGCGTTAATAATCCCTCCAGTGAGGATGTTGGTTAACAACAACACCAACAGCCAGGAGACGCGCCGTTTGGAGATACGGAACAAGCTCATCTGAAAGTAGTTTTCGCGATCGGCTTGCACCGCCCCCAAGGCGTAAATATCCTCGGTNGTTTCTCGTTCGAGAACATCAATAATGTCATCCACGGTGACAATTCCCACCAGCCGCTGTTCACTATCGACGACGGGAACCGCTAGGAAATCATAGCGTTGAATGGTACGAGCGACTTCCTCTTGGTCGGTACTGGTATGAACAAAGACTACATCCTCGGTCATAATCTCGCCAATGGTTTGTTCGGGTTCAGCGGTGACGAGATCTCGCAGGGAGAGGATTCCCGTTAGATGGCGAGCGCTGTCGGTGACGTAGAGGGCGTAAATGGTTTCGGTGATGTTGGCGAGGCTACGAATCCGCTCAAAGGCTCGGTTGATGGTGAAATGCTCCTTCAAGGAGACATATTCTGGGGTCATGATGCGCCCGGCGGTGTTGGGTTCGTAGCCGAGAAGCAGTGAGGTGGCTTGACGTTCGCTCGAACTAAGTTCTTTGAGTAATCGCCGCACCAGGTTCACGGGGAGTTCGTCGAGGAGTCGCACCCGGTCATCGGGGGACATTTGGTCGATGAGATCTCGCAGTTCCTGGTTTTTAAATTCTTCGATTAGGGTCTGCTGTACCTTAGAATCAAGATGCTCGTAAATCTCGGTGGATTTGTCTTTAGGGAGTAGGCGAAAAGCAATAGCATGAAGGGTGTGGGGCAATCCTTCAATCGCCTCGGCCGCGTCGGCCGGCTGTACGGGAACCAGCAGGGTTTTGGCCCCCTGGAAGTTGCCCTGTTCGAGAAACATCTGGAGTTGCGATCGCACTAACTCTCGCAACTCTTGACGGGATGACCGTTCTTCAACGGACGTGGTGTTCTGATTGTCAACCATAGCGGCCCCCCTCGCCTTCTACAAAAAATACGGATGCTGAGATTCTGAGCAATCCTAATTCAGTGTAAAGGCTGTTGGTCCAAAGAGGATGCGATCGCCGCCCAAAATCCATCTCCTGAACCGACCTGAGGGGATAACAGGCCTCAAGTCCGTCCCCAGATCACAGGAGAGAGTCTAACCTGGGACAAACTCGGAGAATAGGGAAACAACACCGATGAGTGGGTCATCGCCACTTGAGATAACCTCGGCAGGCTTGAATGGGCTAAATCCTGCGGCGAGGGCAACTGCAATACTCCAATATGCAGGGCAGCGTACACCACAATAACAAAACTGAGGACAATGCGATGCCAAATGAGCATCATGTCCTCAATTGGGGATTGGTTTAAGTTCTCGTGGGTTCTCATCCGTCTAACCTCTACTTGATTTTCGACTATGTCGTTGTTAGTCAGTAGATGGTTCCACCCCGGGGAACATTCCATTCCCACTGGTTTAATTAGACGGCAAAACGTTCCTATAAGTTCCCCGGCTAATCTCTCAGTGCATTCACGGATTAAGCCACTAATTTCCCATGAATCCTTGACTCGTTTACCGGGACTTAATCAGGGGACAATAGGCGTCTCTTAACTATGAACTGAGCCATCAGGAAGTGTCACTCCATCCAGACGCGCCTCTTGTAAATCTGCGCCAATTAAACCCGCACCTCGTAAACTCGCGCCGCGCAAATCCGCACCTCGCAAAATTGCCCCATCTAAATCCGCACCCCAAAGATAAGCGCCTCGTAAGTCAGCACCACTTAAATCCGCACCATTCAGTTGTGCCAAATTGAGGTTACTATGACTCAAATCGGCATTGCGTAAATCCGCTTCCCGCAAATCGGTTTTCATCAAATTGGCATGAATCAAACGACTACCACGCAAGTTCGCCTCATTGAGTTTACTCTGTTGCAAGTTAGCGTCATTGAGGTGGCTATTGCGCAACTGACTTTGACGAAGATTACTACCGGTAAAATTAGCACCAACGAGCTTGGCTCCACTCAATTTAACCTCTTGCAGTTCCATACCAACCAACTCAATCTCATTGAGTTCTAGACCATTCATCCACGCCGCTTTCAGCTTAACCCCATTGAGTTGAGCGCCCCGCAGGTTTGCACCACTTAAGCGAGCGCCATTGAGGTTCGTCCAGTTGAGATTGGCGTTCGCTAGATTCGCTGAGCGCAAGTTAATCCCATCGAGATTCGCTCCACAGAGGTTAACTCCCGGAAGATTCGCCCGATAGAGACTCACTCCCCGCAAACTCGCGCCGCTGAGTTTCGCGCCGTTTAAATCCGCTTGAATTAACTGAGCGCCCTGAAGGTTGGCTTTGGTTAAATCGGCTTCAATCAAAGACCCTTGTTTGAGTTTAACAAAACTCAAGTTGGCACTATATAAAAATGCTCCATTGAGTTTGCTGGCGACTAAAAAACAGCGTTCAAGATGGGCGCGAGCTAATGAAGCCTCGACCAAATTAGAATCGGAAAAGTCGCAACGAACTAAGGTTGCTCCAATAAGGTTGGCAGACCGTAAATCTGCACGACGAAAGTTGCGTTCTCCGGCAAGATAGCGTTGAACAATATCATCACAATTCATGGTAAAACCCCTCGTCTCCATTTAGAGGTACTCGTTAGGTTACGATCTCTAAATGATGGTTTATTTTACTGAGATCAGAGTTTTTAGGTTGGTTTTTTTTCAGTATTTTTACTGAGATTGACTTTAGGTTAACAATAGATCACATCAATGCCGATGACGGGTATGGCAGCAACGATCGCCTCGACTACATGATCCGGATCTGATCTCTTAATCATTGTAAAAGCTTGTTTAAGATTTTGCGATCGCCCGTTAATAATGTTAACAAATTGCGACAAAACGGGGTCAAATTTTGGCAAAATGACTCAATTTCCCCCGACGTTTAGGCATTTGTACTGGAGGCATCATTATTGAGTGAATATTGTTTTTTTAATCAACCCTAATCTCAATCTAAAGGAGGGGCGATCGTCCAAAAAATAGCACACTATATATGGTGAATCAAGTCTGTTTTATTTCTCAAAAAACACTATATACTGGATCGAGTCCGTGGAGATTAGCCTCGGGAGTGACGCGAGTCCTCCCCGATCCCCTGAGACGATTCAACCCACTGCGAGTAGAGCTAACACAGCACTTATGACGACAGTCCCTATGCACTCAACCTTAGAACTCAACGCCATGGCCACCCAAGCTGCCAAGATTTCCGTCATTCGCCGGGATGGCTCGTCCACCCCGCTGGATGTCACGAAAATCCGGCGTGTAGTCAACTGGGCCTGTGAAGGACTTGAGGCCAGTCCCATTGCCCTAGAAGCTGGACTCACCGCTCGTCTGCGGACTGGGGTGACAACACGGGACATTCAAAACAACCTCATTGGCTGTGCCTTGGAAATGTGTTCGCCAGGGGAGCCGGATTGGCGCTATGTAGCGGGACGACTCCACATCTGGAGTCTGTGGAAAGACACCCTCGTCAGTCGCGGCTATCAATATGGTGACTACGCTCGTACCGTGTTCGCCAAGGTGCAATCCCAGAGTTATGACTCTCGTATTCTGACGTACACCCTCGACGAACTGCAAGCGGCCTCAGAGTGGATTAACCCGGACTGGGACATGGACTACGACTATGCCGGAGCGGTATTGCTGACGAAACGCTATCTCCTACCTGACGAGTTGCCCCAGGAAGCCCTGCTCACCTGTGCCTTGCTGTTGGCTCACCGTGAGGCTCCCGATGAACGCCTCAAATGGGCCAAACGCTTCTATGAAGCCATTGCCACTCGCAAAGTGTCCCTGGCCACCCCGATTTTAGCGAATCTTCGGGTTCCCGGCGGCTCCCTCTCCTCCTGTTTCATCGCCGCCATGGATGACAACCTCGAAAGCATTTTTGAAACCATCACCGACACGGCCCGCATTTCCAAAAATGGCGGTGGCGTTGGAGTCAACGTCAGCCGTATCCGCGCCACCGGTTCTTGGGTGATGGGCAAACCCAACGCCTCGGGTGGGGTGATTCCTTGGATTAAACTCCTCAACGATACGGCGATCGCAGTCAATCAGGGCGGTCGCCGAGCCGGCGCAGTCACGGTAAGCCTAGATAGTTGGCACTTAGACATTCCTGAATTTCTCGAATGTCAAACCGAAAATGGTTAATGTTTAGCCCGTTATGTCAGTAATGGCATAATTGCACCCCCTGAATTGCTGGGAACCCCTAAAGCTGCCCTAACCACAACATAGCTAGAAATAGCAAGTGTGACGGTCGAAAATAGAGCAGATGTAACAATGGGCAATCAGCAGCCGAGGTTCTTTAATATGAATCAGGTTCAACGACTATTCCGTTAGGAAGTACATTCAAGCGAATGGAAGTAGGGGGAATCCTAGAACTAGGATTAAGATATAGTCTGGTCTTACGCGAAAGTGTGAGTCGTCCAAAATGGACAGTCTTGATGTAGCGAATCAAGATGAACACAAACGGATCAACGACGGAAAGCTTACGATATTTTCCCCCAATTTGTCATCAGTGATGAGTTTATGCGGCGGGTTGTCAATGCTGAAACCTGGACTTTGGTTGACCCCTATGAAGTGCGGGATAAACTCGGCATTGAACTGGCCGAATTGTGGGGTGAAGCGTTTGAAGCAGCCTACCGGGAGATTGAAGACAACTTGGGAGAGACCATTACGCTCTACAAACAGATTCAAGCCCGAGACTTGTTTAAGCATATTATGCGCACTCAAGTCGAAACTGGGATGCCCTATCTCTGGTTCAAAGACACCGCCAACCGCGCCAATCCTAATAAACACGAGGGCTATATTCCGGGGGGAAATTTATGTCAAGAAAGCTGGTCAAATGTGAAACCGGGGCAAGAAGTCCATTGCTGTAATTTGACAAGTCTCAATCTGGCTAATCTTCACACCAATGACGAGTTATCCAAGGCTTGTGCGGTGTCTGTTCGCATTCTCGACAACACCATTGAGATTACACAAACTCCCTTCGCCGCCAGCGAAACTCACAATGATAAATATCGCACCATTGGCGTTGGGGCCATGGGATTGGCGGACTGGCTAGCCAAACGGAAACTCTCCTACAACCATATTGAGGAGATTGACCATCTCTTTGAAGATATCGGTTATTATTGCACCGAAGCATCCATGAAACTAGCACGGGAACGAGGCGCGTATGCAGCCTTTTCTGGGAGTGAATGGAGTCGGGGACATCTGATTGGGGCCAAACCCGTTTCCTGGTTTGATGCGCATTCTCGCCAACCTGAGCGTTGGCGACAGCTTTCCCAGGATATTCAACGCGATGGGATTCGTAACTCTCATATTACGGCGATCGCCCCCAACACCTCCTCCTCCCTAGTTCAAGGCTGCACCGCCAGCATTCTCCCCACCTACAGCCGCTTTTTCTACGACAAATGGGCCAAAGGAACCGTTCCCATCGCGCCACCTTATATTAAGGATCGCTTCTGGTACTACACGGAAAACAAATCCATCCCTCAAACCCAAGTCGTAAAAGCCGTGGCCACCATGCAGCAATGGATTGATACAGGGATTTCCATGGAGTTGATGTTTAACCTCAATGCTGGGATTTATTTCCCCGATGAGCCGGAACGTAGCATTAAAGCTAAGGATATTTTTGACACCTTAGTCTTAGCCTGGGAGTACGGTTGTAAAGCGATTTACTACATTCGCACCGTTCAAAAGGACAACTTCAAAGAATCCGGTGATGGCTGTGTTTCTTGTGCGAACTAACTCGCGAGTCTAGTTTTATTTGATAAGGCGTACTTCGGTACGTCTTTTTTTTGCAAGTATATTCCAAATGAATAAATTCCAAGGGCATTTTTTTGTAAAAAATTTGTTATAATTTAGGCAGTCAAACGCACGAGGTGTCGTATTTTTATGACCTACAGTCCAAGCAAAACTAATCCTTCTCGGATGCCAGTTAACCCAATCTTCAATCCTTTGGGAAATGATGACCCAGAACATCGTAGTATTTGGTTTGGGGATACCACCAATCTGATGCAACTCAACGATGTCCGCTACAACTGGGCCGTTGGCTTATATCGCCAAATGCGGGAAAATTTCTGGGTTGCAGAAAAACTCGATATTACCCAGGATGTCACCGACTACGTGAATCTCACTCTCGATGAACGGCGAGCCTTTGATGGGATTTTGTCCTATCTCACCTTTTTGGATTCTGTGCAAACGGTGAATTTACCTCAATTAAAGGTGAGTATTACCGCGCCGGAAGTCTCCATGTGCATGGCAGAGCAAATTAGTCAAGAAGCTCTCCATAACCAGAGTTAATCAATAGCTCCTTCCGTCAGCAATGGCGGTCGCAAACCCCTCTAATTGCTGGGAAGTCTCAATAATATGTTAACACTCTTGCGTTCATCATGTTATCACTGAGACAATCAGCAGCCAAGGAGCTTAAACCGTGAAACAACTACCTAGCGCCCCGGAATACTCAATATCTATTGATGGAGTAGTCAAAAAGGGAAGCCGACTTCTTAAAGTTAACACCAAAGGATGTATAAGGGTTTCTATCCGACGTAAAATGCGCCTTCTAGCAGAGCTATTAGCCGAAACCTACCTAGGAATGCCGTCAGATGGGCAGCACACCGTTTGCTACCTGGATGGCGATAACACAAACCTTTCCTTAGAAAACCTGTATTGGGTTGATCCTTGGTTTAACCAAATCCCCAAACAGACTACTCGATTTGAAGGTAAAGAGTTCTTCCGAATGGACTGGTTGGAAACGAAGCAGTATTTTATCAGCAAATCTGGTGATATACTCAACTTCTCAAAACAGAAGCTAGTTGTCTCTCAAAAAGACTCTATAGGCTATCTACGGTTCACTTACTACATTCTCAAAAAGGGAAAACGAAACAGAAAAACTATTGCGGTTCATATCGCTTGCTACAAAACCTTCAATCCAAATTTTGATTCTTTGCATCAAGAAATCAATCACAAAAACGGTGTAAAAACCGATAACCGGATTGAAAACCTCGAAGCCGTAAGTCACGCAGAAAATATGAAACACGCTTTTGATACTGGCTTGAGACAGGTTAAATACAGCCGTGACGTAGCGGGTGATATCGCATCAAAGGTTCTTTCTGGTAAATCCTGGACTGATATTTATCGGGAATACCTAGCACCAGAGTTGGGTTTAACCAAACAGCAATCTTTCTCCCTGATTAATGCAGTTGTGAACAACCAAGATGCCTATATGGATGTCAAACAAAAACACGGTTTAACTCAAGGTTCAACGACTATCTCGAAAGAGAGTACAGTGCAAGCCAATGGCACTGGAAACGGGGGGACTCCCTAAAGCAGATTAGAAACGGGAGTATGATATAGTCTGACCTACCTGGTGACAGGTAGCAGTTGCCGAAAGGCGACGGGTTGAGGAGTTGCGCCCTTAACTGAACATATGTGTATCAATACATGATTGAGACCATTATTCCCAGCGATCGCCGTTCAGCGGTTTACGACTTTTGGCGCACTGATAAAGTGTTAAAAGACCGTTGTCAGTTCATTGCTGGACAATATCAACGCTATGTTGATAATCCCACCGTCGAAAACTACTTCATGTCCCTGGTGACTGACTATATTCTTGAAGGATTATACTTTTATAATGGCTTCATCACCTTCTACAATTTCGCCTCCCGGATGTTAATGCCGGGAAGTGCCGACATCTTTAAGATGATCAACCGTTAATTTTGGCGGCTTCTATCGGAAACGGTAGTCGAAAACCCCTTGAACTCAGGGAACCTCTCACTTGTGAGAAAACCCTGATCCAAGTTGTTAGACAAGCTTCAACATGGTATAAAAGAACTATCAAAAGTTTTTGCCTTTACCGTGGAAAAGAAGCATCCTAAGCTACCTTGCTTTGTAACAGATGACGGACGGGTTAAACGGATAGACTCAAACGTTTATTCGCCTTGCCCTAGATACAAGCACGGATATCATCAGATCACGTTTCACATTGAACATACCGGGACGCAAAAAGCCTGTTTAGTTCATAGGCTGGTTTGGGAGTGTTTTGTTGGGGAAATCCCTCAAGGAATGCAAATTAACCACAAGGACGGCAACAAATCGAATAATTGTTTGTCTAACCTTGAGCTAGTCACCCCAAAATAGAACATGAGCCACGCGGTAGAAACCGGACTTAAGAAAGGTTTGCCTGGACAAGATAACTCTATGTCCAAGCTTACCGATCATGAGTATTATCAAGTGATTGATCGGCTGGTTAAGGGGGCAAGCAATGATGAAATCTCAAAAGACTACGGACTTCATCCACGTTATGTCTCTTTAATCCGACACAAAAAACGACTTATCAGAATCTGGGAAAAGTATGCCGATGCTACAGGTGTGTCTGAAGCTCCTAAAAGCGGAGGACTATCTAGCAAAATCCCACTGGAGATTCGTGTCGATGTAATCCGTCAGCTACCATCAAAGACCAACAAAGAGTTGGCTCGTATGATTGATGTAGATTGTTCTGTTATTAGCAATGTCCGACACAGGAAAACCTGGAAAGATGCTTGGGATTTGTTTAACAAAAGGAGCAACGACCATCCCGAAAGGGAGTAGATACCAAGCGGTATCGAAGCGGGGGGGATCCTAAAAAGGATTATGATATGGTCTGTTCTGCTCGGTGACGGGTAGCAGTGGTTAAGCGAACGTAAACCACGGGTTAGGAGTAGCGCCTCTAGCTGAACACAAAGGACGAACTCAGTCATGTGCGGCTGTTCCAAAAACTCATTCCTGAAGCCATGGCCATCTTTCCCCATTCCAAAGATGCCGTCTATGAGATGATGGACACCGCCGTTCGACATGAATGCAAATGGACGAATCACATCGTGGGGAATAACATCCTCGGGATTACCGAACACAGCACCGAACAATACACCAAATACCTGGCTAACATCCGTCTCAAAGCCATTGGCTTAAAGCCTCTCTATCCCGAACCCCGCTATCAAAAGAGTCCTTACACTCACCTAGAGCGATTCTCGGATACTAAAGCCGAAGGCCATACCAAGGCCAACTTCTTTGAAGCGCAAGTCACCAGTTACGTGATGTCTTCTGGCGTTGGAGGTTGGGACGAAATTTAAGCCACTCCGCCGGGGTAAACCACATTTATTGACCCCGGCTGAGGCGTTAAAGCTGTTTTTCGTACACCCGATAGGTTTGAGCAATCACCCCGCCGGAGGCTTCCGTAATCCGGCGAGAGGGGTGGTTGTCCTGCCAAATCCAGGACAATTCCGCCCGCTGATAGCCCCGTTTCTCCCCCCCTTTCATGGTTAGATAGACTAAGGCTAGGGGAACCATTTTGCGGCGGTATTCGGGCAAGGCACAGAGGGTAATCATGCGCGCTTGCTTAATTTGGCGGCGATACCAGAGAAATTTGAGCAATCCCCAAAAATTCAGTGTTCCGTTGACCTGTTTTAAGGCGATGTTGTAGTCTGGTAGGCCCATAAAAAAACCCACCATCTGGCCATTATCTTCAGCAATGGGAAAAATGGCGGAGTCAACGAGGTTTTTAAGCTGTTGAGCCTCTTCCAAAAAATCGGCTTCGGTTCGGGGGGTGGAACTCCAATTATTGGCAAAAGCTTGGGTAAATAACTGGTATAGACTGCGAACATCCTTTTCAAAACCCTCCCCTTTGGTGCGAATGGGGCGGAACGTGACCCCTGATTTTAGGGCGATGCGATAGGCTTTCTCGAACTTGTCCGATAATGGCTTCATGGGGAAGTCATAGGCGTACGCATCTTTGGCTTTAAGCCAACCCATCTGCTCTAGCCACTGGGGATAGTAGGGGGGGTTATAGGGCATCATCATCATGGGGGGACGGTCGAACCCCTCGACGAGAAAGAGACAGTTGTTGTGAGTCGAGAGGTTAATGGGGCCGCGCACCACCTCGATGTGCCGATCGCCGAGCCAAGACAACGCCGCCTCGAACAACTGTTCAGCGGCGGCGAACTCCTCAATACATTCAAAATAGCCAAATAGGCCGATACGCTTACCCTCACGCTCAATTAAGTGCTGATTCACCGCCGCCACGATACGTCCGATCGCCTGTCCCTGGTCATTCAACGCCAAAAACCCTTGGAACTCTCCATAACTGAGGAAGGGGTTGTCTTGGGGGGATAACTGAGCAGCAATCGAGGCTTTCAGAGGGGGAACCCAGTTGGGATCATCGCGATAGACCAACTGGGGGACCTCTAAAAACCGGTGGCGATCGCCCTCACTAGCGACTGGACGAATCGTAATTTGACCCATCTTGCGGAGTTAAGCACTAACGGTTGCCGTCGAGGATAGCATAGCGGCTCGGGTTTCCACCATGGCTTCGACGAGGCGGTCCATCTCCTCTTTCGTATGCAGAGCATTGGCCGTAATCCGCATCCGAGGCTTCGCGATAAACCAAATTGGCGAAATCCAAATCCCATAGCGGTCCATCAGATGGCGGGCAAAGTACTTGGGATTAATTTCAGGAGAGAGAATCACCGGAATCACATTGGTTTCACCAATCACCTGGAACTCATGTTCAATGAGGCGCGATCGCAGATAGCGGGTGTTCGCCTGAAGCGTTTGTACCAACTCCGGATTTTGACGAACCTGACGAATACTCGCCAACGCCGCCGCCGTAATCGGAGGCGGGAGAGAAATCGTCCCAATCGACGTCGGCGACACCGTCAGCAAATCATTCAGTTCCGGACTGGGGCTACTCAACGCCGCCCCCGCCGAAGCCGCAAACTTAGAGAACGTGGTCATAATAATCGGCACCATCCCCCGCCGGATCACATCCTGAGGTGAAATCCCGAAATGGTCATAAATTCCCCGTCCCGAGGGGCCAACCGAACCACTCGCATGAGCCTCATCCATGACGATGACACTGCCAGGATACTGTTCCATCACATCGAGGAACTCCGGCAACGGGGCGATGTCCCCATCCATCGAGAACACCGCATCAGAAATTAACATGATGCGATCGCCGGGTTTCGCATAGCGTCGCAGCTTGCGGGCCAAATCATTGACATCATTGTGGCGATAAGCCTTCACCCGAACCGTGGGGCTTTGGCTAAACACCTTACCCGAGCGATTATTGGCATTGGCGATCGCCGAAATAATGCAACCGTGATTGAGGACATCACTGAGAATCAGGGTTTCGCGCGTATGTTGAAACCCAGGAATCGGGATGGCCAAATGACAGAACGCATCCATCAGGGCCTGTAACGCCATCCAGGCATTCACAAACAAATGAGTGTGGGCGAGATCCTTAAACTCAGAAATTTCCCGTTCGAGTTGGCGGTGCAGATCAATGCGGCCACTCAACGCCTCACAGGAACTATTCGAGGTTCCATATTGAACAATGGCATCAATCGCCGCCTGTTTGACTTGAGGATGCTGAACGAGTCCGAGGACATCATTGGTACAGAACGTTAACACCTTCAGTCGTCTTTGACTAACCGGCTCCTCAATATCAATCAAATTGCCCTGTTTCCCGTGACAGATGTACTCATCGGGGTAAAACCCGTGTGCGTGTAACTTCTGCACATATTCTTGGATAACTTGCACTAGCTTTCTCCCCTCACCGTTGGTCTTGATAGCCGATGGGCTGCCGTTTCTAACATCTCAGTTTAATTTCCTAGATAAGATACCTGTTATTCCCGCTGACAGGCAAGACCACTGGCACGTTGCCGCGATCGCAACGGCCAACTCCCCGCTAAAATGAGGGGTTTAATCGGCCGCGACCGACCTAGAACCGCTCCAGAGCCAGGCAAAATGACATAACCCATAGATTTTCTAAGCAATCGTCCCACTAGAGGATCGTTTAAGGTACAGCGATGATAGCAGGATTTGCTCCGCTTAGGTCTCACAGTCCGGTCTCATTGTCATGAGGACAGTGTCATGAGGACAGTGTCATGAGGACAGT
>P_2C_Liq_1_UnCtyDRAFT_1000545_pt1 | contig 16091 bp, 15 predicted proteins | sample Pon2CUnioCityCA_2_FD_10234 | JGI IMG/M metagenome (IMG submission 10234)
CGAGGCGGGATCGGCGGCGGGAACCTTCCGCTATTACGCCGAAGCGCTGGACAAGATTTATGGCGAGGTCGCGCCGACGGCCCCCGACGTTTTGGGGCTTGTGCATCATACGCCTGTCGGAGTTGTGGGCGCGATTGTGCCTTGGAACTTCCCTCTGATGATTGGCGCATGGAAGCTTGCGCCAGCGCTTGCGACGGGGAATTCTGTGGTCTTGAAACCCGCCGAGACGGCGTCGCTTTCGCTCCTCAGGCTTGCAGAAATCTGCGCCGAGGCGGGGCTGCCTGACGGGGTTTTGAATGTCGTCACGGGGCAGGGCGCTGTGACAGGGGAGGCGCTGGCGCTGAGCCATGATGTCGACGTCTTGGTGTTCACGGGCTCTGGGGGCGTGGGCCGGCGCTTGCTGGAATATTCGGCGCGCTCCAATCTCAAGCGTGTTTATCTGGAGCTTGGCGGCAAATCGCCCAACATCGTTTTTGCTGACGCGCCTGATCTGGGGCTTGCGGCCAAGGTTTCGGCAATGGGGATTTTCCGCAATTCGGGTCAGGTCTGTGTGGCCGGCTCGCGGCTTTTGGTCGAGCGCTCGGTGCATGACGAGTTTGTCGCTCTGATGGCGGCAGAGGCCGAGAAGCTCAAGGTGGGTGATCCGCTTGATCTTGGCACACAGATTGGCGCGGTGAACTCTATGCCGCAGCTTGAGGGCAACCTTGGCTTTGTTCAAAAAGCGGTGGCTGAGGGGGCCGAGGCTATCAGCGGCGGCGGACGCATACTGGAAGGAACAGGGGGCTATTATATGGCGCCGACGATCCTCACGGGCGTCGAGCGCGGGCATACCGTTTTCCAAAATGAGGTCTTTGGTCCTGTGCTGGCAGTCACAGCGTTTGACAGGGATGAGGAGGCCGTGAGCCTTGCCAACGGGACGGAGTATGGCCTTTCGGCGGGTGTCTGGACCTCCAACTTAAGTCGTGCGCACCGTATGGTGCACGGCATTCGCGCGGGGATCGTTCATGTGAATACCTATGGTGGATCGGATAATTCCGTGCCACTGGGGGGCGTGAAGCAGTCGGGCAACGGGCATGACAAATCGCTTCACGCGATCGAAAAATATGTCGATCTTAAAACGGCTTGGATTCAACTTTGAGTTTGGAGCGCGCGGCAAAAGCGGCTCGGTCTTGGGGGTTTGAACGCCCGCAGATCAGGCTGGCTGCGGCGCGTGAGAATGTGGTTTACCATGTGGAAGCAGGAGAGACTTATGCGCTGCGCCTGCACCGTATCGGCTATCGCAGCGCAGAAGAGTTACGCCACGAACTCGCGTGGATTGAGGCCATGGCAGAGGCGGGCTTGCCTGTGCCGCGGCCTCTTGCCTTGCCATCTGGGGCGCTTGTCACCGAGGTTGAAGGCCAGCTTGTGAGTATGATCTCATGGCTTGACGGCGCGCCCTTGGGGGAGCCGGGCGAAATGGAAAATGTCAGCGACAGGCCTGCGTTCTGTCGCAAGCTTGGCGCGGTCATGGCGGCGTTGCACACGGCTTGCGATGCTTGGCAGCCGTCTATGGGCTTTGCCCGCCCTGCATGGGACCGCGCGGGGCTTTTGGGCGATGCGCCGTTGTGGGGGAAGTTTTGGCAGCACCCTGATTTTAGTGCGGCTGAGCGCGATTTGGTGCTGGCGGCGCGTGGCAAGGCGGATGCAGCCTTGGCCGAGCGGGAAAGCGCGCTTGACTACGGGTTGATCCATGCCGACCTCGTCGGCCAGAATGTCATGTGGGACGGGGCTAAGGTTGGCCTCATAGATTTTGACGATGGTGGCTATGGCTTTCGCAGCTTTGAGCTGGCGACATTTCTGTTACGGTTTATGGATAAGCCCGACTACCCCGAATTGCGCGTTGCACTTTGTGAGGGGTATGCTGTGCGCGCCAAGGTTGATGCTGAAGAGCTGGACCTGTTTCTGATGCTGCGTGCTTTTACCTATCCGGGCTGGTTTATGGACAGAGCGGGCGAGCCGAACACTGCCGCGCGCGCGGCGCGGGCCAATGCAACTGCGCTCAAACTGGCGCAAGCGTTTATGGAGAGATGAGATGAGCCAAGACAAAACGATCCTGATTGTGGGCACCTATGACACCAAAGATGATGAGCTTGGCTATCTGGCTGATGTGATCCGTGCGCAGGGTGGACAGGTGGCCACGATGGATGTGAGCGTTTTGGGCGAGCCGTCAAAGCCCACGGATTATTCCAAGCATGATGTGGCCGAAGCGGGCGGAAGCACCATCAAGGCCGCGATTGCGGCAGGGGATGAAAACGTTGCGATGCAGATCATGGCTGAGGGCGCTTCAGCGCTGGCGCTCAAGCTTTACCGAGCGGGCAAGTTTGACGGTGTGATTGTGCTTGGCGGTTCTATGGGCACAGACCTTGCACTTGATGTTTGCGCAGCACTGCCATTGGGCGTGCCGAAATATGTTGTTTCGACAGTGTCGTTCTCGGCGATGTTGCCGCCCGAACGGCTTGCGCCTGATATTCAGATGATCTTGTGGGGCGGTGGACTTTATGGGCTGAATTCGGTTTGCAAATCCTCCCTGAGCCAAGCTGCTGGCGCTGTTCTGGGCGCGGCGCGGGCTGTGGAGCCGCCGAAATGGGACAAGCCGCTGATTGGCATGACCTCTTTTGGCAAAACCGTGCTTCGCTATATGGTGGCGCTCAAACCAGCTTTGGAAGAGCGCGGCTTTGAAGTGGCGGTGTTTCATGCCACGGGCATGGGCGGGCGCGCCTTTGAGGGGCTGGCCGCCGAGGGCGCTTTTGCAGCCGTGATGGACTTTGCACCGCAGGAAGTGACCAACCACCATTTTGGCTCAAACATCACCGCAGGCGCGGACCGTTTGACCAATGCGGGGCGCAAAGGCGTTCCACAGATGATTGCGCCTGGGTGTTATGATCTGGTGGATTTTGTCGGCTGGCAGGAGCCGCCCGCGCGGCTTGCAGGCTATGAGACCCATGCGCACAACCGCTTGCTCAGCTCGGCGATGATCGGAGCCGAGGACCGCGTGGAACTGGCAGAAGTGATGTGTGGCAAGCTTGCGCAGGCGACTGGGCCAACCGAGGTTTTTCTGCCGCTTCAGGGCTGTAACGAGTGGGACCGTGAGGGCGCGCCGTTGCATGATGGCGCAGGTCTTGCGGCCTTTATGGGCGCTATGCAACAGCAGATACCCGCAAACGCCACGAGCCATGCACTTGACTGTCATATCAACGACGCAGCCTTTGCCGAGGCGGTGCTGTCTGTCTTTGATAAATGGCTCGCAGAGGGCGTTGTGACGCGCTAATCTCGCGCGCATGGAATGGCGTGACACTGGAATTTTGCTGGCCGTTCGGCCCCATGGCGAAAGCAGCGCCATTCTTGACGTGCTCACGCCTGAGCGCGGCTTGCACTCTGGTGTTGTGCGCGGTGGGGCAAGCCGCAAGATGGCTCCGGTTTTGCAGCCGGGGGCGCAGCTTGATCTAATGTGGCGCGCACGGCTTGAAGAGCATCTGGGAAGCTTTAGCGCCGAACTCATGCGCTCTCGTTCGGCGCAGGTCATGAACTCGCGCCTTGCTTTGGCGGGACTGAATACAGTGACGGCTTTGCTGCGCTATGCCTTGCCTGAGCGGGAAGTGCACTTACCGCTTTACAGGCGCACTGAGGCCTTGATGGACTTGCTCGGGCAAGACGAGATCTGGCCACTGGCCTACCTCAAGTGGGAGGTGGCGCTCTTGGAAGAGCTGGGCTTCGGGCTTGATCTGAGCTGTTGTGCCGTGACGGGCGCAGAAGAGGGGCTTGCCTATGTGTCGCCCAAGACAGGGCGTGCTGTCACCGCAGCGGGCGCGGGCGAATGGGCGAGCAAGCTTTTGGAACTGCCGCCTGTTTTGCTCGGAGAAGGCGATGCGGATGATACCGAGGTCGCTGCGGGCTTACGACTGACGGGGTATTTTCTGGCCGAGCATCTTGCGCCAGAGCTGGGCACAAAGCCTTTGCCTGATGCGCGGGCACGCTTTCTAACTGTCTTTGAGCGGCGGTTCACTCCGCTTTAAACACCATCTCTTGGCCTGCGTCATTGCTCAGGATGAGCGTGTCGCCCGAGACTTCAGACAGCGTCATTTCTGCGAGCGCTGCAAAGAAGAGGCCCTCGGCGGCCAAATCGGGGCAGGCCATTTTGGTGACGCCGATTTGACGCGCCTCAAACCACGGATAAGGCACCTCTAGGGTTCCAAAGTAGCGATTGCACGGCGCTTTACCTGCAAGCCTGCCTTTTTCGGGGAAGTTGAGCGTGGCGCGGGCCGGAAAGGCGGCACCGTTGATCTCTTGCAAATGCCAGAGGCTTGTGTCGCCGCTGAAGCCTCGCAGTGTTTCGTCTGATTGGCAGGCGGGAAGGGTTGCCAGCGCAGTGAGCAGCGTTAAAACATGGAGACTGTGTTTCATCGGCTTCATCTCAGTGCCAGAATAAGGTCGATCATGGTATCGAGAGAGGCCTGCGTCGCGCCAGCTTCTGTCTGCGGCAATATCTGGGCACCAATGGCCGCTGCATAGAGTGCTTTGGCGATATCCGGATTGCTGACGCCTGCGCGCTTGAGCAATGCGGCGAGGTATTTGAGGCGCGCATTGTCGATTTCTGCGAGCGCGTTGGCAACCGATGGGTCTGATTGTGCCCAAGCTCTTACGGCTGTGGTTGCGCCTTGAGGATCAGCGACCAGATGCACAAATTTTTGCAAAGCTGTGTGGGCTGTGTTTTGCTCTTCGATTTCAGCAATCAGCCCTGTCAGCGCTGCCTCTTCCCAATGGGTGAGCATTTGGTTTTGAAAAGCGGGCACGTCGCGGAAGTGCCAATAAAATGACCCTTTGGTTGTGTTGAGCGCTCGCGCAAGCGGCTCTGCCTTTAGGGCCGCGGGCCCTTGCGCTTTGAGCGCTAAAAAGCCAGCGTCGATCCAGTCTTGCTGTGTGAGGCGTGTTTTGGTCATGGAGAAAGCCTATGCGAGCGTATGGTCTCGAACAAGTGATATGCTTTACGCGTTACCATCTTCTCCAGCGCCTGCGCCTTTTGCGCGACTGGCGTCTGTTTCTGGCGCATAGGTGCGCTGGCAAAACAGGTTGAGGGCGTCATAGGTTTCTTGTGAACATTCGGCGCGCCAAACCAGCTCTGCGCTTGGCGCTGCTGAAGGCAGGATGCGCAAACCGCTGTCTTCTGGGGCAGGATGAATGAGATGGAGCCCGCCATCAGGTGTTGCCAACCCCTGAAAGGTTTTGCCTTGCAAGCTCAGCGCCGTGCCTTGATCGTCTGCAAGAAGGCTTAAGAACGGCAGGAGCAACAGCGGGGTGTGACACGCGTTCAGGTCTGGTTTTGCACCATCAATCATCTGGTTGCCAAGTTTGATCGGGCAGGCGCTGTCTTTGACTTTGCCTGCTTCGCGGGCTGTAAGGCAGGCCAAAAGCGCATCGGCCCCGGCCAGCCCAGCGGCGGAAAGGCGGCGCACGGCTTGGCCCGCGTCCTCGGCCTCGCCCCAAGAAAAGCCTGCACCGCGCGTGGCCTTGCGGCAGTGGCTCTCAATTTCGCTCATGGAATAGCTCATCGGGCAGCCCCATAGACCCATGTGTCATCCTGATCGTGGGCCAGTTCGTGCGGGTAGGGTGCGCCACGAAACATATTGATCCGCACCCAGCGGTCTGAGCGGGGGTCAAAATGCGTTGCCCCAAAGAAGCTGAGTTTTGCACGCAGCATATCGATCGGTTTCATATCTGCGCCGATCGTGTTGTCGCGGATTTCGGCGTAGGGGTGGCTTGGAGCCATTTGCACGCGGCGCACGATATGGCGGTGCTCAGGGTGCGCTACGAGAAAGGCCGCCACAGTGCTGTGGTCTGTCTCGTTGAGCGCGGCAAAAAGGAAGGCGGCGTCACGGCCTGGCGCGAGGGGCTGCTCATAGGGCTCAAGCGGCTCTTCAAAGCGCTCGCCAAGGCGCGGCTCAAGTTTGGATTCTGAGACATACCAGAGCCGAGCGGAGGCGTCATGGCTGTGCCAATCTGTGGCGAGCGCCCAAGCATAATGCGTTTTGATCAGCGATTTTAGGGTGCTGAGAGGCATTGCGCCGTCGATCCGGAAGAGCGCGTGCTCATCGGCTTGCATACAGGCGCCAAGGCCCTCAAGCACTGCGCCGTGCGGCTCCATGAGAAGCGAGACGACCAGTTCTTGGCCTTCCTCAGAGAGTGCGCCTTCGGCCCAGAGGTAGAGGGCGTTCCATGGCGCATCTTCCGCGCCGTTAAAGGACCGGAGTTTTTTTTCCAGCGCGCAAATGTCGTTGCCAAGCGCGGCAAGTTTGGCCTGCTGGATCGGGTGATCGGATCGCCAGAGCGCCACAGAGGCGCGAGCCTTTTCAAAGGCGGTCTTGAACGCCGTGATCTCAGACAGGGTGGCCCTTGGAAGGGCACGAATTTTGGCGAGGGCGTATTCGCGGGCCATGATCCAATTGTTCAAGAGGCGCGGATGATTGACAAGGAAGGGGGCCATGCCGAGGCCTGTGGAGTTCCCGATCCCGAGGCTGCGGCGCAGCGCAGGGGCAAGCGGCACCGCCGCGTCAGGCTCTTTGAGCGCTGCCATGTGCTCGACCAGATCGGCGACAAAAGCGCGGGTGAGGTAGACCGAGAGCATTTCGACTTGAAAGGGCGCTTCAAACTCGGACCTCGCGCCAACAAAAGCACGATCAGATGCTCCGAATTTGCCAGAGCCATAAACGGCTGTTGTGCGCATGAGGTAGCCGACGTTTGCAAGCTCTTCCGTGTCAGGCTGCTCGCCCTTGGCGAGGCAGTCGACAACATAGTCCCAGAGCCGCGCAGACCGGTTGGCGCGAGACAGGGACAGCTCTTTTTCGCTGACCCGGCCCGCTTCCTGCAAGGGCACATTGGCGCGCAGCCGCTCGATATCCTGCTCTGTCGGGATGCCGTCAAAGAGGGTGAACGTTGCGTCCCATGCTGTGGCGATGACGCGGTCAGAGCGCATCTCGTCGGGTAGGTCATGAGCGAAAGCAACAAGCGAATAGGCGCGCGTGGGGCCTTGAGCCGTATAGACGGCGACGCCTTCGCCGCGCATGGAAATATCAAAACGGGGGCGGGTGATCTGCCAGTTTTCGCGGCGCATACGGCGCAAGAGCTGGCGCATGAAGGACAGTCGACATTGGTGCAGGCTCCCGAGGCGAGAGAGTGTCATCACTTGCTCAGGCGGGCGCATCACCAGATCTGTCATGGGGTGGGTCCAAAGTTTTGCTCAAAAAAGCGATACCAGTTGTCGCCCATGATCCCCTCTGTTTCAGCTGTGGAAAAGCCGACATCTGCAAGGCCTTGGGCGATATTTCCAAAGTGACGGTTGTCTTGATACCAGTCTGGCATGGGCGGAAAGCCGGGCGCGGCGGCGGAGCCTTCGCCATAGTCGATCTCTTTGGTCCAGCGGCCCACTCGCATCCACTCCACCACGCTATCAGGCTGATCTTGGCAGAGATCAGAGCCTATGCCGAGATGCTCTGCGCCAAATTTTGCGGCTGTGTCTGCGATCATTTGGCAGAAGCTTTCCAAAGTGCAGGCTGATTTGTCTTTGAGGTGGTGAGGGTAGAGGGAGAAGCCGAGCATACCGCCATTGGAGGTCACTGCGCGGATCACGTCGTCGCGTTTGTTGCGCAGGGCGGGCTGCCATGTGTGGGGGTTGGCATGGGTGATCGCGATGGGGCGCTCGGAGAAATCCGCCGCCTCAATTGTGGAGCGGTCGGCGGAGTGGGACATATCAACCACCAACCCCACGCGGTTCATTTCGCGCACCACTTGCTTGCCCATTCGCGTCAGGCCTGTGTCTTCGGCCTCGTAACATCCCGTGGCAAGGAGCGACTGGTTATTATAGGTCAGCTGCATGAAGCGCGCGCCAAGGTCGTGCAGCACTTGGACGAGGCCGATATCATCTTCTATGGGCGATGGGTTCTGGAAGCCAAAGAAGATGGCTGTTCGGCCTGTCTCATGCGCCAGTTGAATATCGCTGGCCCAACGGCCCTTCAGGATCAAGTCTGGGAAGAGTTCAAACCAGCGGTTCCATTGCTCCATGTTGAGCACGGTTTCACGAAAGTTTTCGTGATAGGCGATGGTCACATGGACCGCATCCAACCCGCCCTCACGCATTTGGCGGAAGATTTTCTCAGACCAGTTGGCGTATTGGAGGTTGTCGATGCGATACATGGGTCTACTCTGGCAAGCCTGCGGAAATATAAGCGGTTTTCACGGTTGTGTAGAACTCCGCTGCCGCAGAGCCTTGTTCGCGCGGGCCATAGGAGCTTTCCCCGCGCCCGCCGAAGGGGACATGATAATCTGTGCCTGCGGTGGCCAGATTGACCATCACACAGCCTGAGCGGGCACGCGCTCGGAAGTCGCTGGCGCGGGCCAAGGAGCGGGTCACGATCCCGGCTGTGAGGCCAAAGCGGGTGTCGTTGACTGTATGCAGGGCCTCGTCATAGCTGCCCACTTTGATCACAGCGGTGAGCGGTGCAAAAAGCTCTTCTCGGTTGATGTCCATAGCGTTGGTCGTGCCCAGGAAAACCCCCGGAGTCATAAAGTAGCCTTGGGTGGCGCGCTCAACTTGCTCACCGCCACAGGCCAGCTCTGCCCCTTCGGCGCGGCCTTTGGCAACCCATGCAAGGTTTTCTTTCAGCTGCGTTTCGCTCACAACCGGACCGATCTGGGTGCCCTCTTCGAGGGCATGACCGACTTTCATAGCCTGAGCGCCTGCCACGAGCTTTTCAACGAAGGCGTCATGCACTGCTTCGTGCACGACAAGGCGCGAGGAGGCTGTGCATTTTTGGCCCGTTCCGCCAAAGGCCCCGCCGAGGGCAACAGCCACGGCAAGGTCAAGGTCGCCATCGTCCATGACAGCGAGCGCGTTTTTGGACCCCATTTCCATTTGCAGCTTGGTAAAGTTACCGACAGCCGCCTGTGCGATGCCGCGGCCAACGGGGACGGAGCCTGTAAAGGAAATGGCGTTGATGCCTTTGTGTTCGACAAGCTTCTGGCCGATATCGCGGCCAGAACCCATCACAAGGCTGAAGAGGCCCTTGGGGATGTCCTGACGCGAGATGATTTCGGCCAAGGCCTGCGCCGAAGCTGGCGTTGCATTGGCGGGCTTCCAGATCACGGCGTTGCCATAGGCCAGCGCGGGCGCAATTTTCCAGCTGGCTGTGGCAGTGGGGAAGTTCCACGGGCTGATCACGGCGACTGTGCCTACAGGCTCGCGGCGAATGTCGATATCAACGCCCGGGCGCACGGACTGTGCGTTCTGGCCGAGCTGGCGCAGGACTTCGGCGGCGTAATAGGTAAAGAACTGGCCTGCGCGGTAAACCTCGCCCTTGCCCTCGGCGAGCGGCTTGCCTTCTTCGCGACTGAGCAGTGTGCCGAGCTCTTCGGCGCGCGCCATCATTTCGGTGCCGATTGCATTGAGAACAGCTTGCTTGCGCTCAAGACCATAGGCGGCCCATTCGATTTGGGCGCGCTGGGCGGCTTCAATGGCTGTGTCGAGCTCGTCAGAGGAGGCTTGTGCGTAGAGGCCGACCAGCTCGGACAGATCAGACGGATTGTAGTTTTCGACGACGCCTGCGCCTGTGCTCCATGCGCCAGCGATGAAATTTGGTTTGATATCGGTCATAAGGGTTCCTGAGCCAAGGTTTCTTCCTTTTTGGACCGCCTGAAGCTACAGATCAAACGAATTTAATTGAATCTGGCTTCAGAATTTCTGAAGTGCCGCTTGGCGCAACGTGTCGCTGAAGTGCAGCGCGGGGGGCAAGAGCTGACCTTCGGTGCGATGCATCACATGAACGTGGCGTTGTGCGGTGCTGTCTTTGAGGGGCAAAAATACCAACTCGTCGTCCGCAGCCCCGAGGGCGCGCTTTGGCAAAATGGTGATCCCGACATTGGCACGCAACAGCGCGAGGAGGGAGGCTGTGCTGCGCACGAAAAGGCGGGATCGTGTGAGCATCGCAGCAAAGGCGGGGTCACTGATCATTTCACAAAGACCGTTTGAAATCAGGGGCTCGTCAATGATGTCTGACCAAGTGAGGCTTTCCCATTTGGGCGCTAGGGGATGATCGGCGCGGCAGACCACACCGAAGGGATCAGAAAACAGCTCGAAACGCTCAAACCCCGCACGCTCTGGAAGCGAGGCGATCCCGATATCGGCGCGGTCTGCTTCGAGTTCGGCCAAGACGCCTGCGCTGTCAAGATCGCGCAGCTCGACAGAAACGTCTGGGTAAAGAGCGCTATAGGTTTTGATGATATCAGGCAGGACGGTCTGTGCGACAGAGGGGGTGACTGCGATACGCACTTGTCCGTGTGTTGCGCGGGCGAGGCCTTCTATACGCCGCACGGAGCGTGCGAAATGAGTGATTTGTTCGGAGGCTTCGCTCAGGATCGCTTGCCCCAGAGGGGTGAGCTTTGATTTGCGACTGCCAACAAAAAGCGGTGCGCCCAAATGATCCTCAAATTGCTTGAGAGACATGGAGACAGCCGAGGGCGTGCGCTTCAAGGAGGCGGCGGCTTTGGCGAGCGAGCCTGTTTCGGCCACAGCACAGAATGCGCGCAATAGGTCTATTTTGAGTGTCATGAAGGCAATCTTGCAGGCTATGGCGGGTATGTCTAGGCTCGCTTTTGGTCTGGGTCTGCGCGCGCTATGGCTGCGCTTTTTCCCGTGAGGCCTGACGCCTTTTCGCGTCAGCTTTTTTGCCACAATCAGGATTCATCCTGTGTTTTCGGGGGTATGCAGTGAGAATCTCACGTGCTAGCGTCCCAGCATAAAATAAAAACAAGATCGAGGCAGGCAGTAGTGATGGAAACGGGCTTTAAGGGCACGTTCGTTATCTCTTGGCCGCAAATAAAAATAGACGGGCTGGCGAATGCGCCAGTGGCAGACCTGAACGTTGGGGCAACGTGGTCTTGGCAGGGAGACGCTGTGCGCGTTGACGGGCCTTCCGAGCTATTGCGGCTAGACAAGGCGGACGACGAGACAAACCTCAGACGGCGCGCGGCGCGCATGGTGCACCGCTTGGTCGGGGTCGCAACCAGCGACAGGCGCGACATGGCGAGGGAGACGTCTGACGAGATGAGTGACAACAGCTTTGTTGTGACGGATGGAACGCAAAGTTACACGGTGACGCTGATTGAAATTGGTGCCGAGGCGCAACCTTTGTTGATGTTTGTGGACCAGCTCCCACCGAAAAGCCGCGATCTTTGGATTGTGCATCAGAGTTTTGAGCCCGCACGACAAAGTGCCGAGGGGCCAGATGCGGGCGGGGTGATTTGCTTCACGCCTGGCACACGGATTGCCACGCCTGATGGGGTGAGGGCGATCGAGACGCTAAGGCAAGGCGATTATGTGCAAACCAAAGATGCGGGTGCACAGGAAATCCAATGGGTCGGGCAGCGGCGTATGACGGGAGCGAGGCTGTTTGCTATGCCGCGCTTGCGGCCGATCCGCTTCAGGGCAGGGGCGCTGGGCATCGAGCGGCCAGACCATGAGCTTGTTGTCTCTCCTGAGCATCGTATGCTTGTGAGAGGGGCTGTGGCGCGATCTCTGTTTAATACAGACGAAGTGCTGGTGCGTGCGAAAGATATGCTCAATGGCCAAGACATTGTGATCGACAGCCAAATGAAAGAGGTGACCTATGTTCACCTTCTGCTACCAAATCACCAGATTGTCTGGGCCAATGGCGTGGAGACGGAAAGCTTCCACCCCGCCAATACAGCGCTGGCAACATTGAGCGATGAAGACCGCGAGGCGCTTTTGCGAATGCATCCTGATTTTGAGGTGCAGCCAGAACGGTATGGGGCTTTTGCGCGGCGCAATTTGTCGGAATCGGAAGCGGCGATCCTTTCGTATGAAGCGGCCTAGCCATTTGCAGCCGAAAACAACGGGTTTGCGCTTGACTCAGAGCCGAGCGCAGATATAAGCGCGGCTTCATTGGTGTTGGTGGCCCTCGCAAGAGGATCCCTGTCAGGCCCTAGGCCAGAGGACAACGCCCTTCATAGTGGCCCGCTTGAGGCCTCGTTTTTAGAAGGATATCAGCTGTGACCAAACGCACATCTGCCAAGTACAAAATTGACCGCCGCATGGGCGAAAACATTTGGGGCCGCCCCAAGTCGCCTGTAAACCGTCGTGAATATGGCCCCGGCCAGCACGGTCAGCGCCGCAAGGGCAAACTGTCTGACTTCGGTCTGCAGCTTCGCGCCAAGCAGAAGCTGAAAGGCTACTACGGCGACCTGACAGAGAAGCAATTCCGCCGCATCTTTAAAGAAGCTGAGCGCGTAAAAGGCGATACAGGCGAGAACCTGATTGGTCTGCTCGAGCGCCGTCTTGATGCGGTTGTTTACCGTGCGAAGTTTGTTGCGACAGTTTTTGCGGCACGACAGTTCGTAAACCACGGCCACGTCACTGTGAACGGCAAGAAGGTCAACATTCCTTCATACCGCGTCAAAGAGGGCGATGTCATTGAAGTGCGTGATCGCTCCAAGCAGATCGCTGTTGTGATCGAAGCCACTCAGCTCGCAGAGCGTGACGTGCCTGATTACATCGATGCGGATCACTCCAAAATGAAAGCGACATTTGTGCGCGCTCCTGGTCTTGGCGATGTGCCATACCCGGTTGTGATGGAACCAAACCTCGTTATCGAATATTACGCACAAAACTAAGCACGCGTATTTCGCAAAGCTTTATCAGAGGGCTGTGGCGGGATACCGCTGCGGCCCTTTTTCTTTGCTGGCAGCAGGGTCTGTCTGTCAGTATGACCTGTGAGGAATTTGGAGAGAAGAATGCGCCTTACACCGCAAGCAGGGATCATGAATATCGCTCTTTATGAGGGCGGAAAGTCTAGTATTGCTGGGCATTCGGATGTTTTGAAGCTGTCTTCAAACGAGAACCCGCTTGGCCCGCCTCCCGCAGCCATGGCTGCGATTGCGCAGGCGGCCAGTGAGGTTCATCGCTATCCCTCAACCGACCATGCCGAGCTGCGTGCCGCGATCGGGAAAGCCTATGGGCTGGCGCCCGAGCAGATCATCTGTGGTGTTGGCTCTGATGAGGTTTTACAATTCGTCTGTCAGGCTTATGCAGGCGACGGTGACGAGATTATCTACACCGAACACGGCTTCTCTATGTATCCGATCCTTGCGCATATGGCGGGGGCCACGCCTGTTCAGGTGGCGGAGGCTGAGCGGGTTGTGAGTGTTGATACAATCCTTGCGGCTGTCGGTGAGCGCACGCGGCTTGTTATGCTGGCCAACCCAGCCAACCCGACGGGCACAATGCTGCCCGAGGGCGAGCTTGAGCGGCTTGCGCGGGGTTTGCCTGCAAATGTTATTTTGGTGATTGACGGCGCTTATGCCGAGTATGCCGAGGGCTATGATGGCGGCGCGGGCCTTGTGGCCGAGCTTCCTAACGTCTTGATGACGCGAACGTTTTCCAAAGTCTACGGGCTGGGCGGGCTGCGCATTGGCTGGGGCTACGGGCCACGCGAGATGATTGATGTCATGACGCGGATCAGGCAGCCGTTTAACCTTTCGACGGTGCAGCTTCAGGCGGCGCAGGCGGCTGTAGAGGACTTGGACTGGGTGCCGAATTGCACGGCTTTGAACGCGGCGCAGCGGGCGCGGCTGACGGGGGCATTGCGCCAGTTGGGTGTGGCCTGTGACGAGAGCCACGCGAACTTTGTTTTGGCGCGCTTCACGGACGCGGCAGAGGCGGGGGCGGTGGATCTGGCCTTGCAGGGTGAAGGCATATTGGTACGCCGTGTCACGGGGTATGGATTTGCCGAAGGACTCAGAATGACTGTGGGCAATGAGGCGCAGACGGGCCGTTTGATTGCGGCGCTTACGAAATGGCGGGAGGGTCAGGCATGAGCCAGACATATGAAAAAGTCGCTCTGATCGGGCTGGGCTTGATTGCCTCGTCGATGTTTTGGGCCATGAAACGCGGCGGCCTTGCGGGCGAGGTGCGTGGCTATGCACGCTCAAGCGAGACCCGCGATACGGCCCGCGAGATCGGCCTGTGCGATGTCGTCTGTGACAGTGCGGCGGAGGCTGTGAAAGACGCTGACCTCGTTGTGCTCTGTGTGCCTGTGGGCGCGATGGGCGCTGTGGCGCAAGAAATTGCACCCTATCTGAAGGCGGGTGCGACCGTCAGTGATGTTGGCTCTGTCAAAAAGGCGGTGATCGAGGCTGTTGGGCCGCATCTATCTGAAAATGTTAATTTTATTCCGGCTCACCCTTTGGCGGGAACCGAGCATTCCGGCCCGCGCTCGGGCTTTGCGGAGCTGTTTGACAACCGCTATACCCTGCTGGTTCCCGCGGAGGGCACGCCGCCTGAGGCGGTGAAAACCCTGCGCGACCTTTGGGAGGGGATTGGTGCGAAGGTTGAGGAAATGGATGCGGAGCACCACGACCTTGTGCTGGGTGTGACCTCTCACGCGCCGCATTTGATTGCTTATACGATGGTCGGCGTGGCCGATGATTTGCGCCGTGTGACGGACAGTGAAGTGATCAAATATTCGGCGGCGGGCTTTCGGGACTTTACGCGGATTGCGGCCTCGGATCCGACCATGTGGCGCGATGTTTTTCTCAATAACAAAGAGGCGACATTGGAAATTCTGGGGCGTTTTACCGAAGAGCTTTTTGCGCTGCAACGGGCGATCCGAACGGGCGACGGGGATATGCTTCATGCGTATTTTACCCGCACACGGGCGATCAGGCGCGGGATTATTGAAGCGGGGCAGGATACGGACGCGCCAGACTTCGGGCGGGTTAAGAAAGAGTTAAAATCCTAACACACTGTTTTTGCTACATTTTATTTTTTTTGCTTTCGGGGCGGTGCACTGAGAGGGAAAAACGTTGCGGGTTGAGGCTGTTTTGGGCGGGGTTGGGCTTTGGCGATTTGGCGCTTGAGGGGCGTTGATTTGCGTTGGTCTTGTAGAGCTTACCTCTTGTGGGGTTAAGGGCGCGGTAAGGCGCAGGGCGGTCTGTGGCCTGCACTTTTTGTGCGGGGTTTGGGAGATGGTGAAGCCACCTGTAAGTCTATAAAATCATTGAATTATATGAACTCGGGGTCAGTCGCTTTTCGGGGCGGCAGGCGCAGGCTTTCCGGACCGCTGTTGCGGCGTGAGACGGGGGCAGAGCGGACGCGGCGGGCGGGGGGGTCGCCCCTTGGGAGCGGGCTGCGCGGCGGGCAAACGGGGCGCACATAAAAAGGTTAACGGGGCTGATTCGGGGGGGGTGAAAAGCGTGCACAAAGTGTGCACCACCCGTGCACCGGCAAAACGTGATTTTGGAGTGTTAATAAGGCGCGCGGTAACGCGTCGCCCGCGCGCGGTAACGCGTCGCCCGCGCGCGGTGATCAGCGCCCGCGCGGCGCTGCCCCCAGACGCTGGTTTAACTGGGGGCGCTGCCCCCAGACGCAAGTTTAACTGGGGGCGCTGCCCCCAGACCCCCGGGATATTTTTAGAAAGAAAAAGACGGGGCAAAGACGGGGCAAAGACGGAGAAAAGACGGGAAAAAACAGAGGTGGGGGTGGCAAGGCAGGCGCGGCGCGGGCGCGGCACGGGCGCGGAGCAGATGGTTAGGTCTCTGCGATTTCGCTGTGAAGGCGGGCGAGGAAGGCGCGCATATAGGTTGTGCGCTCTGTTGCGATTTGGCGGGCGGTCTCTGTGTGCATTGTGTCGGCTAATGTGAAGAGTTTGGTTTGGAAGTGATCAAGGGCGAAGGCGGTGTCGTCGGGGGCGCGGTTTTGGGCCAAGGGATCGGTATGATCATAAAGCGGGCGGTTGAGCGCGCCCGAGATCATGAGCATCCGCGCGAGGCCAATGGCTCCGAGCGCATCGAGGCGGTCGGCGTCCTGCAGAATTTGCGCTTCAAGTGTTTGGGGGGCAATTTTTGCCGAGAAACTATGGGCTGCGATCGCGTGTTTGAGGGCGGGGAGCTTGGCTTCGGGCAGGCCGCAGGCGCGGGCGAGCGGGGCGGCGGCCTCGGCCGAGAGGCGGGAGGCCTCGGCGCGGTTGGGCGCGTTCTTGGGCAGGTTGACA
>P_2C_Liq_1_UnCtyDRAFT_1000548_pt1 | contig 16028 bp, 15 predicted proteins | sample Pon2CUnioCityCA_2_FD_10234 | JGI IMG/M metagenome (IMG submission 10234)
CGGGGATTTCCCGCCGGCTGGGACGACCTCGAACTTCATGCTGGGCGGCGCCGAGTATACATTGACGCGTGTCGAGGGTGGCGATCCGACCCGCCTTACAGCCTTGGATTTTGAGATCACCGGCCCGGAAAATGGGCGCTTGGTGCCCCGCGTGACTGAGGTGGAAGGTAATTTCGCCCTGTCACTTGGCGTTGTGGGCGGGCAGTTAGCGGGCGCAGGTCCTGTGCCCGTGTCGGAATCCACGGCGGCACAATTCGGGCTGAGCACAGCGCAGACGACGGCGTCATTGCAAGGGCGCGCCATCGCGTCGGATCTTGCTGATGGGAACTACTCGATTGACGTATCGCTGAATGGTGTGTCGGCCAGTCTTACCGTAACAAAGTCGGATCCCAGTATAAGCGTGGCTGTGCCCGCAGATCTGGCTGATAGTCTGGACGCAGGGATCGAGACGGACGCCGACGGCAACGACGTACTTGTTCTGAGTGCAAAGCAGGCCGGATTGGGTCCGTTGAGCGTGACTGGCGGAGAGGGCGCAACCGCGCTTGGACTCAGGATCGGCACGGTTGGCCTGACCGTTGATGCAGGTGTGCTCAATGCCCGGAGCACAACGGCTTCGGCGGTTGACGTTGTGGCAGGCGCGACGAGCACGGCAGGGTCCTATCTTCGTCTGACTGACCTGCCGGATGAAGAGCTTATCGTCATGATGAGTGACACAGGTGCCAAGCGGATCGCGGCCCAGTTCGAGATTGGCTCGCCGACCAGTGCTGCGGACCGCGAACCGGAAAACTTCCGGGTCGAGATGGTGGACGATGGTACTGGGCGCGTTGAACTGTTCGACGCGGAGACTGGCGCTTCGATCGCCACGCGAACGTCAAATGGTCTGGCACGTTTCAATGTGTCTGGACAGGATGTCGAGCTTTCCGGGTTTGCCGAAACGGGTGATACTTTCACTCTGGTCACAGGGCGACGATCGCCGGGTGATGCGCGTAATCTGGACGAGATGCTGAACCTTGGCCAACAGCGGACAGGCTTTACAAGCTATCAAGACGAATTCCGGTCCATCGCCGCCGGGATCGGCGCAACGCTTGAGGCCGCGCGCCTGACGAGAACGTCGAATGAAGCGGTCTACGAAGCGGCCGTGGCATCGGAAAGTGAACTGAGCGGCGTGAACCTTGACGAAGAGGCCGCCAAATTGATCGCGCAACAACAAGCATATCAGGCGGCAGCACGTATCCTGCAAACCGCACGTGAGATGTTCGATACCCTTATCCGGATTTCGTGAGGCCAATCATGTCTGTTTCGACCAAACTTTTCGCTGACCAGATGCTGAACCGCTTTTCGCGGATCAATGAGGAAATCGAACTGCGTCAAACCAAGATTTCCACAGGACAAGAGATCACTCAGGCATCGGACAAACCGATTGACGCGGTCAGATTGTCCGCGCTGGAAGAGCGATCAACCCAGCTTGCCGGTTTCGAGCGCAATGTCAGGACAGCACAGGAAAGCCTGACCCTTGCGGATGCGGAACTGACATCGGCATTCGATATGTTGACGCGGCTGCGTGAAATCGGGACGGCTGCCAACAGTGACACCATCGCCCCGATCGACCGTGAGGCGTTTCGCGTCGAAGTCGCCCAGATCCGAACCGCACTTGTCGGTCTTGCCAACAGCCGCACAACTGATGGGCAGGCAATATTCGCGGGCTACGCCACCGATACCACGCCATTTGCGCAGAACGCCAATGGCGGCATAGAGTTCAAGGGAGATGGCGGGGAACATACGCTTGCGGCGTCCGAAACCATGCGTTTGCCGACCTCGGTAAATGGCGGGCGTGTGTTCATGCAGGTCGAGACCGATTCAGGGATTGCCAGTATTTTCGACATTGTCGACAGTTTCGAGGCCGCACTATCCTCCGAGGAGTTCCTTCAAGACAGTTTGTCGGCGCCCGGCGACCCGGGGCTATCGTTGCAGTTCAACGGGGACCGGGTGCCACGAGACGTGAGCTTTGTCATCGAGGGGCCTTCGGGCAGTGCGGCTGTTGATGTAAGTGAAGTTGTGGGCGGATCGAACGACCGCCTGATCGCAGCAATCAATGCGCAAAGCGATGCCACGGGTATCACTGCAGAATTGTCAGAGAACGGGCGTTTGCAACTCTCTGCCGGGAGTGGGACCGTCACGATATCCGAGCTCGACGTCGAAGGCGTGAACCTTGCCAGCAAGGATCCGAAATTCACCTTCACCACGGATGGTGTGCCGGCGCAGACCCTTGCACCGGTCGCGCAGCAATTGGGGTCGCAGTTGACCAAGCTGATCGATGCGGGTCAGCACATCGCATTGTCGCGGACCACGGTTGGGGCAAGGTTGGAGCGCGCCGAGTCGCAGGAAGAAAACCTGCAAACCAGATCCGTTGCGCTGGATACGCAGCTCAATGACCTGTCCGCGGCGGATCTGGAACGGGTGATCACGGAGTTGCAAAGTCTTTTGGTCAATCGCGACGCGGCGCGTCAGGCCTATTCCAGAATCAGCCAAAGCAGTCTTTTCGACTTTTTGAACTAACGCGTTTCGTCTTCCATCCGGGGCACCGGGGAAAGGCTGAATGCTTGCAACGCGTGGACGCAGCGCGGCGCTTTCGTCGAAATGTCTCGGGACTGCACATGTTTTTGGCACGGTTCGTGCAACAANCTNCGTAAATNTACTGAAGGAGATCGCAAATGTTCGGAACTATCCTGTCCGGCATGTCAACGTCGATGTTCGAAATATCCGTTGTATCGAATAACGTGGCAAACGCCGGAACCACAGCGTTTCGAAAGAGCACAGCCAGTTTTGCCGATCTTTACAGCGGTGCGTCGCCCGAGACGGTGTCACGTACATCAACAGGCGTAGGCAGCCTGGTGGAGCAAACCCGCCAAAGCACCAAGCAGGGCGGCTTCATGGAACGTGACGGCGTGTTGAACATGGCGCTGGCTGGAAACGGCATGTTCGTTACAACCACGCCGAACCCTGATGGTACGCCGTCCAACACGCTGAGCTATACTCGTGATGGCGAGTTTTCGCTGGATGAAAACGGTGTTCTTCGGTCGTCGACCAACGACATTGTGTTTGGGTATGACGGTGAAGGCGGAGAGGACTTGCAGCAACTTTCGGTGCCCTTCGTCAATGAGAACGAGGTTCAATTGACCGCACTTGAAGTCGCTTCGGACGGTATGATGATGGCGACCTACGGCTCGGAAGATCCGGTCGTCGTTGGCCAGGTTGCCGTGGCCTTGTTCGCCAATTCCACATCCCTGCGTCAGCTTGGTATGGGGCGTTTTCAGGAATCCCAGACATCCGGGCCCGCCATTATGGGCATTGCCGGCACTGAGGGGTTTGGCCGTGTTCTGACTGGCTCGCTTGAATCTTCGAACGTCGATTTGACGACAGAAATGACAAGCATGATCCGCGCGCAGCAGCAGTTTTCGGGCTCGTCGCGCATTCTTCAGACATATGCCGACATGATCGAAAAGCTGACACGCTAGTGATCGCTCCATAGGACTACACCTTATGGAAGTTGTTTCATGACAAGAAAGGTCCACGTCACGCGCCGCGCGCTCATGTTAGGCGCGCTTTGTGCTCCGTCCTTGGTGCGTGGCGCGCCGCTGGTTGATACCTCGACGGGGGGCAGTCTGTTCAGCAAAACATCCTATAGTCCGTCGGATACACGCACGCAGGGACTTTTGAACATGTTCAGCGATCCGGAGCCGGATCTGGCACCTGGCGTGTCGTTGGCACCCCGGCAATCACCGCTGTTCGGTATGTCCCGGCCACTGCGTCTGGCATTGAGTAATGCGAATACTGGCGAAGAAATGACATTCAACGTCGCTGCGCGTATGCCGTTCAGCCCCTCGGAGAAACGCAGGCTTGATCATTTCCTTCGAGACTGGCGGCAAAATGAAATCAAGGAAATTGACGGTGCCGTTCTGCAAGCGTTTTTGCGGGTATGCGAGGACGTGGCACCCGAGGTCGGTAGGCTAAGCGTGCGGATCACTTCGGGATATCGCAGTCGCAAAACCAATGATCTGTTGCGCCGCATGGGTAAGAAAGCGGCGCGTAACTCGCTGCATATGCAGGCTCGCGCGATCGACTTTTCCTTGCCCGGTGTGCCGATGAAGACTCTGTCGCGCGTCGCAAGACAGGTCTGCCCGGGTGGTGTGGGCACGTATTCGACATTTGTGCATGTCGATAGCGGACCGCAGCGTAGTTGGACTGTTTGAGCAGTGAATAATTCTCGCTGCATCGGGGTGTCCGGATTTTAAATGTCTCGGTCTTTCAGTTTTTGGCGCGAAACATGCTTGGTAGTGGCATCAAGGATACGCAGATGGCAACAGTGATTACGATTGCAAGCGGGAAAGGGGGCGTGGGGAAATCCTCTCTGGCCACCAACTTCGCGTTGCGTTTGCAAAAGACGTCTGGGCGGACGTTGTTGGTGGACTCCGACCTGCTGATGGCTAACTCGCACATCCTGCTTAATATTAAGCCCGAATTCGATTTGATCGACGTGTTGCAAGCTCGCTGCACGCTTTGTGAGGCGATCGCGCATGTAGATGGTGGTCTGTCTGTTTTAGCCGGGCGCACGGGCGCGAGTGTTGCTGTCGACAAGGTCGAGGATCCTCTTCAAGACGTGCTGTCTCAACTGCGCGATCTAAAGGATGCTTTTGATTTTATCGTGGTCGATGCCCCTGCGGGAGCCGGTCAGGACCTTATCAACACCCTCGCAAACTCGGATCGTGTCGTTGTTGTTCTCTTGGCGCAGGCGACAAGCTTTGTGGACGCCTATTCGCTGATCAAGAATTCCTACATGGAGCGTGGCATCACTCAATATTCGGTGCTTGTGAATATGGTCAACACCGAAGGTCAGGCGAAAGGGGTGTTCGAGAATTTCAGGAGTACAGTCAAGGCATTTTTGCCCGTAAACCTGACATATGCAGGGCATGTCGAACATTGCCGTGAAATTTACGCGTCTTCCATAAAATGCGTTTCCATCGTTCAAATGGGAGGAAAGCGTGAACAGATCAAAAACTTTGATGCGATCCTCAGTCAAATCCAGCGTGCACCGCACAATGCCCTGCAGCTGGAACATACCCCACGAACCTAGTGGGTCAAAGGTGAGCAGTTGAAGTGCTATCCATCAGATACGCAGAACATCGAGCGAATTGTTCGTGAGCACGAAGGCTTGGTCCGGCGGGTGGCACATCATGTCCACTTTCGGGTTCGGTCAATTGTTGAATATGACGATTTGCTACAGATCGGGTTCATTGGCTTGATAGAAGCTGCACAGCGGTATTCCAGGCAAGACGGCGTCTCGTTCGAAAATTACGCTGTCCTGCGTGTCCGTGGTGCGATGCATGATTATTTACGCAAGAATTCAGTGTTGTGCCGTAAATCGATCAAGATCAACCAGGCGATCAACTCGGCCAAGACGAAACTGATGCAGGATCTGGGGCGCAACCCTAAAAAGCATGAGCTGGCCAAGGCAGTATCGATGACACTGGATGACTACACCCAGTGGGAACAAACACTGAATGCCAGCTATCAGAACTCGATTCAGGATGAATACGACGAGCATTCTATGTGGTTCGCCTCCGAGGACGCGCCCGCGGAACAACGTCTGGATCGTGAGCGTATGAAAGAAAAATTGCTGGCAGCGTTAAAAATATTGCCAGAACGGGAAATGCTTGTACTTCAACTTTATTATGTCGAAGAACTAAACGTCTACGAGATCGCCGCAGTTCTCGAAGTGACACCTGGGCGCGTCTCGCAAATCAAGTCGGCAGCGTTCAAGAAAATGCAGCCCTTGCTCAAGGATCATGCGGAGGATGCCCGGACTGATTGAGGGCGCATTGCTTTGGAGGATGCCTTGGAAAAGATCAGTACGATTCAACTGTCAGTTCAGTCTGCCGAAGCGGTGATGGTCGGTCATGACAAGAAACCGCAGCTGGTCGTCAACGGGACGCTGATGAACTTGGCCAGAGGCCACATCGTACTGAATGTTCAGACCTTCGAATGTGCCCATGTCGGTGGCATTGGCGAGCTTGCGATTGACGATACAAGGCCAGTCATGCACGCAAATTTGCATGTGTCCTACCGTCAGTTTTCGAACCTTCTGAAGCTGTTTCGGAGCGATCCGCCGCGGCCGCCTTCGGCTGTTATCGCCCGCGGCCGCCTTCGGCTGTTATCGCCTTAAAAGACGAGCTGTCGACGTCGTCCGAGGGTTATCTTGTTCTGGATGGTCGGAGGCGATGCGTGATCTCGGATATATCCTGGAGCATTCCGATCCTCTAGTTCATCCCGCTTCGGTCAGGGACCATAAGGGTAAAGTGAAATGTATTAAAGCGTTTCGCGAAAAAAACCTGAATGACAGTTTTTTTGAAACACTTTAATTTTCAGCCCCGCCAAAAATACCGTATTTACGCATTTTTGCAATCAAAGTTGTGCGTTTCAAAGAAAGCATTTGTGCGGCTTTTGTTACGCTGGATTCTCCCAGTTCCAATGCCGCGTTAATGTAACTCAATTCGATGGTTTCCAGATGCGTTTTCAAGTGAAAGCTCTGGTCGCCGCACAATGTTTGCAAGGCGCTAGTGTTGGATTTTTCCACTTCGATTGGCTTGGGGTCCTGTTCAGAAGCTGTCGTTTGGTCGATCGAGGTGGGTATGTTGTGAATTGCATTCCAAAGGACCGCTTGTTCTTCGTCATGCCTTTCGTCAAGGTGAAGTAGTCTTCGCACCATAAATCGGGTAAGTGGTTTGCCACGCGAAAAAACAGCGGCGCGTTGAAGGAAATTTTTCAACTCTCGCACATTGCCCGGCCAGTCATAACGCATCAACTCTTCCATGCCGTCGTGCTCCACGGGTGGAGGAACAAGGCCCGAGCCGTCGTTTGCGATTTGGGCGGAAATTGCCGTAACGAGTTCGGGAATATCCTGAATTCGATAGTTCAGGGGGGGCACGCGGATGACCACAACNGACAAGCGGTATAGCAGGTCTTCGCGAAATTCACCTTTGTGCAGTTTGCCGCTAAGGTTCTTGTGGGTTGCGCAGACAAGTCGAAAATCCACGGGCCGTTCGGTGTTTGATCCAAGGCGGCTGATCTTGCGCGTTTCGATAACGCGAAGGAGCTTGGCCTGAAGTTCAAGCGGCATGTCACCGATTTCGTCCAGAAAGAGTGTGCCGCGCGCGGAATCTTCAAAACGCCCTTTGCGGCTTGTACTGGCGCCGGTGAAAGCTCCTTTCTCATGACCGAAAAGTTCGGCTTCGAGAAGGTCGCGAGGTATGGCTGCGCAGTTGACGCAGATGAGCTTGCCTTTCCGACCGGACATCGCGTGCAAGGCTTGCACAACCAGCTCCTTTCCGGCTCCCGTTGGCCCGGTTGTCAAAACATTGACGTTGTACGAAGAGACGTTCTCGATTTCCCGACGCATCCGCGTGACAGCTGGGGAACTGCCTACAATTGCTTCAAAATTTGGAAATTTNACTGAAGGCGCGGCCATTGCGGTTCTTTCAAAAATCAAACGGTTATTTCAGCTGGTCTGCATCAGTTTCGCTGGTCTAACACAGTTTTTGTCGATTAGTAAAACTTGTTGGGTGGTAAAATTTGAGTGGAGTTTGTTATCATTCAATCAAATAAGATTGCGATAGATAATATTATAATTCAGAAGATAAATGAGTAGTATCATAAGATCGGCAAATTCATTGCGTAGATAAAAATTGGTTGCCGTCCCGTCTGTTTGGCACATGGCTTGCCTTCTTTGAGGCAGGAGGTGGATGCGATGTATCGAGCCGCTATAGAAGTTAAAAACTTTCGAATGGGCCAAGCTCTGGCTGATATGTTGGCCGAGCATGCAGTCGTGGTGCGCCGCGTTTGTGACGCAAGCTGCGATGAAAAACGCCAGAGCACGGATTTTCTGATCCTCTCGCAGGCGCATTCCGATGTGCTAGGCGGTCAATCCGGTGTGGTTGAGCTGGCACGCAAGGTTGGCGCGCGATCTGTACTTGTGGTCGATGAAGCGGCGAATGGTTTTTCCATCAAGCCTGAACTCGGGGGCAAGATTGTTTGCGTAGGGTTTGGCGATAATGTCTGCCCGGAATACGCATTGCTGTTCGTTGCAACACTGGTGCATGGCTCTGGCCGCGCGATTGTACGCAATACGCAGGTCAAGACGCTGTTCACCATGGCGGCACGTGTCGCCGGGTCTGATGTCAGCGTCTTCATCAACGGCCCGACCGGCAGCGGCAAAGAGATCATGGCGAGGTATATCCACAGCAAGTCAAAACGCGCGAGCGGCGAGTTCGTGGCAATCAACTGTGCAGCCATCCCTGACAACATGCTCGAGGCCATGCTATTCGGGCACGAAAAAGGNTCGTTCACTGGCGCATCCAAAGCCAATGTCGGCCTGATACGGGCGGCGGACGGTGGCACATTGCTGCTGGATGAAATTTCGGAAATGTCGCTTCCGTTGCAGGCCAAGTTGCTGCGCGCCATTCAGGAGCTTGCGGTCACACCGCTTGGCAGCAACCGCCAAATCGAGGTCGATGTCCGCATTCTGGCCACGTCAAACAGGGACATGCCCGCCGAGTGTCACGCCGGTCGTTTTCGTGAGGATCTGTTTTACCGGCTGAACGTGTTTCCNGTCGCGACCATGCCGCTATCGGCCCGCCGCGACGATATTCTTCCCATCGCGCAAGAGTTGTTGGTGCGTCACGTCAAGGATGTTGCCGAAATCCCGTTGCTGGCACCCTGCGCAGTGGCGCTACTGGAGGCGTATGACTGGCCGGGCAATATCCGCGAGCTGGAAAACGTGATGCAGCGCGCGCTTGTTCTGAAAACCGGGGCGATCATCACTGCCGATGCCATCATGATCGACCAGATCGTCAGAACCGCCCCCATTGCTCAAGCCGCCATGCCAAGCGCGTTGTCTGGCTCGCATAGGCTATAGGAGACACAAGATATGAACAGGATCGACCCCATCACGTCAACAATGTCGCTGAACGCGGCGGATGCGATCAATCGCGCTCGGGACATGACGGCACGCGCGTCCGGTGCGATGCCGGCCATCCCGTCGACCGAGCCAAGTTTTGCCGACAGGATGCGCCAGTCGCTGAACGCAGTGGCGAATGCACAGGCTGAGGCGAGCGAATTGCGCCGCGGTTTTGAAACTGGCAAGGAAACGGATTTGACCAAGGTGATGGTTGCGCAACAGGTTTCATCGCTTGGTTTTCAGTTGACGCTGAACGTCCGCAACAAGGCTTTGACCGCATATAAAGACATCATGAACATGCCCGTTTAAGGGTGGAAAATCGAGTAGAAACAGGTGCGTAAAAAACTAGCCCATGACGGATAATTCTACAAACACGTCTCTTGGTCCAGCGCGAAGCGGCTTTGCGCAGCGCGCGACCATGGCCATGAACGACCTGCGCATGTTCTACATGCAGCCGGCAATACAGCGTGCTTTTCCCGTTGTGGCGGCCGCCATTCTAGTGGTTTTGGGGCTAATCTTTTATGTCGCATTGCAGACGCCGCAGCGCACGACCCTGTTTGCATCCCTGCCCGAGGCCGAGAAAGCCGCGATCATGGATGCGTTGCGCAATAATGGCACCGATGTTCAGATTGACCCGGTCAGCGGTGACGTAACCGTTCCCATTGCGGATTATCACACCTCCCGCATGACCCTCGCCGCGCAGGGGCTGCCGCAGTCGATGCCAGATGGCTACAGCATGTTGACCGATATGCCGATGGGCACCAGCCGGTCAGTCGAGAGTATGCGTCTGAAGCAAACGCAGGAAGTCGAGCTGGCCCGGTCAATCAATGAGATCGACGTTATTTCCGCGTCGCGCGTGCATCTTGCAATACCGGAACGCTCCGCTTTTGCACGCAATGCACAGTCGCCAACGGCATCGGTTTTTGTGCAGGTAAGGCCGGGCCGCAGCTTGTCTTCACAGCAGGTGACAGCGATCGTGAACCTGGTTTCGTCCTCTATTGCAAATCTGTCGAAGACCAGCGTCACCGTGGTGGATCAAAACGGTCGGCTGTTGTCCGATACGATTGATGATCCCGCGACGACGCTGGCCGATCGCCAGCTGGAATATCAGCTCAAGCTTGAGGAAATCTATCGCGCGCGCATCGAAACGCTGCTGACTCCGATTGTCGGGCCGGGCCATGTTTCGGCGCAGGTCAGTCTGGAAATCGACTTTACCCGCCGGGAAGTGACCGAGGATCTGGTAATGCCGGGCGAATCCGGCCTACTCAGCGAACAGAACGCGCTCGAAGAGGAGGTGGTGGAACGCTCCAGAGGTATTCCGGGTACCGTTGGGAACAACCCGCCACCAAACCCCGAGCTTGAGGGTAACAACGCGGATGCCGATGCGCCTGATGCGGGTGAGGGCGAGAACGCAGTCGATCAGGATGGCGAGCCTGATGCCGGGCGGAATGACAATATTCCTGCCACTGTGGTAAACGGCGAGGACACGCGCCTGCGATCCACGAACAATCTCAGAAACTACGAGCTGAGCCGCCGTGTCTCGTCGGAAAGCAGCCCGCTTGCCCAGATAAAGGGCCTACATGTTGCTGTTCTGGTACGCGAACGCCAACCCACCGGGGAAGTTACGGAAGAAGGCGCAACAACCGAAGCCTTGGTGGGGCTTGATCCCTCCCGCATCGAGGAGGTCAAAGCGCTGGTCGAGCGCACTGTGGGGATCAATGCTGCGCGCGGTGACACGCTGATCGTGTCAAGCCTGCCGTTCATTTCGCCCGAGGCCGTGATCGCGTCGATGTCCGAAGGCACGGATTTTTCTTGGTACGAGGATCCCTGGGTGCGCGAGATGATGCGCAACCTGTTGATGCTGATGGTGCTGGCGGTCGTGGTTCTTGGCCTGATCAAGCCGCTTTTGACCCAGTTCCTTGCGGCACCATCGGATGGGCAGGGGCCGAATGTCATTACGACAGAGGATGGCGAGATCATCGACATGGACACGATCGAATTGGAAGAAGGGCAATCCCTTGAAGAAATCAAGGCCAAGCTCAAGCCGAAGAAAAGTTCGATCTCGGTCGAGATGCTGGATACCGCCAACAGCTATGACGACAAGGTCGCTCTGATCCGGATGATTGTGGGCGACGAGGCCGGACGCGTGTCGAACGTCTTCAAGGCGATGATGGAAGAAGACATGGATCAAAATGCGTGATCCAGGGGTAGGGACTGAAACGGATGGATGGCACTGATATCGAACCAACCGATGCGTCGGAAATCACGCAACGTCTGAGTGGGACGCAGAAATCCGCGATCCTGATGATGTTGCTGGGCGAAGAGGAAGCCGCCGAGATCCTCAAGAACCTCAGCCCGCGTGAGGTCCAGCATCTGGGGGCGGCGATGTATTCGGTGCGCAACACCGATCAGGAAACTGTCAATGCCGTGCTCGACGAGTTTCTGGCAATCATCAAGCAGCAAACCAGCCTTGGGCTCGGAGCCGGAAACTACATCCGCAACGTGCTTAACCGCGCCTTGGGCGAGGACAAGGCGCAATCCGTTCTCAGTCGTATCACACCAGCCAGCAGCGAACGCCCGATCGAAATTCTGGACTGGATGGACGCGCGGTCGATCACCGAACTTTTGCAAGACGAGCATCCACAGATCATTGCCCTTGTGGTGTCCTATCTCGATTACAGTCTTGCGTCGGATGTCCTGAACCTGCTGGGCGAGGATTTGCAGCCGGAGATCGTGCAGCGCATCGCAACATTGGAAACCGTAGACCCCGAAGCCCTGCGCGAGCTGGAAAAGGTCATGCAGAAAAAGTTCAAGGCCAATACGAGCCTGCGGTCGTCCAAGGTCGGCGGCGTCAAGGCGGCGGCGAAGATCATGAACTTCACCAAATCCAATACCGAGCGCCGGATCATGGGCTCCATCAAGCGCCGTGACAAGGATCTGATGCAGGCAATTCAGGAGAACATGTTCACCTTCGACAATCTGGGCATGTCCGACGACCGGTCCTTGCAGACCCTTCTGCGGTCGCTTGATACCGAAGATCTTATCATGGCCTTGAAAGGTGCTGATGACGAACTTCAAAACAAGCTGTTTGGATGTATGTCCTCGCGTGCGGCGGCCAATATCAAGGACGAAATGGAGGTTCTTGGCCCTGTCCGCCTGACCGAGGTGCAAAGGGCGCAGATCAAGATCATCGAAGTGGCCCGCAAGATGGCGGATGAAGGAACCATCGTCCTTGCAGGCCGCGGCGGCGAGGAAATGGTGTGATGTTTCACGCCCCGTCCGATCTTCAAGCCTCGACCGACAAGGACGGCTACGTCCGGGCCAATGTGTCGGACGTGATGAAAGGATTGCAGGGCCGTGGATTTGCCAAGGATGGCGACATGCCACGAAAGGCCAGTGGATCTTTCCGTCACCTGACCTGGAGCGATCTTGCAGTTGAACTTCCGGTTACCCCGGTCGAGCCCGATCCGGAGCCGGAAGACGCGCCAGAAGACAGCGAGCCCGATGCAGTCCAGGGAACGGGCACAGACGAGGCCACAGACCATCCCGAGGCTGTCGGCGACGAAGCACATGCAGCCAGTCAGGGTGATGATCCCGCCTCTGATCTGGCCGATCCCCCCCGGACGGTGCCGACTGCCCCGGTCCCGGTCGAGCCGCCCGCGCCAGCGGTGGACGAGCAGATGTTGCAAAAGATCCGCGACGATGCCTATGCCGAGGGGCTTTCGGCAGGCAAGGCAATGACCGAGAGCGAACGCGAGGCCGAGCTGACGCAACAATTCAATCGCTTGCGTGACCTGATCGAACGCTTGGACGCCACGGATGTACTGGATATCGCAACGCTGTCAAAAAGCCTGAAGCGCGCCGTTCTCGATCTTGCGTCTCAGCGGGTCGGCCTTTTGCTGACCGATATGCCGGATATCCTGGCAGAGCGGATCGAGACGCTGGTGCAGAACCTGTCTCATCTGTCTGGACAGCGCGAACTGTTTCTGTCGCCGGATGATGTGCCGCTTGTGCAGAGCAGCTTTCTGGAGCGGCAGCATTCCCCGCAACTTCATATCATCGCAGATCCGGCGTTGCGGCGTGGCGATGCGCGATTGCGCATCGGCGGTGCCGAGATGAGCGACCTGATGAGCGAGCCGGAAAAACCCGCTGCCAAACCCGAGACAGAGACGGTCTGACCATGCTGAACCTTACAGATCAGATCACCCGGCCGCTCCACGAGGTTCCCGAAGGCCAGTCAAGGCTGAGCGGACGCGTGTCAAGATATGATGGGTTGCTGCTGGAATGTGATGGATTTCCGGTTTCGGTGGGATCGGTCTGCACCGTCCAGACAGACCAAGGCGATCATGTTCTGGGCGAAGTCATCGGCTATAACGAGGGCCGCAACAAGCTGGTTCTGTACGAATCCGGCGCGCCGGTACGGGCGGGAGCGCGGGTCGATCTGCTGGATCAGGGCACGTCGGTCGATGTTGGGGAGGCGTTTCTGGGGCGGGTGGTCGATGCGCTTGGGCAGCCGCTTGACGATCTGCCAATGCCACTCGGAGAAGACCGCATTCCGCTGAACGGCAAGATGCTGAACCCACTGGCGCGAAAGCTTATTCCCGGAGCGTTGGATGTGGGCGTGCGCGCCGTCAACGGGTTGCTGAGCATTGGCTGCGGCCAGAGGATCGGTATCATCGCGGGCTCGGGTGTCGGCAAATCGGTTTTGCTGGGGATGATGGCACGCCATACATCGGCGGATGTGGTGGTGATCGGCCTGATCGGCGAACGGGCGCGCGAGGTGGGCGAGATGGTCCGCTCGGTCATGAACCCCGAGGCAAGACACCGGATCAGCATCGTGGCGGTGCCGGCGGACCGGTCCCCGCTTTTGCGGATCAGGGCCGCACGCCGCGCAACCGCGCTCGCCGAGCATTTCCGCGATCAGGGAAAGAACGTTTTGCTGATCATGGACTCGCTGACACGGGTTGCCCATGCGCAGCGCGAAATCGGCCTTGCCTTGGGGGAAGCGCCGACTTCGAAAGGGTACCCGGCGTCGGTCATTTCGATGATCCCGACCTTGATCGAGCGCGCCGGCATGGGGGCAGGCGCGCATTCGGGGTCGATCACCGGAATATACACGGTTCTGGCAGATGGGGACGATGGCAACGACCCGGTGGTCGACACCGCGCGGGCCATTCTGGATGGGCATGTGGTGCTTAGCCGGTCGATCGCGCAAATGGGTATCTATCCCGCGATCGACATTCCTGCGTCCATCAGCCGGGTGATGAACGATATCGTGCCGCCACAGCAACAAGCCGCCGCCCGCAAATTCAAGCGGCTGGTGTCGCTTTATAACGATAACAGGGACCTGATGTTGATGGGCGGGTATATCGCGGGGCAGGATAGCGACCTGGACGAAGCGGTGTCTTTGTGGCCGCGGCTGGTGGAGTATGTCCGTCAGGATCCGGACGCCCGCGCGGATATCAACGAAAGCGCCCGATTGCTTACCTCTATTGTGGGGCGGAGCTGATGGGGGAGCGCAAGGCTAAACTGCTGCGGAACATGGCCCTGAAGGAACAGGCGCGCTTGCCGCATTTCGTGCAGCGGCAACAGGCGCTGCAAGTGGAAATAGATCAGATCCGGGCCTTGCTGGAGCGCATGGAGAAACTGCGCGAGTACGCCCGCGACCAGACGGTGCAACAGGCCCACAAGCTGCACACCAACCGATATTACGAGCTTCGCCTGATCGAGGAAACCGAAGCGCTATCGAACAAGCTGGATTTCCTCTTGGTTGAAATGACGAATGTCACTGATGCGATCGCCCGCATGAGCCACAAGAAACAGCTGGTGTCCGACAAGGCCCGGCAGGTTTTGAAAGAAGCACAGCAAGCACGGGAAACCCTGATCGAAGCTTCTCAGACGACGTATCGCATTGTTCAGAAGCCATGATTTGCATTGCGCGGCACACCGGGAATTTTCCGTCACGGCGGGTTGCTTGGCATCTGTCTTGCAGTGCTGTCCCTAGTCCCTGACTGAATTGGAATTATGATGACGGCGACGCCGCTTATCAAGGATCAAAGCGTTGTGGCAGTCCCGTTTTCGGGCGGCGTGAAGGCAGATGCCGGCACGGTTGGGGGCGTCGTTTTCGCAGATATCTTTGCGGCGATCGACATGGCAGGTCTGCGCGGTCCTGACCATGCTGGCGTTACGCCCGCAGGGCTGCCCTTGGTGCGGGCGACCGGCGTCGAAGAGCCTGCAAGCGGTGATCCTGCGATGGGTGATGTCGCGCTGTTTGCCAAGATGATGCAACGGGCCAAGGCTGCTTTGGTTGCGCCCGAGGCAGGCGATCCATCGGATATCCCTCAGGTCGCAGATATGCCGATCCTGGACGTAGCGGATGGGCATCTTGCCGTGTTGCGCCTGATCGGGGCTCCGGATGCCACGGACATGCCCGTCGACCTTGAACAGGTCGCGGCTTTTCTTGCGCAGATTCTGAACGGCGATCCGAGCAAGGCGGCCTTTGCATTGCCGGGCGCCATGGCCGACGATGCGTCGCTCGAAACAGCACTGTCGCCTGACGCCGGGGGCGCCATGGCCGACGATGCGTCGCTCGAAACAGCACTGTCGCCTGACGCCGGGGGCGACCTGTTGGCGGCTGCGGGTTTCGAAATGGCGCTGATGCAGGTGGATGGGCATCTGGCGATCATGTTTGCGGGCGGGCCGGCGCGTTTATCAGGCGAGGTTGTGGCCTATCCCCAAGTCAATGGACAGGCTGCGCCTGTGCCGCAGCAAGCTAAAGCGCAAGCCGCGCCGTTGGTGTCGTCAGGGGATGCGCTCGCCGTCCGGACATTGGCAAGTCCGGTGGTGACCGCGACTATGACCATGAGCCTGTCAGAGGGGCACCCTTTGAAAGTGCTGGGTCAGGTGGGTACGGCATCTGCTCATGCCGGGGTCTCGCAGGGAAAAACATTGGTCCCGGTTGCAACGCCGGACCTTGCGGGCTCGGTGGATGGTCAAAAAATTGACGCAACCACCACGG
>P_2C_Liq_1_UnCtyDRAFT_1000550_pt1 | contig 16004 bp, 16 predicted proteins | sample Pon2CUnioCityCA_2_FD_10234 | JGI IMG/M metagenome (IMG submission 10234)
TTGCTCCATTTTATGAAAGATATTTTGAACATCTATCGCATTGCGATTTCCCATGTCAAAATCTACTCCAGCACGCAACATCTCCTCAGCAAGTAAAGGAATGTCAAATCTATTAGAATTAAATCCAGCGAGATCTGAATCTTTAATAAGGTTATGGATCTCGTGTGCTAGTTCCTTAAATACAGGCTCGTCCTTCACCATTTCATCAGTAATACCATGTACAGCAGTAGTTTCAGCAGGAATAGGAACCGTAGGATTCACTTTATATGTATATGTTTTCTCAGATCCATCAGGCAGTACTTTATGAATTGAAATCTCTACTATACGATCTTTTGAAATATTAGTTCCTGTTGTTTCTAGATCAAAAAAACAAATAGGTCTGCGTAGATTAAGCTGCATGGGAAGTGGTTTAAAAATAGTGATTTTGTGAATTACGCTTTCGCGAAAGCGTAAACTACAACATCACCCAGTATTAATTTATTTTAATTACAAAGATAGCCACTCCTCATAAGTAGGCACATTTATTGGAGAGAACTTATTAAAGAAGATATGAAATACCTTTTATGTACTATTGCTGTGTTTACTGGAATGATTACCAGTGGTCAGACTAATGAAAACGTTTCAGATCATAAAGTAAAAACACTCATTTCTCAGGACAGCTTAACCTGTGAAGCAATACAAGAAAACGCTGCTGTAATGGCAGCACGTAAAGAGTTTATTTATGTGAACTATGGTTTAATGGCAAACCCCATGACCAGTGCTCCAGATTTTCTAGCTCTTATGAAAAGTAAGTACAACATCTCTTTTGAATCTAAAGGTTGTACCATGACGCCTCAAGAAATGTGCTATGCGCGGGCGATGAATAAAGAAATTGTAAACGAGTACGGTACTGAATTCATAAAAACAGAATATCAAAACTATCTCCATACTATAGAAAAAGAATAATATGAATACTCCTTACTTCCTTTTTTGTCTTTCTTGCATTTCCTATTCAGCAAGATCCTAAGAAGAAAAATTAAATAGCTCTTTTCTTAACAATATAAGTAGGAGTACTAAATAAGTGGCATAGTTACACAAATGAGCCATAACTATTCCTTCTACTCCATAGTGCGGTAATAACAACATACTGAACATGTAGAAGCATAGAACACTTAGGATCTCAGCTATAAGATATCTTTTAATATCATTGCGTGCTACAAATTGAAAAGCTAGAACCGTAGTTACGATTTTTATAAAATCTCCCATTAATTGCCACTTAAAAAGTGGTCGCATACCTTCAAATTCTTCATTAAATAAATATAGAATAATGTAATCCCGAGTTAAGAACACCATTACTAGTCCTATCATTAATAATGGTAAAATAGTTTTATAAAAGTAGAACACTGTTGCTCTAAAATGAGCTGCACTACCGCTTGAACTGAGTTTAGGTAGCACATACATGCTTATCAAGCTGGTTGCAAATAACAAATAATAACTAGAAACACGTACCATTCCTTCCCACCAGCCTGCCTCTATATCTCCTACTTGCACACGCACCTCATTACGTACCAATATAGCAACTGTAGGTAATAAAAAAGCACTCACTAGCGCCATAATACTGAATGAAAACAACTTACGAGATAGTTTAATATCCCAGTTAAAACCTATGAGTTCATTAAGAGAAACAGCACCTTTAACAGCATTTTTAAAAATAAATATAGCGATCAAACACTGCACAAAGGGAACCATCACAATTCCATATAAAGCTCCTGTCAGATTATAGTTATATATCAAATATGCCGACATCAAGAAAATAGTCACACTTACTATGATCTGTAAGGTGATATATTTTTTAAAAACCTGAAATCCTTGTAAGATGGAAGTCATGAAGATAAAAAACACATAGAAAGGCAATGATATCGCAAAAAGTCTAAAAAGATTTACAAATGACACGTCACTCGCTATCAAGTAACTATCCAGCCATGAAGCTCCTATAAAGATGATTAAGGCGAGTAGAACACTTGCCGTTATAGCCAGAGTCCATGCTGTTTTAAAACGAGATTTAAGTGATGGTAAATCTTTATGATAAGCAGCGGCATACTTAACCAGTCCATGTTCAAACCCTAATATGGAAAATGTCTGTACACCTTGTGTAAAATTGCGCAAATTCCCCATAATAGCCATACCAGCAGCACCTGCATAGTCTGCAATAATTTTAGACATAACTACTCCTATTCCTATTTTAAGAACTATAAAAACTCCATTAAAGCTCGCTATTTTAAGCAATAAATTGTTTTTAAAAAAATCGTAAAGCGATCTCATTAATAAGAATTAATGGCATTTATGATATAGCTCATTTCAGCATCACTTAATAATGGATGACATGGTAAACTTACCTCTGTTTTATGAAGGTACTCTGTTTGTGGAAATGATAGATCATTGAGTTCTTGAAAAGCTTCTTGTAGGTGAGGTGGCAACGGATAGTGCACATTAGTTTCTATCCCTTTTTGTGCTAAATAATCTTGAAAATGTGCTCTATCAAGGACAAAAACAGGAAAAACATGTACAGCGTTATGTGCTAGGAAATCAGCTGATGCAAGTCGCACGTGGTCATTAGTCATTTCGTTAAAATAACGTTGTGCTATGGCTACTCTATGAGCATTATCTGCATCAAGGATAAGAAGTCTATTTCTTAAAAAAGCAGCTTGAATAGGATCTAGACGGCTATTCACACCTTTTAATGGATTTTTAAATCGGTTTTCACGACCGTAGTTTGCGATTTGTCTGGCTACTCTTGCCAGTTCAGAATCATTTGTAGTTATCGCGCCACCATCACCTAAAGCTCCTAAATTTTTAGTCGGGTAAAACGAGAAGGCGCTAGCTTTAGCCAGGCAACCTGATCGGTGACCCGATGCATTAATGGCTCCGTGAGATTGTGCACTGTCACAATAAATGGGTTTTTGTTGCGCTTTCGCGAAAGCGTACACCTCATCACCTACTAACTTACCATATAAATCTACCGCTATAATTCCATCTACTCGATCGATCTGTGATTTAAGATTTTCAACGCTCAGTAAAAGTTCTGTAACATCTACCGGAACTGGTTGCATTCCAGCATGAGCAATACTTAGAAAAGTAGCAATATAAGTATGTGCCGGCAGCAAAATTTTTGCATTTTCTGGCAAGTTTCCTAATTGCTTTTCGGCAAGGAGAATGATGGTGAGCGCATCCAGACCATTTCCTGTAGAAACCACATTTGAAACACCGCAGTAGCCCGCAAATTCTTTTTCAAAAAGCTGTACCTCATCACCACCTATAAACCTTCCAGATGCGTGAACTCTTTTAAAAGCTTGCTCATCTTGAACGGTAAACCGCTCATTAAGTTCTCGTAATGGCAAATAAGGTATCTTCAAAATATAAATTATGGTGTGGTTAAAACGTGTTTAAAAATAATAAAGTATGAACGCATGTTTACTTTTTAAGTCATTTTATAAATGTAGGTCCCTAAAAAATAAGCTGCTAAAGCCATAAATAGAAGTACATTCATAAAAAATGCCCAGCCCTGAGCTTTAGTTTTTTCTTCTCTCCAGCCTAGCATAGCCATGGTAAAACCTATTAATATACTCATATACTGAAAGGTTATTAAATAACTAACCACACCATCCCACTGGGTACTAGAATCTCTAGAAATTTGAGATAAAATTAAAAACAGGGATGCGATAATGAGTGAAATCCAAGCAAAATGTAAGGAGCGTTTACTATACTTCATCTTTAATTTTTAGTCCATTGTGACCTGTAAACCGTTTGGTTTACAGCTCCTAATTCCTCTTTAAAACGTTGCAAACCTCTATTCACAGAACCATCTGGATGGTTAACATGTCCATAATCTATATAATTAAATCCTTGACCTTTAAAATCTCGTATAGCCTCGAGATACAAAAAGTCGAGCGCACTTTTTTTCATACCTGGAACGGTAGCTGCAGCATATTGTGATTTTACAATAGTTCCTTTTTTAAAAAAGGTAACACCTGCCAGTAACTGCTCACTTTCATATATCAGGTATTGTTTTATGGAGTCTGGAAATCTAGAGGCAAGTAATTCCATTTCGGCGATGCTGTGTACTGGTTTTGCATCATGTCTGGAATTTAATTGCGGTATCAACACCTGATTCCAGAAGGATTCAAAATCGTGATTGATCTCTAATCTCAACTCATCAAATTTACCATTGCGATAGCCTGCCGTTTTCTTTGAAGAAATTTTAGGCGATTGCTGGTAATCTAAATGAAGATTATTTAAAGTATCAATTGTAGTAAAACCATAGTTATTAAAAAATCTTAATACCTCATCATGCCGCACATTATAAATCTGTGGTTGCCACCTGAACTCAATCGCATGAAAAGTGTTCTGAAGATATTTTATCAACTCTTTTATGACTTCTTGAAGCATTTCAGAGCTTAAGTCATTTTTAATAAAAACACCACCATAGGTAAGTCCTTGATGACTATAAAATGAGTCTTTAACGGTATTTCCAGGAACACATGCTAGAAGGACATCATCTTTATAAATGAGTAAACTTGCATCTTGAAAACGGTCCTTGTGGTAATCCATAAAATCACGTTCTAACAAAAAAGTACCATTAACAGATTGCTTAATAAAAGCATTCCATAAGGCAGCATTATCGTTTTGATATGTTACTATTTTAATACTCAATAGGACTATTTCAAGATGCTAAGATAGTAGAAGGTTTGTGATTTAATACCACTTTATGCTTCTAATGCCGCATTCTTAATTTGAATTATTTTTTGACTAGATGATAAAGAAAATTAAAGCATGGCCTAAGCTACGGTTTCATTTTATTTTGAAATATAGGCAAAAAAGAAACGTATTATATGCGACATTAGGAATGTAAATGGGTATAAAACACTTGCTTACCACAAAGAGAAGAATCAATAGCAATGTTCATAAAAAAAGCAGATTCAAAAGAATCTGCTTTTATTTTATCTCCACTTAATGAATCCATTAAGAAAGTTGTTTTCCTGCACGTTTACGCTCATTTTCATCTAAGAAAATTTTACGTAACCTGAGGTGATTAGGCGTCACCTCTACATATTCATCTTTTTGGATGTATTCTAGAGCTTCTTCTAAGGTAAATTTAACCGGTGGAGCTATTTTTACTTTATCATCATTACCTGCACTACGCACGTTAGATAATTTCTTAGTTTTAGTAAGATTAATAGCAAGGTCATCTGGTCTAGAATTCTCTCCTACTACCTGACCTCCATAAATCTCTTCACCTGGAGCTATAAAGAATTTACCACGATCTTGTAACTTATCCATAGAGTAAGGAATAGAAGTTCCTTTTTCCATAGAGATCATAGAACCGTTAATACGTCCAGCAATTTCTCCTTTATATGGTTCAAAACCTACAAAACGGTGATTCATAATTGCCTCACCAGCCGTTGCGGTGATCAACTGATTACGTAATCCTATAATACCACGAGAAGGAATTTTAAATTCACAAACCATACGTTCACCTTTAGGCGCCATACTAGTCATTTCTCCTTTTCTCAAGGTTACCATCTCAACAGCCTTACCACTTACCGTTTCTGGCAAGTCTATAGTAAGCTCTTCTATAGGCTCACATTTAACACCATCTATTTCTTTAATAATTACTTGTGGCTGTCCTATCTGTAATTCATAACCTTCACGACGCATCGTTTCTATTAAAACAGAAAGGTGTAATACTCCACGACCAAAGACCATGAACTTATCTGCACTATCAGTTTCATGTACTTGTAATGCAAGGTTTTTTTCTAATTCTTTAGTTAAACGATCTTTAATATGACGTGAGGTCACAAACTTTCCATCTTTACCAAAGAAAGGCGAATCATTAATCGTAAACAACATGCTCATAGTAGGCTCATCTATGGCTATGGTTTCCATAGCTTCAGGATTTTCAAAATCGGCAACACTGTCCCCTATTTCAAAACCTTCTAGACCTACAATCGCACAAATATCACCGGCCATTACTTCTTTAGCTTTGGCCTTTCCCATTCCATCAAAAACGTAAACTTCCTTAACCTTAGTTTTAGTCTGTGATCCATCACGCTTACATAAGGTAACGTTTTGACCTTCTTTAATAGATCCTCTTTTTACTCGACCTATGGCAATACGTCCTGTATAGTTAGAGAAATCTAAAGATGTAATTAACATTTGAGTCGTTCCTTCTTCTACCTTAGGAGCTGGAACATGCTCGATTACCATATCTAGAAGTGGCTCGATGTCAGTGGTTTCATTCTTCCAGTCCTCACTCATCCAGTTGTTTTTTGCACTACCGTAAACGGTAGGGAAATCCAGTTGCCATTCCTCAGCACCTAGTTCAAACATTAAGTCAAAAACAGATTCATGCACCTCATCAGGAGTACAGTTTTCTTTATCTACTTTATTCACAACTACACAAGGTTTCAACCCTAAGTCGATTGCTTTCTGCAATACAAAACGTGTTTGTGGCATAGGACCTTCAAAAGCATCTACCAGAAGTAGTACACCATCAGCCATGTTAAGAACACGTTCTACTTCACCACCAAAATCGGCGTGACCAGGCGTGTCTATGATGTTAACTTTAGTTCCTTTATACATTACTGATACGTTTTTTGCAAGGATGGTAATCCCGCGTTCACGTTCAATATCGTTGTTATCAAGAATTAAATCTCCGGTAGTTTCATTCTCACGGAAGGTTTCACAATGGTGTAAAATTTTGTCTACTAACGTAGTCTTACCGTGGTCTACGTGAGCAATAATGGCAATGTTTCTAATATCTTTCATAAAAAATAATGCTTCTAAGCGGCTGCAAAAATAGTCTTATTTATTGGTTTTTAAGGTTTTGTTAAGTTAAATGATGATTAAGGGTAAAGTTGTTGATTATGTGAGCTATGAGTCTTTGAGTTGTGAGCATACCTTAATATTGTTTTTCATCATATCCCTAAACCTTTCTTAAATTCAGGACATTAACCACACTTTCATTTGGCTTGGCAGTTCTAATCCATACCTTTGTCGCTGATAAAAAATATCAAAATTTATGAGTCAAGTAAAAGCAAATGACACCGTAAGAGTGCATTACACAGGAAAGTTAAAATCTACAGGTCAAGTTTTTGACAGTTCAGAAAATAGAGATCCTCTAGAAGCACAGTTAGGTCAAGGAATGTTAATCCCAGGTTTTGAAAACGGCCTGATAGACATGAAGGTTAATGAGAAAAAAACCATAGAAATCCCTATGGCCGAAGCTTATGGTGAAGTAATAAAAGAAAATTTCCACAAGGTAGATCGTGCTCAACTACCTCAAGAAGTACAACCAGAAGTAGGAATGGGACTTGTTTCTCAAAACCCAGATGGAACAGAGCGCCAGTTAAGAGTTTCAGAGGTTCAAGAAGATCACATCGTAGTAGATGCAAACCATCCACTCGCTGGTCAGGACCTCGTTTTTGAACTAGAAGTAGTAGGAATTAACTAGGTAACACCTATTTTAATACTTAAAAGCGTGTTGGCATTTTTTCCAACACGCTTTTTTTATAATTTTTCTATCGCCTTAACGGCAACTCTGTGACACATTAATTTTGGTATAAAAAATAAGTGTCGACAAATTTTAGTGTAAAGAAAATTAAGAGTTGTTTTCAATTAAAAGCTGAAGTGCGACATCTTTATAACTCACAAAAAAACCCCTTATTTCTAAGGGGTAATTTAAAATACTATGAAGTTATTTTAAGCTTCAGTCTTTTTTGAAGCTTGAACCGCTAGGTTATACACTACTAGACCGAAGCCTATTTTATTGATCGCATCTCCTATGTTGTAGATCACATCCATTTGTAACCCTAGATCTGCAAGTCCATCATACCATCCTGGAGTACCTGCCATATAACCTAAAGGATAAATAGCCCATCCTACAAGTACAAACCAGCATAAAGTTTTATGTGCTGCAAGCACATCTCCACCAGCAGCAACTGCTAGCTTTTTAGCCTGACCGAACCATATATCGTAAACTATAACGAAATATGCGATACCAGAAATAAGACCCCATAACCATGCGTTATCACGATCTACTGCTTCTCCAAAGTATCCAGTTACTAACATAATCACTGAGAAGAAGATTAATCTCCACATTAGAGACTTTTTAGCTCCTGCTACCTTCAGAATTAAATAAAACTCTACACACATTAATGGAACCGTAAGGACCCAGTCCACGTATCTAAAGAATACTGGAGATTCTTGAAATCCAGACCAGTAATCTCTCATGTACCAGTAATGTACTGCTGCAATAAAGGTAATTAAACCTGATACTAAAATTGAAGTGCGCCACTTTTTATCAAAGGAGTTCATTGATAAGAAAAAGAAAGCACTTGCTGCCATCATAGCCATACATCCCACAAAGAATGTAAATCCTACGTAATCATCTGCAGCTAAACGCGCTACATCGATAGATAAAAGTAATTTGTTCATGTTTTTGTTTTTTTGTTCAAGTAAATGTATGAAAGTTTGAACAATAATGTTTAATTTTATAATGTTAATTTTAAACAAAAATTTTGATGAACCTTTCTTCTCGACTATATGAGGTCATTCTTATTCTAAGTTTTATTGGGTTATGGCTCGCTATTCAAATACCTAAAGAACTTGAAATTAACGTTGGGTATTTCCTTATTTTATCTATAGGCGTAGGACATGGAGCAAATGATTTAAAGATATATTTTAAAAACAAGAACTTGCCGTTAAGTAAATCGATTCTCTTTATAAGTATTTATGCAGCTGCAGTAATAGCTGGATTTATAGCCTTCTTTATAATTCCAGACATAGTGCTCGCTCTTTTTTTAATTGTGAGTGGATTTCATTTTGGTCAGGAACATTTTGAAAGATACTCGTTAAAGAGCAGCATTAGTAAAACACTTTTTATAACCACTTATGGCCTCAGTATTATCATGGCCTTATTATATTTAAATAGTACTTATAGTCTTTCTATTATTCATGACTTAATTCACAGCACAATAACTCTAAGTTACTTAAAATGGACTTTTTACATTCTTGCAGTTACTACCTTACTATTAGGAATCATTGTTTTAAATAAAGTAGCAATAACTCACCTTTTAAAAGAAATACTTTATTTGATTGTCATATATATCATATTTGCCAGTAGTAGTTTAATATGGGGATTTACTATTTACTTTATTCTTTGGCACAGCATACCTTCTATATATCATCAAATAGATCACTTACAAGGTGCTGTTAATAAACGTGCGATAATACAATATGTAAAATCATCCATTTTATTCTGGATCACTGCTTTACTATTTCTAGGAGTATTATATTACTTCCTAAATGAAAAAACAGTTCTGTTCCTATCGGTGATTGTTGCTTTTTTAGGTGGCATTACTTTCCCCCATGTTTTTGTGATGCATGGAATTCATAAAAAATAATTTGTTATAACAATAAGGTCTAGCAATAACTAATATAAATGTATTTAAAAAAATAAATTGAATTATTTCATAGCTTAGTTGAAGGTGTAAATTCTTTGCATAGCCCTAGCTAAAGAAATAGATTTAAGTAAAAAGTAATTAAAAAAGAAACTATGTATGAAGACTTTATAAATTCCATTTGGTGTAATTACGCTTTCGCGAAAGCGAGACAAGAAACAGCTCTAAATTCTTGAAACACAAGCAGCGAAATTCTATCTTTGCAATCTTCAAAAAATGAGTCAAAAATATGTTTGATAATTTAACTGACAAACTCGATAAAGCGATGCATGTCCTTAAAGGACATGGTAGCATTACCGAAGTAAACGTAGCAGATACCCTTAAAGAAATACGTCGTGCCCTAGTAGATGCCGATGTAAACTATAAAATAGCCAAAGAATTTACCGCTCGTGCTAAAGAAAAAGCCCTCGGGCAAGGAGTACTTACTACTCTTAAACCAGGTCAGCTTCTTACTAAGATCGTAAAAGATGAACTTACTGAGCTCATGGGTGGTGACGCTATAGGCTTGAATCTTACTGGTAACCCTACGGTGATTCTTATGTCAGGACTACAAGGTTCTGGTAAAACGACATTTTCAGGAAAACTGGCTAACTTTTTAAAAACTAAAAAGAGCAAAAAAACTCTTTTAGTAGCTTGTGATATATACCGTCCTGCCGCCATAGACCAGTTACACGTGGTGGGAGAAAGTGTAGGAGTTGAGGTTTTTTCTAACCGTGATGAAAAAGATCCCGTTAAAATATCTCAAGCTGCCATTGCTCATGCAAAACAAAATGGTTTCAATGCTGTAATTATTGATACCGCTGGTCGTCTTGCTGTAGATGAGCAAATGATGACCGAAATTGCAAATGTTCATGCGGCTATAAAACCTCAAGAAACTCTTTTTGTGGTTGATGCGATGACAGGACAAGATGCAGTAAACACTGCCAAGGCTTTTAATGATCGTCTCAACTTTGACGGTGTGATCCTTACTAAGTTAGATGGTGATACTCGCGGTGGTGCGGCTCTATCTATTAAAACTGTGGTGGATAAGCCTATAAAGTTTATAGGTACAGGAGAAAAAATGGAAGCGATAGACGTGTTCTACCCAGAACGTATGGCAGATCGTATCCTAGGAATGGGAGATGTGGTTTCCCTTGTAGAACGAGCTCAAGAACAGTTTGACGAAGAAGAGGCACGCAAACTAAGCAAGAAGATTGCAAAAAACCAGTTCGGTTTTGATGATTTTCTTTCCCAAATCCAGCAAATCAAGAAAATGGGTAACATGAAGGACCTTATGGGAATGATCCCAGGTGCCGGAAAAATGCTCAAAGGTGTAGATATAGATGATGATGCTTTTAAAGGAATAGAGGCTATTATACATTCCATGACCGTAGAAGAACGCACAAAACCACAAGTCATTAATGGTTCTCGTAAAAAAAGAATCGCAAAAGGTAGTGGTACGACTGTAACAGAGGTAAATCAACTCTTAAAGCAGTTTGATCAAATGAGCAAAATGATGAAGATGATGCAAGGTGGTAAAGGAAAAGCCATGATGAATGCGCTAGGTAAAATGAGATAGTGATTTCCTATTTTTATTAAGAAAACAACCTATGGCTCATTACCAATCATTTGAAGACCTCGAAATATGGAAGAAATCTAGAGAAATATGTAACGACGTTTACGACCTATATTTAATTAGTGATCTTCAAAAAGATTATGGTTTGTGGAATCAATTAAATCGTTCAACAGGCTCTGTTATGGATAACATTGCCGAAGGATTTGATAGAGACGGTAATAAAGAGTTTATACAGTTCTTAAGCATTGCTAAAGCAAGTTGTGGAGAATCAAAATCTCAATTATACAGATGCCTTGATAGAAAATATGTAGATCAAAATAAGTTTCTTGATATAGCTTCAAAAATGGAGAATTGTAAAGCGCAAACCGCTGGTTCTATGAAATATCTTAAAAAAAGTGACCGAAAGGGAAAAAAATACGATATATAACTATTAATTTTAATTGACAATCTATAATTGCGCAAGCAATTTAAAAATGGGCAATTGGCAATAATTCACCAAAATGACTATACTCGACGGAAAAAAAACAAGTAACGACATTAAGAACGAGATTACAGAGATCGTTCAAGAAATGAAAAATAAAGGAGAAAAAGTTCCTCACCTCGCTGCTGTAATTGTAGGGAATGATGGTGCTAGTTTAACTTATGTAGGTTCTAAAGTTCGTGCTTGTGAACGTGTGGGTTTTGAAAGCACTATGGTGCGCATGCCTAATACGACCAGTGAAACAGAACTCTTAAGGGAAATTGAAAAACTTAACAATAATCCAGAGATTGACGGGTTCATCGTGCAGCTACCACTTCCTAAACAAATAGATACCCAGAAAGTCTTAATGGCCGTAGATCCAGATAAAGATGTGGACGGTTTCCATCCTACTAACTTTGGTAGAATGGCTCTGGATATGAGTACTTTTATTCCTGCGACTCCTTTTGGGATTTTGGAATTATTAGACCGCTATAATGTGGATACTAAAGGGAAACATACGGTAGTGATAGGTCGTTCACACATCGTAGGTAGACCTATGAGTATTTTAATGGGTAGAAAAGGTTTCCCAGGAAACTCTACGGTAACACTTACTCATAGTCACACAAAAAACATTACTCAAATCACATCACAGGCAGATATTATTATCACAGCACTAGGTGTACCAGGATTCTTAAAAGCAGAAATGGTAAAAGATGATGCAGTAATTATAGATGTGGGAATCACTCGTGTTCCAGATGAGTCTCGTGAACGTGGTTACTACATCACTGGTGATGTAGATTATGAAAATGTATCTAAAAAAGTAAGCCATATCACACCGGTTCCTGGTGGTGTAGGTCCTATGACCATAGCTATGCTTTTAAAAAACACATTACTCGCTAGAGAACGTCACAGAGCGGCAAACAGATCATAATTTAAAAACACGACTTCCTGTATAGTGTGTAAGTGTTCAAAGCGAGTTTTACAAAACATGCATTTCATTTTCTGGTAGAAACGCTATAGGACTTAAATAAATCCAGTTTTAAACTCTGTAATTAGTAACGCATAATTTAAAGAGACTCACTAAACTTTATTTAGAGTCATATAACTACGTGAAGTTAATGAGGTATATGAGCTTTATGACTTATAGAAAATGTAAATAATGGAAGATTTTTTAAAATCGTTACCGCAACTTGCTGCCCAAAAGAAAAAGGAGAATCAAGCATATTTTAAAAGACTTAAGAAAAAAACACCGCGAGATCTAGACGCTCGCATGCAAGTACTGCACGATGAAACTTTTGAAGATGTAGATTGTCTTACTTGTGCAAATTGCTGTAAAACCACCGGACCTTTATTTACTCATAAAGACATCGATAGAATTGCAAAGCACTTTAAAATGAAACCTAGCGATTTCATTGACCAGTTTTTACGTGTGGATGAAGATAATGATTATGTCCTACAGCAAGTACCATGTCATTTCTTAGGAGCAGATAATTATTGTTCTATATATGAAGTCAGGCCCAAAGCCTGTAGAGAATATCCACATACAGACCGGCGCAAATTCCAACAAATAGGAAATCTAACGGTAAAGAATACCGCTATTTGTCCAGCAGCCTTTAAAATAGTAGAAAAAATGAAAGCCTCTATTCCCATGAATTGAGACTTTTTTTAGGCTTTCATACCTATTTGTGTTTAAAATGTCGTTAAAATAGATTCAATTTGGTATTAAATGTAGGACCAGCATTATTTCTTAAGATTAATTAACAAGCAAATGCTAAGGGTAGTTAAAATAAATATCATATTCTAAAGCTGTATTATCTTTGACCTTATGAAGAATATTATTTTCCCCTTATTGTTATTAATCGTTATTTCCTGTAGAGAGCCTGTTCCACAAAAGGCAATCGTTATAGATCTTGAGGGCATGACTCACTTAATGGATGGAGCCCCTGAAAAACTTCAAGTTATTAACTTCTGGGCTACGTGGTGTAAACCATGTGTAGATGAATTACCTGCTTTTGAAAAATTACAAGCCGCATATAAAGATGATATTGATGTCATACTCATCTCTTTAGATGATGCGGAAAACCTAGAAAGTAAAGTGAACCCTTTTCTTAAAAAGAACAACATCCAGTCGCAAGTAAAGTTATTGAATCACCCTTATGCCGCAGAGTACATCCCTATGGTAGATCAACACTGGGATGGCGCTATTCCAGTTACACTATTAAAATATAAGAATCAAAAAAAATTCTTTAATCAAGAATTTCAATATAAGGAGTTAGAAACAGAGGTATTATCCTTAATGAATAAATAATCATGAAAACATTAAAAGTATTAACCGCAGTTGCCGTTATGGCGTTAATAGCTGTTTTAGCCAGTGGCATTATTAGTTTTGACACTAATAAAGACCATGAAAACGAAACCCCAAATACCATAAAAAAGAAAACGACTACAGCAAGAGCTATAAACGGCTATGATATAGGTGATGTGGCAACAGACTTTTTGCTTAAAAACATAGATGACACCATGGTTTCTTTAAAAGACTTTAAAGAGGCTCAAGGTTTTATAGTGATATTTACTTGTAATCACTGCCCTTATTCTGTGGCTTATGAAGATCGCATTATAGCCCTAGATAAAGAGTTTAAAGAACAAGGTTATCCAGTTATTGCTATTAATCCTAATAACCCAGCAGCTTATCCAGAAGATAGTTTTGAAAATATGAAAGTGAGAGCTCAGGAAAAAGGGTTTACTTTTCCTTACCTTTTTGACGCAGGACAGAAAATATATCCGCAATATGGAGCTACTAAAACACCACATGTGTTTTTACTACAAAAGGAAAATGGTGAGAACATTGTTAAATATATAGGAGCCATAGATGATAATCATAAAGATGCAAGCGCTATTAAAAATGATTATCTCAGGGATGCTGTAAACCACTTGATAAATGGTGAAGAAATTAATCCATCTAAAACCGTTGCCATAGGATGTTCTATTAAAAAATAATACCATCCATTTTATTAATCCTAGACCCATGTTTATGCATGGGTTTTTCTATTTAGAACTATTTCAAAATCGTATTTTTGCACAAAGAATAGCTCACAACACATGATTTTAGAACAACATTACACTAAATGTCTTGCTCAAGGTGCTTATTACATCGCATCGGCTGGTGAGGCTGTTATTATAGACCCATTAAGAGAAGTACAAGAATATATAGATAGAGCAGCTCAAGATAAGGTTACCATTAAATACGTGTTCCTCACACATTTTCATGCAGATTTTGTTTCTGGTCACGTAGATCTAGCAGATAAGACAGGTGCTACCATTGTATTAGGCCCTAATGCTGAGACGAGTTACGCTTTCGCGAAAGCAAAACACGGACAAGTTTTTCAAGTAGGAGCAGTAACATTTACACTACTACACACGCCTGGTCATACCATGGAATCTTCTTGCTACTTATTAAAAGACGAAGAAGGTAAAGAAAAAGCAATTTTTACAGGTGATACATTATTCATAGGTGATGTGGGAAGACCAGATCTTGCCGCAAAGTCTGACTTAAGCACTGAGGATCTCGCTGGTCATTTGTATGATTCCTTACACCATCAAATCATGCCATTACCAGATGACATTATCGTATATCCAGCGCATGGTGCAGGAAGTGCTTGTGGTAAGAGTATGAGTAAAGAAACTTATGACAGCTTAGGAAATCAAAAGAAGACTAATTATGCCCTTGCTACAGATTTGAGTAAGGAAGATTTTATAAAAGAACTGACTACTGGTATAGCGCCACCACCTGCTTATTTCCCTAAAAACGTGTGGATGAATAAAGGTGTTAATTCTAGTATAGACGAGATTATTTCTCGAGGAAATACCGCTATGAATGCCCAGTCTTTTAAGGCACTGGTAGATGATGGAGATTATCTAGTACTCGACGTGCGCACTCCACAAGAGTACACCGCAGCAAGTATTCCAGGATCCTGGTTTATAGGACTAGATGGGCAGTTTGCTCCATGGGTAGGTGCTCTTATAGAAAACATAGATCAGAAAATAATCTTTATCGCACCTCACGGTCGTGAAGAAGAAACAGTAACACGATTAGCTCGAGTAGGCTATGATAACGCCTTAGGATATCTAGATGGCGGAATTGAAGCATGGAAAAACGCAGGTTTTGAAACGCAACAAACAGAAAATGTTACTGCACAAAATTTTATAGATGGTCTCGCAAATGGATCAGTCGTAAACCCTATAGACGCACGCAAACCTGGTGAATATAATAGTGCTCACGTAGATGGAGTACCATTACACTCGCTAGATCAAATTCACAGTGAAATCTCCACACTAGATCACAGTAAACGTTACCATGTATATTGTGGTGGTGGTTATAGATCAGTAATTTTTGCTAGTATTGCAGCTGCCCATGGTATCCATGATGTAGTAAACGTAGAAGGTGGTTTTGGCGCCATAAAAAAGACTAATTTAGGAACTCAAAAAATAGTTG
>P_2C_Liq_1_UnCtyDRAFT_1000554_pt1 | contig 15947 bp, 10 predicted proteins | sample Pon2CUnioCityCA_2_FD_10234 | JGI IMG/M metagenome (IMG submission 10234)
AACCGGTGCTTTTCAAAATGCCGAGTATTTGAGAATGAATGATTTTGAAAAAGTGCGTACTTCACCCAATCGTGCGAGTCATTCTTTCAACCTCAACGGTAAAATTGACGTAAATACAGGTGATAAAACCAATTTAACTTTTGGCGGTAATTACGAATGGAGAAGAGGCGTAGCTTACGATACACGTCGCGCACTTGCCAATGCGCACAACATGCCGCAAACAACGCGTTCAGACTGGAGAGTTTACGGGCGTTGGACACACCGCTTGGTAGATCCTTACGCCAAAAAAGAAGAGACTTCTTCTGATATTACTAATATGTACTACACTTTGCAATTCGATTTTAACCAAACGAATTTCAGGCAATGGGATGAAAACTTCCAAGATGACGCGTTTCAATACGGGTATTACGGTCAATTCGAGCGCCAACAAGCCAGAACTTATCAGTTTCGCGGTGTAGATACAGTTGCCAATTTGAGTGATCCCAATAATTTATTGGGTGAAAGCGGCCGATACGTGGGAAGCGGTTATTTTCAAGAAACCTTTACCGATACATTAATAGGTTTTACACCCTCTGCAGGGAATGAAGATTTGGCTCGATTTACAGAAAACTATTACAGTTTGTTCGGCTGGCAAGGATATGATGAAAACGGATCCCCCGTTTTTGATAAGGAGTTAGCTTCAAATCCCGAAGAAGGCGGTGGTTCTTTTATTTGGGATGATCAAAACAACTCATTGAGATTTTTTGGAGCCGGTGAGAACTTCTTCTTGAGATCATACAACAACATTCGTCAAAATGGTGGTCTTGTGAACGGTGACTTCCCAGATCCTATCAACAATATATGGGAAAGTCATGCCCTTCGCGCTATTGGTCGAGGTGGCAATAATGTTAGTCAGAACCAATCCAATCAGTTTAGAATCAGCGGAACGGGATCTGTTGATTTTAAAAATCACAACATTCTACTCGGCTTTGAATTTGAGCAGCGTTCAGATCGCGCCTACACTATGGACCCTACACGTTTGTGGTTAATTGGTCGCCAGCGAATGAACAGTCATTTGGATCAGCTCAACACTGAAAACGGTACAGTAGCCGGTGTATTTAATGACGCACCCATAATTGATTATGAAAGATTAAATGGCGCTCCCGGTCCTTACAGCGGTGAGATTAACGGAGATAATCAATCATTCTTTGATTATAATGTAAGACAAAGTTTAGGCTTGGATCCCGATGGAGTTGATTTTGTGGATTTCAATTCATTGACTCCCGATCAGTTGGAACTTGAGTACTTTTCAACAGAGGAATTATTGAACAACGGAAGTGAGTTAGTGAGTTATTTCGGTTACGATGCTTACGGTAATAAAGTGAGTGATAACTACACGGTTGACGATTTCTTCAACGCCACTGATGAAAATGGTAATTATACACGTCCCGTTCCAACATTTCAACCTATTTATTTTGCGGGTTACATTCAAGATAAATTCTCTTTTGATGACCTCATTTTCAACGTGGGTGTTCGAATTGATCGCTTTGATGCTAACCAGCAGGTGTTGCAAGATCCATACGTTCTTTTTCCGCAAGTAAGAGCGGGTGAAGATGAAACGCAACAACTTGCAGCAGATATGGGGGAGTATCAGATACCGGGAAATATAGGAGATGATTACTCAGTTTATGTGGATAACATTGAGAACCCCACTCAAATTGTAGGGTATCGCAGTGATAACACTTGGTTCAACGCTCAGGGTGAAGAAATCAGCAATGGAAATTCTTTGGTGACTTCTACAGGTGCTACTGCTCCTTTGTTGCAAGATAAGGAAAACACGAGCTCCAGAGATGTAAATTCAGGTGCATTTGTTGACTATACGCCTCAAGTAAATTTTATGCCGCGAATATCATTTTCTTTTCCGATTTCGGAAGAGGCCGTGTTTTTTGCCCACTATGATATCTTAACTCAGCGTCCTCCCGGAGGCGGTAGGTTGAATCCCGTTGATTACTTCTTTTTGGAGCAACGTTCGTCTGCCCAGTTCATCAATAACCCTGACTTACTGCCGGAGACAACAGTTGATTATTCTGTAGGATTCAAACAAGCTTTGACCAACAAATCTGCTTTAACTATTGAAGCATTCTATCGCGAGATGAGAAATCAAGTTCAAGTGATAGCTCGTCAAGATGCATATCCGAGAACGTATTCCACTTGGGGTAATATTGATTTTGGTACAGTAAAAGGATTTACGTTCACTTATGATTTGCGTCGTTTACGAACAGATAACATAAAAGTGAGATTAGCCTACACTTTGCAATTTGCTGAAGGAACGGGTTCAACTCAATCTACTGCGGCAAACTTGATTAGAGCAGGTAAAGCAAACTTGAGAAGTACGCTTCCGTTGAATTACGATCAGCGCCATACCATCGTAGCGAACGTGGATTACCGTTACGGTGCGGGTAAAGATTACAACGGACCCATTATCGGTGAAAAGCAGATTCTAAAAAACACAGGTGCTAACTTGCAGTTCAATGTGGGTTCAGGTAACCCTTTCACCCGTCAAGCCTTCCCGACAGGTACGAGTTTAATCAGTGGCGGCGGCAGCGGCATTATTGACGGCTCGGTAAACGGTTCAAGACTGCCTTGGCAGTTTAGAATTGATGCTCGTGTTGATCGAGACATTAAGTTTAAAGTAGGGCCTAAAAACAAAGAGTTGAACCTGAACGTTTATCTGTGGGTTCTGAACGTGATGAATCAACAAAACATCTTAAGTGTATATCGCGCCACGGGAACCACAAGTGATGATGGTTACCTGGATGACCCGCGATACGCGCAAACCATTGCGAGTGCGGTAGATGTTCAAGCTTTTAGAGAACAATATATCATGCGTACAAACAGACCAACAAACTTTGTACTGCCGAGAAGAGCAAGACTTGGCGTGATTTTAAACTTTTAATTATGTGCAAAAGCCGAATTAATATGAAGATGAAAAGAATAGGTTATGTGTTAGTTGCAATCGCAGTATCTTTCGCTGTTAATTTAAATGCAACCAATAACCCCGATGAAGCGAAGAGGAGCGGCAAGAGAGGAAACAATGATGGAACAGCTTCCAATTGTACACCTCCCACAGGTGCTCTTGATTTGGATATAGGCAATACCAGAGCCTTGATTCAAACAGGGGGTGATATGTGGTGGAATTTAGCAGGACGCCCTCGCTATGAAATTCCAAAGGGCTCCGGTCGCCACTCTATGTTTGCGGCTTCACTTTGGTTAGGCGGTCAAGATGTATCAGGTCAATTGAAAGTTGCCGCTCAACGATTTAGAAGTTTGGGAAACGACTTTTGGACAGGCCCTTTGAGCACTACAACAGCGGAAATTGATGCGGAGACATGCTTGGAATACGATCGACATTGGTTAACAACAATGAATGATGTGGCTGAGTTTGTGGCTTGGCATCAATTGGGACAAGAGGATCCCGAAGCTCAGGCTGAGCAATATCCCAATTATCAAATACCACAAAGTATTACGGAATGGCCCGCACATGGTCGTGATTTTGCTCCTTATAATGAGGATTTCAACTTAGCTCCTTTTGTGGATACTGATGGCGACGGAATTTATAATCCCCAAGCCGGTGATTATCCGCGTTACAATTTAGATGGAGTTGTAGATTGTCAGCAGAGAATTGTCGATATCTATGGGGATCAAAATCTCTGGTGGATTTTTAATGATAAGGGTAATATTCACACTGAATCAAATGGCGACCCTATCGGTATGGAAGTACGTGCACAGGCTTTTGCTTATGCCACCAATGATGAGGTGAATAATATGACCTTTTATAATTATGAATTGGTAAACCGTTCCTCTTTTGAGTTGACCAATACCTATTTCGGCTTTTGGGTGGATTCAGATTTGGGTGACCCGTTTGATGATTATGTAGGTTGCGATCCTTCACGAGGTTTTGGATTCTCTTACAACGGAAATGAAACGGATCAGGATAATGCCGGAGCTTTGGGGTATGGTACTCAACCACCGGCTATTGGTGTTGACTTTTTCCAAGGTCCTTTTCAAGATAATGACGGAAAAGATAACTGCTTGTGTCAATTAGATTGTCAAGGCGCTCGAAATGATGACGGAATACCTTACGATGGATTAGGAGTAGGGTATGGAGATGGAATACCGGATAATGAACGTTTGGGAATGAGAGCATTTCTTTACCATGACAATAATGCCAGCGTTACAGGTGATCCTACGGAAGCTACTGAATATTACAATTATTTACGCGGATTTTGGAGAGACAATTCGCGTATGATTTACGGCGGAAACGGTCACCAAAACTCCAATACGCCCCCTTACATTCCGGCTGATTATATGTTCCCGGGCACTAATGATCCCATAGGATGGGGAACAGATTGTGATCCGCAACCAAATTGGACGGAAGTTACTGCCGGTAACACTGCTTTTGATCGACGTTTTATTCAATCAGCGGGGCCTTTCCGTTTATCGCCCGGAGCAGTTAATAACATTACTGTTGGAGTTGTATGGTCAAGGGCCAACTCAGGTGGTGTTCAAGGCTCATTGAATAAATTGATGATAGATAACGATAAAACCCAGGCCATGTTTGATAACTGCTTTGATTTATTGGACGGCCCTGATGCTCCTTTATTAGAAGTTGTTGAACTTGACAGAGAAATAATTTTGAAAATTGTGAATCCGCAAGTTTCCAATAACTTTAATGAAGCTTATGTTGAGGAAGATCCTTTTTTGGTTGCTCCTGATACTTTGGCGGCTGACGGTGATACTGTTTCAAGAAATTCTAATGATCCAGATGAATTGCGCAGGTATAGAGAGCTGGAGCAAGCATATTCTGCTTACACTTTTGAAGGGTATCAAATTTTTCAATTGAAAGATAACTCGGTATCTGGGGCAGATCTGTTTAATGAAGACTTGGCTCGTCTTGTTGCACAATGTGATATCAAAAATGATATTGAAGATTTAATCAATTATCCGTTTAGCGAGGATTTGAATGCAGCTGTACCGGAACCCCGAGTAGAGGATGCTGAAAATGACGGAATAAAACAATCGTTCCGCATCACACAAGACCTCTTTGCAACCGGAGATCGACGTTTGGTCAATCACAAAACGTACTATTTTATGGCTATTGCTTATGCGCACAATGAGTATGCCCCTTATTCGCAAACTCCGGATGGTTTAGAAGGTCAAACAATGACCTATTTACCGTCTCGAAAAGGACCGACAGGTCCAATACCTATCAATCGTGCAGTTCCCAATAAACCGGATCCTCGTAATTCAGGCACAGTATTGAATGCGCAATACGGTGATGGTATTGCCGTGAAACGTATTGAAGGAGTTGGTAACTCCGGTAGATTTGTTGAAATTAAGCAAGAAGACATAGATGCCGCTTTTGAAGAGAAACCTTTCTTAATTGAAAACCCGACTTATGAGGAAGGGGCCGCTCCTTTGGAAATTAAAGTTGTGGATCCATTGAATGTTGTTGATGGTACGTTTACCGTGTTTTTCAAGAATATTGAAAAAGAAAGTGATTTGTTAAACGAACATGGAGTTGAAGATGCCTCGATGTTTATTGTAGGTGAATTTAATGAAGCCGGCTTAAATGATACTATCGTTTTGGAAAAGCCGATTGGAGTCAAAGGGGAACGATATGTTCCTCAACTCGGAATTTCTATTGAAGTGGGTGATGTTGAAAGCCCGGGTATGGTTGCTCCTGATGAACTCCCTAATAACGGTGTCATTGGATCTGAACTTGTATTTGAAGACATTACGAAACCTTGGTTGACAGGGGTTCCCAATGCCGATGGTAACAGGTTTAGAAACTGGATTCGCTCCGGCTCCAACGCCGAAGAAGATCTTCCTGAATATTGGGATTACGAATTGAGAAGGGATGGCCGATTACAAGGCTCATCAATAGATCCCGACGAGCACTTTGAACAATTGCTTGGTGGAACCTGGGCACCTTTTCGTTTAGGTGCATGGAACACACATGGCCCGGGGGCTACATTGACCGGTGACCGTTTAGAATTTCGAAATATTTATCAAATTCAGTTTCCAAGTGATATTCAAAGGTTTGATGATAATCCGGAGTATGCTTTACAGTTTTTACATGATGTCGATATAGTATTCACTTCAGACAAGAGTAAATGGACGCGTTGCGTAGTATTGGAAACTCAAGATGATTCTTCAAGATCTATCGGGAGTGCGAGAAAGTTATTTCCCCGCCAATCTCCATCAGTGGATAAAGCCGGTAATCCGGCTACGGGCGGCCCTTCAGATAATGAGGAGGATCCCGGTTACATTTCCGCTTTCGGTATGGGGTGGTTCCCGGGGTACGCTATTGACGTCCAAACCGGTGAACGACTGAATATGGCATTTGGTGAAGATTCTTATTTAACTTCTGATAACGGTAATGACATGTTGTGGAACCCCACATCTCGAATATCTGAAGGTATTTCGGAAGACGCAGGTATTCGATTTGGCGGCAAACATTACGTGTATGTATTCCGCAACAATATTGTGGAAGAAGGCTTATATGGAGGACCCGATGATTACAATAATCCCGAAGGTAGGATGCCTGCTTATGATGAAGGCCGATTTATCATTGAGAAACTTGGTAAAGCAGCACCCACTACAAGCGATTTCCGCAATGTGTATAGAGCTTGTAATTGGGTTGGTTTACCGCTACTTGAAGAAGGTAGGGAGCTTCTCGAAACTGAGGCGCGGGTTAAATTACGTGTAAATCGTAAATTTGATAAATATGCCTCAGGAGAGCGTTTGAGTGTCGGATCTGAGTTAGAAGAAGGAGTAGAGTACTTGGTACAATCGGGTCCGGTGAAATATAGTATTCCCGACGGAGAAGGTGGCTTTGAATCGGCTACTTTTAACAGAGGAGATATAATTACAGGACTTGGCGAAGGTGCCGGTTTTGTAGTAACCGCCGGTGATAATAATGATGATGACGTGATCGACAACCTGGTCAAAACACAAAACGGCGGTCGCCCCATGTATGAATTTACCCTTGACGGGCTTGCGCCTACATTGAGTGATCAAGAAACAGCGGAGGACGCCTTGGACTTGATTCATGTTGTGCCTAATCCGTATTACGCTTACAGTTCATACGAAGTAGATAAAACAGATAATCGGGTAAAAATTATAAATTTACCCGAGAGATGTGACATTAAAATTTACAGTGTTAACGGAGTTCTTGTTCGTGAATTTAAGAAGGATGATCCGGTGATGACTTCCATCGATTGGGATTTACAAAATCACGCGAGAATTCCTATTTCCAGCGGGCTTTATTTGATACATGTGAATGTGCCCGGAGTAGGAGAGAAGGTTCTTAAATGGTACGGTGTAATGAGACCGGTTGATTTAGATAACTTCTAAAACACGGTGATAAGTAAATTTTAATCTATAAAAACAACAGGAAACGCAATATATTATGAAGCATAGATATGGCAAACGAATCAGAAGTACGGTAGCAATTTCAGTGCTGTTGATTCTAACCCAAACCCTGGCATATGCGGGAAATGAAGACAGAATTGGTGCTAATGGCGCCGATCAACTACTTCTAAATCCTTGGGCTCGAAGCTCCGGATATGCCAATGCAAATTATGCCTCCATTACCGGATTAGACGCTATGTACGGTAATGTTTCGGGGCTGGCATTTGTGAATCAAACGCAGCTTTCATTTCATCATACTCGCTACTTGGGAGGTTCGGGAATATCCTTGAATTCAGGTGGTTTGGCTCAAAGAGTAGGACAAGCAGGAGTTTTAGGTGTGAGTATTTTTTCCATGAGTGTGGGAGATATTGAGCGTACTACGGTCAATCAACCCGAGGGTGGGTTGGGTACATATCGCCCTTCATTTGGGCATGTTGCGATCTCTTACGCACGTGAATTCTCTAACAGTATTTACGGTGGAGCTACTTTAAAAGCTGTGAGTGAAGGTATTCCTGATTCTCGAGCTCAAGGTATTGCGCTTGATGCCGGGATTCGCTACGTCACCGGCGAACACAATAACTTTAAATTCGGTATTTCCTTGAAAAACATAGGCCCGAAAATGAGAGTGAGTGGTGATGGTTTGTCTATTACAAATGTACTCGAGGAAAAGCAATTTACACTTGAACAAAGATCTGAGGGATATGAATTACCCGCTGTTTTGAATTTAAGTGTAACCTACGATTTCCTTTTCGGAAGTATTGAAGAGGTAGAAGAGAATAGGTTTACCGCTGAGCATCGTATTTCACCTGCATTTAATTTTATGTCCAATTCTTTTGGCCAAGATCAAATTAGTGTGGGTGTGGAGTGGGCTTATAAAGAGCTTATGATGGTCAGAGCGGGCTACACCTACGAAGAGGGAATCACCGATCGTGATATTGCACGAACTTTGTTGACAGGCCCGGCGGCCGGTTTTACTTTAGCACTTCCGCTTGGAGAGTCTGAAAGAACGATTGATTTGGACTACAGCTACCGCCATACGAATCCTTTTAGCGGGATTCATACAATCGGCCTGATGCTCGACCTTTAAAATAAACTTTATATTTGAGAAGCACCCGTTTATCTCTGGTAAACGGGTGTTTTTTGTAATTACCGGATTGAGAAACTAAAATATTCAACTATGAGTAAAGTTAATTATTACACGAAAGAAGGATTGCAAAGGCTCAAAGATGAGCTCAAGCATATGGAATCTGTGGAGCGCCCTTCAATATCGGCCCAAATCGCCGAGGCGCGCGACAAAGGTGATTTATCTGAAAATGCCGAATATGATGCGGCCAAAGAAGCTCAGGGAATTCTCGAAGCTAAAATATCGAAACTGAAAGAATCTTTGAGCAATGCACGGGTGGTGGATAAATCACAATTGGATACTTCAAAAGCGCTGATTTTGGCCAAAGTGAAAATCAAAAACCTCAAGAATAATAAAGAAATGGTGTATCAATTGGTGGCACCCAAAGAAGCCAATTTGAAAGAAGGGAAAATATCGGTGGACTCCCCCATCGGCGAAGGCTTATTGGGAAAAAAGGTTGGTGATATTGCCGAGGTACAAGTTCCTCAAGGTATTGTGAAGTTTGAAATTGTTGATATTTCTGCGTAACGCTATTCGGTTTTGACCAAAAATCATTGGAATTATGGCTACATTATTTACGAAAATAATAAACGGCGAAATCCCTTGCTACTTCATCGCTGAAGATGAAGAACATTTTGCTTTTCTCGATATCAATCCGCTTGCTAAAGGTCATACTTTGGTGGTGCCCAAAAAGGAAACGGATTACATTTTTGATTTAGATCCGGAGTCCACGGCCAAACTACACGCTTTTGCGCGTGGTGTGGCGCGCGCTATAGATCGTGTAATGCCTTGTAAAAGAGTGGGAATGGCTGTGCTTGGATTGGAAGTGCCACACGCGCATATTCATTTAGTTCCCATTAATAACGTGAGCGATATTAACTTTGCGGGATCAAAGCTCGAACCTGAATCTGACGAGATGAAAGATATCGCTGCCGCTATACACGATGCGTATAAATCATCAAAATAAGGCCCCTTGTCATTTAATTCTGCCCGGGTTCTTTTTGGCAAAAGCCGCCCAGCCTCCTTTACTCGTTTTAGGAGTTCCCGATTTATTGCTTGAAGGTTTCACGGGCAATTCACCTTGTAAATAATGGCAAACGGCCACGGCCAAACCATCTGTAGCGTCATTGTGCTTGGGCATATCCGTGATTTTAAACATAGACTGCAGCATGGAGGCCACCTGTTCCTTGGAGGCTGTACCCGCTCCCGTAACGCTTTGTTTGATTTTGCGCGGACTGTATTCTGTCATGGGAATATCGCGGTACACCGCAGCAGCAATGGCCACTCCTTGGGCTCGACCCAACTTGAGCATACTTTGAACATTTTTGCCAAAAAAAGGCGCTTCAATGGCCAGCTCATCGGGATTGTAGGAGTCGATGAGTTCCAGTGTGCGCTCAAAAATACGACGCAGTTTGGCGGGGTGACTCGGTAATTTGCTCAAGTGCAAAACGCCCATACGCTCCAAACTGAGTTTTTTATGCTGCACTTTTATGATTCCGTACCCCATAATGGTAGTTCCCGGGTCAATACCTAATATTATTCTTTCACTACTCACTTATTCCGTAATTTTGCCCGTTATACATGATTGTAAACCTCAAATATTCAAAGCGCTTTGCCAAATCAGCTCAAAACGCAGTAAAACTGCTTTTTCTCTTTGCTGTTTTTGCCTTCCTTTGGAATGAAATTGCTTACTCAAAGCAAACTTACTCATTATTATCGGTTACCGGTAACCCCGCGGCGATGTTAATGCTCACAATCGTTATGTGTGCTGTTCCACTCAATTGGTACATCGAATCTGTCAAGTGGCGCTGCCTTATGAATACGCCCGATTTTGCGTTTTCAAGTGCCGATGCTTTTAAATCCACACTGGCCGGTGCGGCAGCAAGTACATTGTTGCCCAATAGAATAGGCGAGTCAATCGGCCGCGTGTTCTGGTTGCCTGATCATCTCAAACTTCCCGGTGCGGTACAATCCGGTTTAGCCGGAATTTCACAGCTGTGCATCACACTTGCCGGCGGTGCGTTGATTTTACCTTTCTATTTGATTTATTATACGAATAGCGAGCCGCTTCTTGTGCTTGCTCTTTCATTTACCGCAAGCATTATCACGGCATGCGGATTTTATTTGCTTTTTAATTTATCCAAAATCAAATTACCCGTGCAGGGAAAAATACCTTTTCGCGGTCGTTTACAAACATGTCAAAAGGCGCTGCGTCAAACGCGACCCGACACGTTAAAAAAGTTATTAATTCTCAGCGCATTGAGATATCTCGTTTTTTCGATTCAATTTGCCGTTGTGCTCACTGTTTTTGTAAACTCCTTGAGTTTTATTCCCGCACTTGCAGCCGTAGCTGTGATTTATCTGGTAACAACTCTGGTGCCCTCATTCACTTTGGCTGAATTGGGTATTCGAGAATCGGCAGCGGTGCTATTGATGGCCCCGTTGAGCGAGCAATCGGCGGCGGTAATTACAGCTACTTTTTTAATATGGTGTGTGAATATTGCGTTGCCCTCATTATTTGGGTTGTATTTTGTAACGGTTCGTAAAAATCTTTTAACGCGGGCGGTTTAGATGGATTTCCTCACCTTTCTCATTTACTTAGTAGTAGGCGTTTACTTCCTTTGGTCATTGCGTTTGGTCGGGTATTTTACTTCAACAAAAAGTTCAGCATTCTGGTCAGAGCCGAATTCCTATCCTTCTCAACTCACCGTTATTGTTCCTTTTAAAAATGAAAGTGCGGCATTGCCCTCGTTGCTCCCCGGTTTACAAAAAGCGTTAAAGCCAATCAAGCAGTTTGAAGTATTATTTATTGACGACCACAGTACAGATGACGGAGTGAATTTGATCAGGACGTTTGATAATGAATCCTTTCAGGTGATTAAGAGTAGCGGCTGCGGAAAAAAGGCAGCCGTAGAAACGGGAATTGAAAAGGCGATTTACGATTTTATTTTCACCACTGATGCAGACTGTGAATTACCCGCCAATTGTTTTCGGGGATTACCAACCGACGGTAAAGATGCAGTGATGATTTGCGGAGCTGTAATCGTAAAGAATTCGGCGGGTTTTTTAAGTGCCTTTCAGCACGTGGAAAGCTTGATATTAGCTTTTTTAACGGCTGCTTTTATCAAAGGAAAACGCCCGTTAACTTGTGCTGGGGCTAATTTGTTTTACGGTAAGTCATTATTTAAAGAGGTAAACCCCTACGCGGATAACCGCTCAATAAACAGCGGTGATGATCACTATTTTTTACAAAAGGTAAAAGCACACTCAAGCGGTGATATCTTGATGAACCCGAATCATTCGCCCGTTGTTACGCAACCTCAAACATCACTAAAAGCACTATTTAGTCAAAAAGCTCGTTGGGCGGGGAAATTGAAATACAAAGGGAGTGCAACAGCCGGTTTTACGGGGTTGTTTTTAGCAACGGTTCAGCTTGCCTTCATGGCGTCTGTAATTTCAGGCGTTTTGACCGGTGATATTTTGTTGCTCACTCTGGCAGGATGTAAGGTTCTGACCGATATTTTTATTTTTATTGTACCCAAGCACTATTACAAAAGTAAAGTGAGTTATTTTTATGCTTTGGCGGTTTCGCTGCTTTACCCTTTGTATTTTGGGGTTGTTAGTTTTTGGGCGTTTTTACCCGGTAGGAGTGGTCAAAAAATCAATAATGCACTGATGTAAATCAGGGTTCCCGCAATCATCAAAATCATGCTGTACGGTAAAATGTGTTGCGGTTTTAAACGGGTAACAGCTAATAACGGCAATGCCCAAAAAGGCTGAATCATATTGGTAAGTTGATCGCCGTATGCCATGGCCATAATACTTTTTTCTACGGGAATACCCAGCTCGAGTGCCGTTTTAATGATAAGCGGCCCTTGAATAGCCCATTGACCACCACCACTCGGCACCAGCAGGTTTACCATTCCAGCGCTGAAAAAAGTAAAAAGAGGATAAGTTGTCTCAGTAGAGAAACCGGCAATAGCCTTTCCCGTCATCGCTAACAATCCCGATTCATTGATGATACCCATAATCCCAAAGTACAGCGGGAATTGAATCAAAATGCCGGCAGCACCGCCGATGGCTTGCTCAACGGCTTTTAGAAATTTGAAAAATGAACCGTGAAAAATGAGTGCTGTTCCCAATAGTACCAGGTTGATGTTGTTGGGAGTGAAAAAGTGCATAATTTCTTTGGCTTTTATCAACTTCAGCACGCCTACTGCTATGATGAAAAGCCCGGTGAGCAGGCCTCCATATTTGAAGTGATCTAATTTTTCGGCTCCTTTTAAAATCTTTGCCGAAGGTTTACTTATAGGTGCAGTGGTATTTACTTTGGATGGTTTGGTGTAGTTTCCGATTACATACATAACAAGGGGGAGCAGCAGTAGTAATGCTGCACAAACTGTGATGTTCATACTGCTGAATACCGTAGAATTGAAGGTGATGACATCGGGTATAGAGTTGAGTTTGTCCGCGGAGATATGCGAGCCTACAAGATTTATTAAATGTCCGGGTTCAGATATTTTAATCAGTGACGAGCCGGATATACCTCCGTGCCAAACCATTAATCCGGAATAACCTGCAGCCCCAATAATGGGGTAATTGATCGGGAAATTGTGGGATTTGGCGTAGTCGGCTGTTTTTCGTGCGAATACAGCTCCAAATATGAGTGCGAGCCCCCAATTAAATAAACCGGTCAAAACCGTGAAAAACGTAATAATGGCTGCTGCTTTAGCGGTGGTGTTGAGCTTTGAAACAAACAAGTTGATGAATTGGTCAACGGGTTTGCTTAGTGCCAAAGTGTGTCCCAAAACTAAAATGAGCATCATTTGCATGGCGAAAACCATCATGGAGTTATTCCACAAGCCCCGCTCCCAAATAAGTGTGATTTGCGTTACTTTTTCTGACGGTGAATTACCGATGTTGGGCGCAAAGAAAAAGGCAATGATGAAGGTGAGAAATGTGAGTAACACAGCAATGGTAAAGGGCGCGGGAAGCGCCCTTTTAAATATTTCCATACTGTTTTTGAGTAGATTCACCGAGGTGTATTAAAAGGGTAAATCGTCACTTTCGTCGTCGTGCTCAGGGGCATCAGACGGAGCGGGGGGAGGCGGCAAGTCACCGGGAGCGGAGGCTCCCCCTTGTTGATCGGGCTGCTCATTTGAAATGCGCCATGCGTTGAGGTTAACAAAATAGCGACCATTGTATTCATTCCCTCGCAAGTTGAATTCAACTTTGAGATCCTGTCCTTTATTAAAGGAATCAATTAAAGAGCACTTATCATTGTAGAGTTCGAGTTTTATATCCTGTGGATATTGTTCTTTGGTGGTTACCACAAATTCTCTTTTCGTGAATCCGCTTTTAAATTCTTGAGGTTCAAAAACCTCTTTTAATTTTCCCGTAATTTCCATTTTTGTTTTCGTTTATTGTGTTTCGGTTTATCTGTCGTTGTAAGTTAACAGGGTTTTCCAAGCTTCAGTCACGCGCCCTTCATCAAGAAGTTGAGCGGCTAATTGATGCAACTTGGTTTCCAGTTTCGCGGGTTGATCTTGGAGCTCGATAAACAAGTCACTTAATTCTGTGAGTTTGTAGTCATTTACGTCAGTTTCATCGGGCATTTCCTCCACATTCCCTAACTTCCCTAAATGGTTGCCGGTTAAAATGGTGGAGTTTTTAATCTCGTCGGGTATAGCATCTATGCCTATGCCCAAATTGCGCAAGGGCTTGGCGATTTCAAAAAGGGCGTCACCTTTTGCCCGGCAGTAGTAATTACCTCCCATTCTGCCCACTAAATCTATTTTAGTTTGATCGATTTTGCCGTTTTTATCCAGTATGTTTTCGTTGACGTGCAGGCAAAGTATTTCGCAAATTACAAGGTTTCCGGCACCGCCTTCATTTCCCAATTCCACAATTTCTCGAACTTTACATTCCATTTGCACCGGGCTTTCTTGAACGCGCATTGGTTTTATATGCTCAGAGGCGACCGGCGTTAACCCGGCTTTTTCAAACTCGTTTACGCCTTCGGGGTACTCGGTACTGGAAAGGCTCATCTGCTCTACAATATTGTAGTTGACAATATTGATTACCACTTCTCGTGTAGCTTGCGCATTTTCCAAAGTGTGTTTTGTCGTGTTGTTTCTCACCCGCCGTGCCGGAGAAAAAATGGCAATGGGCGGATTGGCACTGAATACATTGAAAAAGGAAAAGGGGCTCAAGTTGTGTTGGCCGTTTTCATTTATCGTGGAGGCGAAAGCAATGGGTCGCGGACCTACGCTTCCGAGAAGAAAGCCGTGCAGTTCAGGAACCGGAATTTCGCCGGGGGTTATCTTTACCATGTTTTTTCTTTTAAGGTTACAAAAGTAAAAAACCGGCGCGTTCCGAGACATTCGGATTCAAATGTTATTTTGGCTTTCGAGGTGATTAATCGCCCATGAAGTTATACGAAAAGCCGAAAACGAAATTGAAGCGCTGTGTGGGATGGTTTTGCCAAATTTCATAACGCATTGCGGCAATGTTGTGGGCTCTGACAAAAAGTCCCATTTTTTTGGGTTTATATTCCACTCCCAAATTCGCATCAAAGTAGGGTTTCAACGTTCTCGAATAGGTGGTTGAGGTTACCGGTGTATCTGTAGGGTCTGTTGATGGCGCATTGCGAGAGCTTACAAAGAACAAATCTGCAGTGGCGTAAATGCGATTTCTAATATTGTAGCGGGCGGTTAAAGATGTAGTGAACTGTGGCAAATGCCATGCGCGAGGAAGGTTGAGGGGTTCTAATCCGTAATAATCTGCGCGCCATCCTATGTTGAGTTTACCTTGGTCAAAGTAGGTGAGTTCCGCTGTGAGCTGTGTGGTTCTTAAAGTGTCGTACATAACTCCCATTACGCTGTTTAAAGGTATCACGAGCGCCGGATTGGAGAATTGGTTGAGGTTCTGACCTGCAAAAAATGCATTGTCGGCTACTTCTTTGTAAGAGGCTTTCACATTAAAAGAAACATTTGAGGAAAAGGCTCCTCGAACACCGCCGTAAACATCATAACGGGTATTTTCATTGCGCAGCTCACTTCCCGGATTGACAAACGGGTTTTGCGTGCGAAGTGCATTGATGTTGTTCCTTTGAATACCGCCTTTGATACCGGCATATGGAATGATATAATCGTTATAAACGTTGTAGCTCAGGTGAACATTCGGGTAAAAACGAAATGAGGTTTCATCTTGATGCTCAGCCACGGCTTTTACGCCAAAAAATGCACGCCAATTATCGCCTTGTGCTTGTACGGCGGGTCCAAGTGTAATGAGTAAATTATCAAACGTGTTATCTGTGACGGGATTGGAAGTGCCGGCCGTGGTGGTATTGTAATCTGCGTTGAGGTCA
>P_2C_Liq_1_UnCtyDRAFT_1000555_pt1 | contig 15932 bp, 13 predicted proteins | sample Pon2CUnioCityCA_2_FD_10234 | JGI IMG/M metagenome (IMG submission 10234)
ATGCCGATGATGCCACGATTGGCGGAATTGTGGCCACGGGAGATATGGGAAGTTGGCGACAGCGATATCACAGCATTCGCGATCGCCTCATCGGGATTTCCTTCATCCGCCATGACGGGGAACTCGTCAAAGCCGGGGGACGCGTCGTCAAAAACGTGGCTGGTTTTGATTTAATGAAACTCCTCACCGCCTCCTACGGAACCCTGGGAGTCATTACCCAGTTAACCTTCCGTCTTTATCCCATCCCAGAGACTTCGCAAACTCTCATTCTGACAGGGGAACCCGCCCCAATTGGCGATGCTGTCATGGCGATTCGCCGCTCATCGGTGGTTCCCACCGCCCTCGATCTCCTCTCGGGGGGACTGGTGCATGAATTGGGGCTGGGGAATGAGAAAAACGGCGATCGCCTTGGTTTAGCCATTCGCCTGCAAAACGTGGCCCCGAGCGTACAGCAACAAAGCGATCGCCTGCGGGAGTTAGCCGAGACGCTGAATTTAGAGCTTAAAATCTTCGACGACGACGCGGAACAGGACGTTTGGCGGCGATCGCAAACCCGACTCGAACAAGGAACCTCTCGCGATCGCCTCTTGCTCAAATGGGGAGTCCGCCCCACCGCCATGATCGCCACCCTAGGGGCGTTAGATAGCTTTCTGACTCAAATTAAGGTTCCCGCCGAGACAGCACCGGCGATCGCCCGTTTCTACGCCGGAAGTGGCTTAGGACATCTCAACCTTCCCCGTTCCCGAGTTACCAGTGGCCTTCTCGGACAACTCCGCCGTCATTGTCAAGCCAACGGCGGCTTCCTCACCGTATTAGAAGCCCCCCAATCCCTCAAACGTCAATGTGATCCCTGGGGCTATACAGGAAATGCTCAACGAGCCATGGAACAGATTAAACGCAAGTTCGACCCCCAAACCCGCCTCAGTCCCGGACGATTTATCGTTTAATCCCCAGAAGCCATCCGGGAGAAGCGGCAAGAAAGCGATCTATGATTGAGGTCAACGTCAAAACTGGTTTCTTGACAACACATCTCTTGACAAAACACCTATGAATAAGCTAAAACAGCAAATTTCTTTAGTTAGCGAACTCCTCTTTGCTCAGGATACCCGCGAGATCTATTCCAAATCCTTTTCCTTAACTGGCAAGCTTCTCAAGGAAATCTTTACACTACTTTGGATGGTCTTTTGCCTGATTTTTCTCGTCTTTTTCTGGGCCGGGCAATATGTTCGACAAATTACCTATAATACAAAAGTCTGGTATCAAAACCAGGAGAATCAGCATAGTGAAAACCGCTTTGCTGACCTAAGTAAATCGTTACTCGACGTGGGTTCCTCAGGAAGCCGCTACGTCATCAGCCAAGCCAAACAACAATTGGGCATCCAAGGCGATCCTAAACCCATCCCGGCGATCGCCCCCGTCGCCACCGTCAACGCAGAAACAGTCCCCGACGATGATGATGGTGAAGACGCAAGTGAAGACACAAGTAATGACACCCATGGTGATGTCACTCCGGCAGAATCCCAACCCGAACCCGAACCCGAACCCGAACCCGAACCCGAACCTGAGTCTCCCACCTCTGAGTCTCCCGAACCCAATGAAATCGCCGATCCCTTCGACGACTCCGACGACTCCAAAGCCAACGAAACCGCCTAACCCCTAACCCTAAAATGAGTCTCAATTGAACCTTCAATGGTAGGGGAAAACCACCCCAACATCTTTCCCCTCCTGGGAAGATCCGGGGTGGTTTAAACCTATTCCCCATTCCCCATTCCCTATTCCCTATTCACTATTCCCTATTCACTATTCCCCATTCACTATTCACTATTTCCCATTCCCCATGACCTCCATCCCAGCCAAAGATAGCAACTTCCTGAACCAAAACCCCCATCTCGGCGAATTAACCCCAGCCGAAACTGGATTTGATGCTAAGCATCCGCCCCAACAAGACTTAATTGATACCTGTGTTCACTGTGGCTTTTGTCTATCGACTTGTCCGAGTTATCGGGTAATCGGTAAAGAGATGGATTCCCCCCGAGGCCGCATTTATATGATGGATGCCATCAATAAGGGGGAAACCGAACTCAAACCAGCCACCAGCCAGCATTTTGACTCCTGCTTAGGCTGTCTCGCCTGTGTCACCACCTGTCCTTCGGGAGTTGAGTATGACAAGCTGATTGCGGCCACCCGCCCTCAAGTCGAGCGAAATGTCCCTCGTTCCCTCGGCGATCGCCTACTACGTCGTCTCATCTTTAACCTCTTTCCCTATCCCAATCGCCTGCGGCCCCTCCTCTATCCCCTCCTGGCCTATCAAAAATCGGGATTACGGCAATGGGTTCGCTCCAGCGGAATACTCAAACAGGTGTTTCCCCGCCTAGCCGCCATGGAGGCGATTCTGCCCAACATTACCTCAGACTTCTTTCAAGGGGACTTCCCCGATGTCATTCCCGCTCAAGGCCAGAAACGCTATCGAGTGGGGATGATTCTCGGCTGTGTGCAACGGTTGTTTTTCCACCCCGTAAACGCCGCCACAGCGCGGGTTCTCACGGCAAATGGCTGCGAGGTCGTTATTCCCAAAACTCAGGGCTGCTGCGCCGCTCTACCGGCTCACCAGGGACAAGAAGCCCAAGCCCAGGCGATCGCCCGTCAGATGATTGATAGCTTTGCCGGTACCGACGTCGACTACATTGTCATTAACGCCGCCGGCTGTGGCCATACCCTCAAGGAGTATGGTCATATTTTGCAAGATGACCCCGAGTATCGCGACAAAGCCCAAGACTTCGCCCGTCGGGTTCGAGATGTGAATGAGTTTTTAATCGATGTGGGCTTAACCACACCGCTGCATCCCTTAGCCGATGGGGAGTTGGCGATCGCCTACCAAGATGCCTGTCATCTCATCCACGGGCAAAAAATCAGCAGCCAACCCCGGCAACTGTTGCGTCAAATCCCCCAAGTCTCCCTACGAGAATCCGTTGACGCAGCCCTTTGTTGCGGCAGTGCCGGAGTTTACAATATGCTACAGCCCGAGGTAGCCGATGAACTCGGTCAACTCAAAGTCGAGAACCTCAGCAACACCGGTGCCGATCTCATCGCCTCGGCTAACCCCGGCTGTTCCCTGCAAATTCAGAAACATCTGCAACTCCAGGGGCGAGATATTCCCCTCTATCACCCCATTCAACTGTTGGATTACGCGATTCGTGATCAACGGCTAGAGATTCCCCTAGCACAAAAAAAGGTATTTGTCAATAGATGACGGCTTAACTACCGTTCCATCAAATGGGAGCCGGGAGCGCAACTCACGCTTCCCTCAGCGGTATCTGGGGGAATCGGCATGGCCGGAGGGGTCATCTCCGGTTCATCGCTGCGACAAATGCCCACCAGGGACACCTCTAAACCCCGTTCATTGGCAACCATAAACACCCCGCTAGTGAAGCTGCGTAACTGCTCTCGCTTGGGGGTAGCTGTAATGCGAACACTCTCAGGAGTCGTCTGGCTCAGCTCAAGCTCAATCCGATAATCATCGGTGTCGAGGGGAACGGGGTCAGAATTGAGCGGTTCAATGGAAGCGGCGAACTCCCGGAACTCCAGATAATGAGTTCGTTGAGCGCGGCTAATATCAATGAGGGCATCTAACACATTGGCCTCCACGAGACGGGCCGGCAGTTCCGTTGAAGTCGAAACCCGCTCAAAACGAGCCACATTCTCGGCAAACTCAGTCGGGCGGGGTAAACCGGGTTGAGTCCCCTCAATTTGAAACAGTAACTCCCCCGATTCCGTGATTTGGGCGATCGTGGCCACCGTCTCCCCATCCGGGAGCATCAAATCAATGGCATTGGGCGAGCCTGAAGTGACCTCATAGCCAAATTCTTGGGACACCGTGCGTCCTCGGGGCAGGGTAATGATGAAGTGGAGAATCCCCGCCTCAGTGAAAATAAAGGTCAGAGGTTCACCGCCGAGGGCCGAGGGAGAAAACCATTGTCCCAGAATCGCCTCAGGGAACTCTGGAGCTGGCTCAGCTTGGGCCAAACGGGATTGGGACAGGGGTGAACTTGGATGGGATACCACCAGTCCTGCTGGGGAGAGGATGACCCCCGTTGTCAACACAACCATCATGGTGCAACGAGAGATAAAGCCAGATAACAAGGTCATAACTTCTGAAACTCAAAACGCCAAACAACTTCACCCAGGGTAATGGGCCACAACCGGAAACATCGTCAATCTGAGGACACTTCCGGGGATGACTCTCGAATCACCCGAGTTTTGGGTGGGGGGTCATCACTGGTGGTATCTTCATCGGGGGTTCCCCGTTCCTGTAGGTGTTTGAGCAACTGTTGGGCCGGAGAGACGGGTGGCGGATGACTGACATGGAGTTGAATCTGGGGACCCGTCCGGGCCAGGCGAACGATGGACCCATCGCAGGCGGGAATTTCCTCGATGGGAGCATCTTCGAGATAGGTTCCGTTCGTCCCTAAATTCACGAGGTACCATTGACGTTGTTCATCGCAGTGGAGTTCCAGGTGATAGCGAGAGACGACGGCACTGTAGAGGACAACATGGTTATCCGGGGCGCGACCGATGCGAATAACTGTGTCATCCTCAAACGTCCAGCGTTTCAGCGGGATGGATTGGTGGGGGTGGAGGAGAGTTAGAGTAATCACGCGACAGAAAAACGGTGAGGTAGAGAGGCAACCCGGAGAACAAACCAGGACTCAAGACGTAGACTGGCTAAGACTGGCTAAGACTAGATCGTGGTTTTGCCCAATTCAAGTTTAGGTCAATGGGTTTAGAGCAACTGCCTGTATGTTCAACATAGTACGTTTGCCGCTCGGGTTGAATGGTGAGGAGGATCTGCTGTCGCGAGGTTCACCTCACTCGGCTGATGTTGAACTGGGGGTCACTTCGGCCCCGGCGGCGGCATCAAGTAACCAGTAAATCTCCCCATCCACTGGTTGAATGAGACGGGAGGGATAGGTGGCTTCATCTCCTTCTCGGGCAAATACCTGGGCCAGAGCAGCTCGTTTGTTCTCACCAGCAACGGCAAAGATGATGGTCCGCGAGAGATTGAGAACGGGAACAGTTAAGGTGATGCGGGGTTCTCCGTCCTTGTTCCCCACTGTGACGCTGCGATCGCAGACTTCCAAGGCCTCGGTCTGGGGAAACAGGGACGCGGTATGGCCGTCATCCCCCATGCCCAACAGCATAATATCGAACTGAGGAAACTGCCCTGATTCTAGGCCAAAAAAGGTTTGTAAGTGTTGGTCGTAGGCCTGGGCATCTGTTTCGGGATCTTGGCCGGCGGTAGGTATGGGATGCAGGTTCTCGGGGGGGAAGGGAACGCGATCGAGCCAGGCTTCACGAGCCATGCGTTGGTTACTATCGGGGTGTTCTGGGGCCACGTAGCGTTCATCACCCCAGAAGATATGGAGTTTGTCCCAGGGTAAGTCATGGCCGGCGATCGCCTCGTAGATCGGTTTCGGGGTACTTCCCCCGGATAGGGCGATGGTACAGGTTCCCCGTTGGGCGATCGCCGTCTGGATTTTCTCGACAATCAAAGCCACGCTGCGATCGATCACCGCTGATTTATCGGGAAGAACGTCGATGTACTGAGTCATAGTCATGCCATTCGGGTAAGGTTTGCCCGATTCTAAAGTACCCCGTCTTCAAAGCCAACCAAGCCAGGGACAAAACCCTCAGGGGTCAAACCCCTCTTGCCACAGGGCGACCCTTTAGGTTCGCCCCGATATGGCTTCCTCCCTAACGACCGAGATCATGTAACGACTCAATCACCTCCGCACAGTGTTGAGTCACCGCATCTAACCCCTCGCGATCGCCCGATTGCGGAGGGTTAACGGGTTCTCCGATGCGAATCGTCACCGGAACCGATCGCGGCTTGGAGGAGCCTTGAAAAATGGCTTGAGTCCCCCAAAGACAAACCGGTAGAATGGGGACTTGGGCTTTAGCCGCAATCAAAACAGCACCGGGTTTCGGGTTGGGAATGCGGCCATCGCGAGTGCGAGTTCCTGAGAGAAACACTCCCGTCGCCCAACCGTTATCTAAATACTCTAAAGCTGAACGAATGGCACTGCGATCGGCAGCTTTGCGTTTGACAGGATAAGCTCCGTAAAGACGAATCGCTTTGGCAAAAATCGGATTTTTAAACAGTTCTTCCTTCGCCATGTAAGCGACTGGACGCTCCACGGCACAGGAAATCAGAGGTGGGTCAAAATAACTGGCATGATTGCTTGTCACCACCAATGGCCCAGATTTAGGGACGTTCTCGACACCATAAACCCGTCCTCGAAAGTAACTATAGAACAGTGGACTCACCACCGACCATTTAAACAAATGATATAAGGCTAAGTTGTAGCCAGGTTCGCGGTTTTGAATCATGCAATATTTAATAGTGAATAGTTAATAGTGAATAGTTAATAGTGAATAGGAGATGGGGAGAACCTACCCTGGATCTTTCTGGCGAGAGGGGTAGGTTTCCTTGTTGGTACGACGTTAATACAACGTTGATCAATGGGGATTACGCCGATGGTTCAGCGAAGGTATCTAATTCAGCGACGGTTCCTACATTTAGACAGTTTAACCCTTTGANGGTGCGCCCTACTAACCCGGATAAGACTTTCCCTGGTCCGACTTCTAACACCTGTTCAATGCCCAACTCTGGTAAACTCAGGACAATTTCTCGCCAACGTACCGAACCGGTCATTTGTTGCTGTAGGCGGGTTTTTAGGGCAGCGGCGGCGGTTTCTGGGCTGGGATCGACGTTGGAGAGGACGGGAATTGTTGCGTCTTTGAAGTCGATGGGTTCGAGGAGGGTTTGGAACTCAGCGGCGGCGGGTTCCATGAGGGGGGAGTGGAAGGCCCCGGAAACATCGAGGGGAACGCTACGGCGAACCTTCACTTGAGAGAGAACTTGAGCGATCGCCGTCTCGGTTCCCGAAATCACTACCTGGAGGGGACTGTTGTCGTTGGCCAAAACCACGCCTTCGGTTTGGGCGATCGCTGCTTCGAGTTGGTCGCGATCAAACTTCATCAGGGCCGCCATCTGGCCCTCACTCGCCTGACTCATCAATTCGCCACGACGTTTGACGAGGTTTAATCCCGTTTCAAAGTCCAAGACTCCGGCGGCGTAGAGGGCGACATATTCCCCCAAACTGTGGCCGGCGACGACCTGGGGTTCTGCGACGGCGCGATCGCGCAACAGATCGACTAAGGCACATTCAACGGTATAGAGACAAGGCTGGGTATAGCGGGTTTCTGAGAGATTTTCCCCCGTTTCGCAGGTCTCTAAGACTGACCAGCCCAAAATGGTCTCAGCTTGCTGAAATCTCTCCACAGCTTCGGGGAGGGCGGCTAAGTCAACCCCCATACCCGCAGCCTGCGATCCTTGTCCGGGAAACACCCAAGCAGTTTTTACCATCTCAATTTCTCCTGTCAACGGTAACTCATGTTACCGACAAAGCTGCCATCCTGGGAGAGTTTTTCGTTGGAGCCTCTCAATCCTAATCAAAACGTCCCCAACGGAACACCGCTGACCCCCAGGTTAACCCGGCCCCAAACCCCGAGGCGGCGATGGTGTCTCCGGGCTGGATTTGCTGCGATCGCACCGCCTCGTTCAACGCCAAGGGAATCGATGCCGCCGATGTGTTACCATAATTTACTAAATTTGTCAAGACTTTTTCCGAGGGAATCTTAAGCCGTTTCGCCACTGCATCGAGAATCCGCTGATTAGCCTGATGAAGCAGTAACCAATCCACATCCTGGGTCGTCAAATTGGAGCGAAACAGGGCTTTTTCCACCGCTTCGGGGACTTTCTTGACGGCAAACTTATAGACTTCTGGGCCATTCATGGCGATGGAGCCGTAGCCTCCCTGAGACACAGAAATGTCGGGCGTAATGGCTTGAGACTGAGGCTGATAACTCAACGTCAGAGAGCTATTCTGAGAGCCATCCGATCGCATCTCGAACCCCAACAGGCGATCGCCCAACTCCCGCCGTTGCATCACCACAGCCCCGGCCCCATCACCGAAGAGAACACAAGTGCGGCGATCGTGCCAATCCACCCAACGGGATAACACATCAGCCCCAATCACCAACACATTACGATACACGCCCGTGCGCAGAAACTGGGCCGCCGTCACCATCGAAAACAGAAATCCCGAACAGGCCGCCGTCAAATCAAAGGCCACCGCCTGGGGTGCGTTTAACTGATGCTGCACCCAACTAGCGGTTCCAAACAAATCATCAGCCGTAGAGGTGGCCAACAGCAACAAATCCAACTCAGACGGATCTAATCCTGCCATAGACAGGGCCTGACGGCCGGCGATCGCTGCCAACTCTCCCAACGACTGGGAGGGACTAGCCAAATGACGTTCACCAATCCCCGTACGGGAGCGAATCCACTCATCAGAGGTATCCACCACCTGCGTCAGCATCTCATTATCCAAAACCGTCTCGGGCGCCACCCCACCACAGCCGGTTAATTCAAGTCCCAAAATTGTCATAAGTTTTGCCGAATCATCCGTCTTCTTGTCAGCCGTCTAATGAGCCTTCTATCAGCCTTCTAGCCGCATCACGCACCCAATTGGACTCGCCAATTAGGGAGTAGAGGGGCAGCATGGCGCTATTGTTCCACCAAATGCTTCTCCTGGATGCGTTCAATCACCCGGTTATCCACCGCCTCTTTCGCCAAACGCACCGCATTAAAAATGGTCATGGCGTGAGAACTTCCATGGCCAATCACACAAACCCCGGCCACCCCTAACAGTAACCCGCCACCATGTTCAACATAATCAATCCGTTGCTTAAGGCGCTTGAGATTGGGCATCACATGAACTAAATCCCGTTCATCGAGACCCTGTAGTAGCTCATCCTGGCACAGTTGCAAAAGAATATTGCCAACGGCTTCAGCAAACTTGAGCAGAACATTGCCCACAAAGCCATCACAGACAATCACATCAAACTCCCCCGACAACACATCTCGTCCTTCAGCATTGCCCACAAAGGGAATCCGGGGATTATCTTGCAATAACTGATAAGTTCGCAGGGCTAAATCATTGCCCTTACAGGCTTCCTCACCAATATTAAGCAGGCCCACCCGAGGCTCATCCCGGCCGAGAACATATTGACTGTAAATCGTGCCTAACAGGGCAAACTGTTCTAAGAACTTAGGACGACAATCCACGATCGCCCCCACATCTAAGATTAACACCGACTTATCAGGATTCATCGTCGGGAACACCGCACCAATGGCGGGGCGATCGATCCCAGACAACCGCCCTAACCGCAACAAAGCCGCCGCCATCGAAGCCCCGGAATGTCCCGCCGAGACAACCCCATCAGCTTGGCCCTGTTTGACCAAATTCATGGCCACGTTAATCGAGGCCTTGGGTTTCCGTTTAATCCCTGTCAAAGCCTCCTCGTCCATTTCCACCGCCCCTTCTGAGGCGATAATCTGAACGTCATCGGGATGGCGCTCTTGTCGTTGTAACGACGCCTCAATAGCAGCCGGATCGCCGACTAGCAGCACCTCTACCCCTAATTCATCCTGCGCCCGCAATGCCCCGGCCACAATCTCATCCGGGGCATAGTCGCCGCCCATCGCGTCCACTGCAATCCTTGCCCTGTTCAATGCCATCGATCGAATCTTGTATAAGCCTTCCAAATTCTACCAGACGACATCTCCCCGCCAAGTCACCCGAGACAAGAAAAAGGCGAAATGCAAGGGCAATTCAGCCTTGAGAGTGGGTTGACAGTTGCCAGTTGAGCGTTGAAAGTTGAGAGTTAACCTCCCTCAACGGCCAGATAGAGAAATCGAAGATTACCGTTTGCCTTTTGCCGGGAGAGGGCGCGCCACTTGCGGTACGCCCCTACCGGATTTCTGTTCCCTTCTTCTCCCCTCTTGCCTCTTGCCATCCCCTCGGTGGGAGGGGCCAGGGGTGGGTTATGCCTCTTGCCCTCCTGTTCCCTATTCCCTGTTCCCTTCTTATGTTGAGTTTACTGAGTTCGGGGGCTTTGGCCCTCTGGTTAGACGCGATGGGCCTGATGCCTCCTGAGTCTCAGGTGAGTGTTCCTCTTTTTGATGCTCCTGGACTGGTGCTAGAGGTGGAAGCGGATGAGGAGGCAGAGTCTCTTGTAGAGGGATATTTGACGGATTTGGAACGGCAGGGAATCTCTCGCCAACGGCAGGGAATTTGGCTACAAGTGGGGGCTGAGAAACTGGCCTCCCATCAAGGGACTATTCCTCGTTCGGCAGCGTCGGTGACGAAAACGGCCACGACGCTAGTGGCTTTGCAAACCTGGGATTGGCAACGACGCTGGCTGACGGAGATTAGTGCGACTGGCTCCCTCGTCGATGGGGTGTTGCAGGGGGATTTAGTGATTAGCGGTGGCGGGGATAGGCTCTGGGTGTGGGAGGATGCGATCGCCTCAGCGGTGGTCCTACAAGAGTTGGGGATTGAGGCCGTCGCTGGAGATCTAATTCTGGAAAATCAGCCCTGGTTGAATTTTGAGCAAGATGCTGACGAGGTGGGTGAGGGGTTAATCGAGAGTTTTGATGCTCGCCGTTGGACTCCCCCCGTCGAACGAGCCTATGGGAGATTGGCGGCTCGAACCCCGAGGCCTCAACTTGAGATTCGCGGCGAGATTCGCGTTTTAGGGGAGGGAAGCGCGGACTTAGCCGATGAGAGTCAGGCTCAACCTCTAACGGAACCACCCAGCCGACGCATTCCCTTATTACGCCAGCAGTCTCTACCGCTGCTCTCGCTTTTGAAGATTATGAATGTCTATAGCAACAATGTGATTGCTGATAGTTTGGCTGAGGAGCTTGGCGGGGGGGCTGTGGTGGCCCGACGAGCGGCTCACTTGGCGGGGGTTCCCGAGGCGGAAATCCAGTTGGTGAATGGGTCAGGATTGGGCCAGGAGAACCGCATTTCGCCCCGAGCGGCGGTGGCCCTGTTGTCGGGGATTCACCGGCGTTTGGCGGCGGGAGGCTTAACTCTGGCCGATGTGTTGCCGGTGTTTGGCCAAGATGGGGGAACGATGGAGGAGCGAGGGATGCCCAAAGGGGCCACGGTGAAAACGGGGACGCTCTGGAATGTGAGTGCTTTGGTGGGGGCGGTGCCGACGGGCGATCGCGGTTTAGTCTGGTTTGCCCTGCTCAATGGGGGCGATGCTTATACCCTACCCTTTCGCCGTCAGCAGGATCAGTTTTTGCAGGGTCTCCAGGAGCAATGGGGGAGGACGATACAACCGCGATCGCTGACGACGAGTTATCCAGAGTCTCGGTTTGGCGATCGCGATCGCATTGAGGTCATCGCTGACCCCGACTTTTCCCCTAACCAATTAGCAGTCCCATATCCCCCGACGGAACCACCATAGCGGCAGCCTGGACGGCTTCTGGGGTACTGTTGAGGATGCGGCCTTGGAAATCGTTATTTTCTAGTTGAATCAGCACGTCAGCCCCATTAGGGATGAAGCGCACGGTGGCCGGGTTGGTTTCGGCCGCCAGAACAATGCGATCGCCCTCGGCGGGATTAAAGTCGGTGACGACATCGGCGAGATTCGCATCAACACGACCGATGTTAGTGTTACCCCGGAGAACGAACTGATCGGGTCCTGGGCCGCCGGTGAGGGTATCTTGGTCGCGATCGCCCATTAACACATCAATGCCGGCACCACCGGTGAGAACATCATTCCCCTGTCCCCCTCGCAGGACATTATTCCCCCCGCCAGCGGTGAGGGTATCGTTGCCCAATTGGCCATGCAGGATATCGTTGCCGATGCCACCATTGAGGATATCCTCGTTTTGGCCACCGCGAATTAGGTTATTCCCGGCTTCTCCGGTGAGGGTATCGTTGCCCTGGTTCCCGTAGAGAACATCGTCAATGGCAGAACCAATAAAGGTCTCGTTGCCCCCTAAGCCGACAAAACCTGAGGGATTGGCTTGACTCAGTTCTGGGGTGAGATTCAAAACATCATCGCCATCACCCAAAACATCGAACCCTAGGGGTAGACTCGCTCGTTCGAGGCGGTTGAAAAAGAAGTTGAGCAAGTTGACTTCCATAAACGCCGATTGGCGCGACGGCAGAATACCCTCGACGAAGCGGGCCGCTTCAATGCGATCGCCGGCATCGATCGCGTCCATCACCGACAGGCCATCGGTAATGTTGCCGAACACCGCATAATTGCCATCGAGGAAGTTGGAATTGGTGAGATTGAAGTAAAACTGAGACGAGGCGGAGTTGGGATCTTGGCTGCGGGCCATGGCGATCGTGCCGCGATTGTTCCGTAACACCGGAGGAACGGTAATCCCCGCATCACGAAAGAGGGTTCCAATAACCGGTTCTGCGGCTCCCTGGGGTTTAATTTCTAGGGGAATGGTGCGGGTTGCTCCCGTGGCGGGATCGGTGAATCCTTCCCGGCCCAAGAGATTGGTGGGAAAGTTAGGATCGCGACTCTTGGGATCTCCGGCTTGGGCCACAAAATCGTCAACCACCCGGTGAAAGGTGATGTCGTCATAAAAGCGGCGAGAGACCAAATCAGCGAAGTTTCCCGCCGTGATGGGGGCATTATTGCCATCGAGGGCAATGGTGATCGGTTGTCCGTCTACCACCATAACAACGGTAGCTGAACCGGATAGAGGTGCGGCGTTACTCATGGTTGAACTGGATTTCCCTGAACGAAATCGGTTAACAGTGAACAGTTTTATTATCTAGCACCGGCCGACGCGATCGCCCCTTGGGGAGTTCCAATGAGACCAGCGGCGATCGCTCTGTTAGACCCCTAAGACAAAGAAACCCTGGCACTTCCAGATTCCTGAGGTATACTGAGAACGACATGGATTTCCCAAGTGCAATCCTGGTCATCACCCGCCCCAAGTTACCAAAATTGGTGACATGAGTTCTCTCGACGGCTAACCCCAGCATTTGGGCGCTAAGGCGTGGCGTAGTTCGGACTAGCAACCGAATGAGAGTTGAGACGCTCAGACCTTGGCTTTTGTCAGGTTGTGGCAGGTATCACGATGATCGTAGATGATTGGGTGAATCGGAGGTTGAGACTAGCCACCCGTGAGTTTTTCGGGCTGATGGTCTCGTCAACTAACGATGATCCCTAGAAGAAGAAGAAGAACTAATATTAGAGTGCTGCATGAAAGCAATGGAAAAGTCAATATCCTTTGATGGACGGGATATTAGACTCAAGGTTGGAACCCTCGCTCCACAAGCCGGAGGCTCCGTCGTCATCGAGTTGGGCGATACCTCGGTTCTCGTCACCGCAACCCGCTCAACCGGCCGAGAAGGCATTGACTTCTTGCCCCTACTCGTTGATTACGAAGAACGGCTCTATGCCGGGGGAAAAATTCCCGGTGGGTTCTTGCGTCGGGAGGGTCGTCCCCCCGAGAAAGTGACGCTAACCTGTCGTCTAATTGACCGTCCCATGCGTCCTTTGTTCCCTCAGTGGTTACGGGACGATATTCAGATTGTTGCTACCACCTTATCGATGGATGAGTTGGTTCCCCCGGATGTTTTGGCGGTAACGGGAGCCTCCATGGCCACGATGTTAGCCAAGATTCCCTTCAAGGGTCCGATGGCCGCAGTCCGTGTGGGTTTGGTGGGGGATGATTTCATTCTCAACCCCTCTTTTGAGGAAATTCGCCTCGGAGACCTCGATTTGGTCGTGGCGGGAACTCATGATGGTGTGGTCATGGTAGAAGCCGGGGCCAATCAGCTCCCGGAACAAGACATTATCGAAGCCATTGATTTTGGCTATGAAGGGGCCTTAGAGCTAATTCGTCACCAGGAAGCCTTGATGAAGGACTTGGGTGTTGAGTTAGTCGAAGAAGAGCCGCCGGTGGTCGATGACAAGTTAGAAATTTACATCCGCGAGGCCGCTGAGGAACCGGTGAAGAAGGTTCTCAGTAACTTTGAGAATACTAAGAGCAGCCGCGATGACGCCCTCGATGAGGTCAAAGCTGAAATTGCGCAGAAAATTGAGCAACTCCCGGAAGATGACCCGCTACGCCTGGCGGTGACGGAAGATGCCAAGTCTCTCGGTAAGGTGTTTAAGGGCGTCACGAAACAGTTAATGCGCGCTCAGATTGTGGACGATAAGGTCCGGGTTGATGGCCGCAAACTCGATGAGGTGCGCCCCATTTCTTGTCAGGTGGGCTTAGTTCCCCGTCGGGTTCACGGAAGTGCGTTGTTTAACCGGGGTCTGACTCAGGTCTTGTCGTTAGCCACGTTAGGCTCTCCAGGGGACGCTCAGGAACTCGATGACCTGCATCCTCAGGAACAAAAACGCTATCTGCACCATTACAACTTTCCTCCCTATTCTGTGGGCGAAACGCGGCCGATGCGATCGCCGGGTCGTCGGGAAATTGGTCACGGGGCCTTAGCTGAACGCGCTTTGATTCCCGTGTTACCGCCGAAGGAAAGCTTCCCCTATGTGATTCGTGTGGTGTCTGAGGTCTTGTCCTCAAATGGCTCGACCTCTATGGGGTCGGTCTGTGGTTCGACGCTCTCGCTGATGCACGCTGGGGTTCCCCTCAGTAAGCCGGTCAGTGGTGCGGCGATGGGACTGATTAAGGAAGGAGACGAGGTTCGCATCCTCACGGATATTCAAGGAATTGAAGATTTCCTCGGGGATATGGACTTTAAGGTGGCCGGAACGGATACCGGGATTACGGCCTTGCAAATGGATATGAAAATCACGGGACTCCCGGTGAAGGTTGTGGCCGATGCGGTGAAACAGGCGCTTCCGGCCCGGCTGCATATCCTCAGCAAGATGCTTGAGGCGATTGACCAGCCGAATCCTGAGTTGTCTCCCTTTGCACCTCGTCTGTATAGCCTCAAGATTGATCCTGACCTGATTGGTTTGGTGATTGGCCCTGGTGGGAAAACCATTAAGAGTATCACTGAGGAAACGGGCTGTAAAATCGATATCGACAATGATGGTACGGTGACGATTTCGGGTCTTGATGGTGAGAAAGCCATGCGTGCTCGGGCGATTATTCAAGGGATGACGCGCAAGATTCAAACCGGTGAGGTCTTCCTCGGACGGGTGACTCGCATTATTCCCATTGGCGCGTTTGTGGAAATTGCGCCGGGGAAAGAGGGGATGGTCCATATCTCCCAAGTGGCGGATTATCGCATCGGTAAGGTGGAGGATGAACTCTCCGTTGGCGATGAGATTGTGGTGAAGGTTCGCGATATTGACAACAAGAATCGCATTAACTTAACTCGCCTCGGTATTGACCCGGATGATGAAGCGGCGGCCCGTGAGGCCGGTATTATCGGCTAAGTTCGGGAGTCTCTCAGGCTTCGATCTCGATCGTTTTTTGCTCTCTCCCCCAGTTGACGACTCTTTGGGTTATCGGCTGGGGGATTTGTTTGTGTTCAAGTTTGGCGGGTTCTGGGTGGGGCAAGTTACCGTAGGAGAGGGGGTGACTGCCCGGAATCTTCGCTGCGATCGCTGAACCATAGGGTAGTCACGGTGAACGGGTGCGACGGGATACCTGTGATAGCTCATCTTCGCGTTTGGCTCAATAATGATTCATCATCACCGTTTTGGACGGTTTCTAGGAAGGCTGCTTCCCCTCGTGACGGCGTTGACGATACCCCTGTCGGGTTCGTTACCGCTGTCGAGTCCGTCTCGGGTGGCTATGGCCCAGTCGGGGCCATCGGAGTCTGAGTTTCAGGAGGCTCAGATGGAGTTAGGGTTCGCGGTGTTTCAACAATTGCAGCAAACTCAGGGGAATGAGAATTTGTTGTTGTCGCCGTTGAGTTTGTCGATGGCTCTAGGGATGCTCTATGGGGGCGCTGAGGGGGCGACGGAGGAGGCAATGGCTCGCTGGTTGGGGGGGGAGTCGGTTGAGGGGTTGGACGGCTCTTATGAGCAGATTTTGGACAGTTTGGGGGAGTTGTCGGGGG
>P_2C_Liq_1_UnCtyDRAFT_1000556_pt1 | contig 15909 bp, 13 predicted proteins | sample Pon2CUnioCityCA_2_FD_10234 | JGI IMG/M metagenome (IMG submission 10234)
TTGAGTTTGTGAGTTTGTGAGTTTGTGAGTTTGTGAGTTTGTGAGTTTGTGAGTTTGTGAGTTTGTGAGTTTGTGAGTTTGTGAGTTAAAAGAAACAAAATGTCAGTTTGAGCGATAGTCGAGAACGATTTATTCTATACAAAACTTATTTAATCCAACAGCTCAAAATCCCGACTTAAGTCGGCGTAAATAAAGAGAACGCCTCAAGGCGACTGGTTATATTCACAGCGGCAGAATTCATTCCGCCATATGAAACGTACTGATGTTATGTAAATGAATTAAAATAAGCTTAGATTTTTATAACAAAAAGATTCCACATCAAGTGCAGAATGACAAGAAAAAAATAAGAAATTGGCAAAACACAAAAAACATAAATCATCACACAAGGGAAGCGACAAAGGCGTTACTGCCAAAAAACACCTGGGACAACATTTCCTTAAGGATGAAAGTGTCGCTCTTAGAATAGCTGATGTGTTATCCTATGAAGGTTATGACCAAATATTAGAAATAGGTCCAGGAACTGGTGTGCTTACTAAACATGTAATTAGAAAAAACATGAAAGTTACCGCACTAGAACTGGATAGTGAATCAGTGATATATTTAAAACATAGTTTCCCGATAGAACACGCTAAGATTGTAAATCCTAACACCTTTCAAGTCATAGAAGCAGATTTCTTAAAAAAGGATTTGAAGGACATTTATGGTGATCAACCATTTGCCATTATTGGAAACTTCCCATATAATATAAGTACGCAAATTGTTTTTAAAACCATAGAAAACAGAACGCAGATTCCTGAATTTGGCGGGATGTTTCAAAAAGAAGTTGCACAACGCATTTGTGCGCCGCACGGCTCTAAAACCTACGGAATTCTATCTGTTCTAGCACAAGCCTATTATGAAGCAAATTATGTGTTTACTGTAGGTCCAGAGGTTTTTAATCCACCACCACGAGTAGATAGTGGCGTTTTATTTTTAAAACGTAGAGATAATTATGATAATCTCACTTGCTCCTACTCTATTTTAAGACAAGTGGTGAAACTAGCCTTTCAACAACGTCGCAAAACCTTAAGAAATTCTTTAAAAACCATGAATCTACCTGATGAGATGCGTGAAAAAGAAATCTTTAGTCTAAGACCAGAGCAAATCAGTGTAGATGCTTTTGTGGAGCTAGCTACTGAGATTGAGAAACTTTAAAGTTTTAAGCCTGACAGCAAGTTTAATTTCAAGTTCGGTTTCAATTCCTATTACCATTATATTTGCACTAAGCACTTAACTCATGCAGTTTAATATCACTAAGGATTTTCTAGAAGAAATTATCACGCTCATAGAACGTGATGACAGTGCGCGTCTTGAACATATTCTAGAAGAATTGCACTTTGCAGATATTGCAGAAATTATCGATGAGCTCAATCTAGAGCAAGCCGTTTACATCGTTAAGCTGCTAGATTCTGAAAAAACGAGTGAAGCTCTTATGGAGCTCGATGAGGACCAGCGGGACAGAGTTCTTAACGCTCTATCACCTAAGGAAATAGCAGACGAGCTCGATGAAATGGATACTGATGACGCCGCAGATATTCTTAACGACCTTCCAGATAACATCGCAAAAGAAGTTATCTCTGCAATAGAAGACTCTCAGCATGCAGAGGATATCGTGGACTTACTGCGCTATGAAGAAAATAGTGCTGGTGGATTAATGGCTAAGGAGCTCGTAAAAGTAAATGAAAACTGGACCGTAACAGGTTGTGTGAGTGAAATGCGTGCTCAAGCAGAAAATGTAACTAGAGTACACTCCATTTATGTGGTAGATAATAACGATAAATTAAAAGGACGTTTATCTCTTAAAGATTTACTCACTAGCTCAGAAACCACTCCTATTAAAGAGGTTTGCAAACCTAAAGTGGACTATGTTACCGTAAACACCACTGGTGAAGAAGTAGCACGTATTATGCGTAAATATGACCTCGAGGCCATTCCCGTAGTAGATGAACTAGACAGGCTGGTAGGACGTGTCACCATAGATGATATCGTAGATTTTATTACTGAAGAGGCAGAAAAAGATTACCAGCTCGCCAGTGGTATCTCTCAAGATGTTGAGGCAAATGACAGCATCTGGGACCTGACCAAAGCACGATTACCATGGCTAGTACTAGGACTAGTAGGTGGAATAGGTGCTGCAGCCATCATGGATGGATTTGAACAAGACCTGCAAAACAACGTCGTACTGTACCTATTTACACCACTTATCGCCGCAATGGCAGGTAATGTAGGCGTACAATCCAGTGCAATTATTGTACAAGGTATTGCAAATGATGATTTACGTGGTAGTATCGGGAACCGATTGATCAAAGAAATGCTACTAGCCATGCTTAATGGATTTATTCTAGCAATCCTATTGCTAGGATTCACACTAATGACTCAGGACAGCTATTTAACCTGTATCGCTATTTCTGTGTCGCTATTTGCAGTAATTATTGTAGCAGGATTAGTAGGCACCTTTGTACCGCTAGCACTACATAAACGCGGTATTGATCCAGCCATCGCCACAGGACCATTTATCACCACTAGTAATGATATTTTTGGGATATTAATCTACTTATTAATCGCAAAAGCGATTATGGGAATTTAGGAAAAGGTTATCTTTATTAATCTCGCTTTCGCGAAAGCGTAACACACAAACTCACTGCATGAAAGCTGCCAGCGCTAAAGAACTCAAAGACGAACTTAAATATAAGGACGAAAAAGAGCTCCTAGAAATTGTGCTGCGGTTGTCTCGTTTTAAAAAAGAAAACAAAGAACTACTTACTTATTTATTATTTGAATCGCATCACGAAGACGATTATATAGATGCCATAAAAGCGCATATAGACGAGCAATTCTTAAATATCAACACACGTAACATTTACTACGCAAAAAAAGGAGTACGTAAAATTTTAAAAGAAGCTAAAAAATATATACGCTATTCAGGTCATAAAGAAACAGAGGTTTCTGTATTGATTCATTTTTGTAAACTGTTACAGGAGTTTCAACCCTATTATTCCCAGAGTAAGGTGCTTAGGGATATTCATGAACGACAGATCGTGCTCATAAAAGTACGTATAAGCACACTACATGAAGATTTACAGTACGATTATAAGCAGGAACTAAATATGATAGATTACTAGGTAAAACTGAAATCGAACTCGAAAAGAAATAAAGCAACACCTAATCAAAAAAGGTCTTCTCATCAGGATTTGAAAAGTTGAAACAATGTTATTTTAAGATCATATTTTTATAAAAACCCTATTTTTAAACTATGAAAGTACTTCACCTAGATGCAAATCATGATGTTCTTGCTGAGATGCTGGAAGCGGCTGGTTTTCAAAATCATCACGATTACAATTCTCCCAAAGAAGATATTTTAAAAACCATTGCAAACTATGATGGCCTTATCGTGCGCAGCAGGTTCCCTATAGATGAACCTTTTCTTAAAGCCGCAAAAAACTTGAAATTTATAGGTCGTGTAGGTGCTGGGTTAGAGAATATAGATCTAGAAGTTGCTCAACGTCTTAATATAGCTTGCTATAACGCGCCAGAAGGTAATCGCAATGCGGTAGGTGAGCATGCGCTAGGGATGTTATTATCACTTTTTAACCACATGAATCGAGCAGACCAGCAGGTACGTAATGGAATATGGCTGCGAGAAGAAAATCGCGGCCTGGAACTAGAAGGGAAAACCGTAGGATTAATAGGTTATGGGAACATGGGTAAATCCTTTGCTAGAAAACTCTCTGGATTTGATTGTGCCGTTATTTTTCACGATCTTAAAGATGGATTGAGTGATGAGAATGCACGCCAGGTTTCTTTAAAAGAACTACAAGAAAAAAGTGATGTCTTAAGTTTACACACGCCACAAACACCGCTTACCATGAACATGGTAGACAAGGAGTTTATTGCTGCTTTTAAAAAGCCTTTTTACCTGATCAATACAGCGAGAGGAAAATCTGTGGTTACGGCAGATCTAGTAGAGGCACTAGAATCTAAAAAAATACTAGGAGCTGGGCTAGATGTGCTAGAATATGAAAAAAGTTCTTTTACATCACTATTTGATACCGATATGCCTCTAGCTTTTAAAAAACTCTTAAAAATGGATAACATAATTTTAAGTCCGCATGTAGCTGGATGGACCGTTGAGTCTAAGTTCAAACTCGCAGAGGTTATTGCTATTAAAATTATTAAAAATCATAAACCATGAAAGCAAAAGTCACAGGAATAGGCGGTATATTTTTTACCTGTAAAGATGTTGCAACCACAAAAGCATGGTATGAAAAACATCTAGGTTTACCTGTAGATGATTATGGGTGTACATTTTTTCAGGCAAATGATGTGGAATTAAACCCTAAAGCTAGCCAGCAATGGAGTCCTTTTAAAAGTGATACGACCTATTTTAATCCAGACGATCAGGAGTTTATGATTAATTACAGAGTAGATGACTTAGTACGTCTACTCAAACAATTGAGCAATGCTGGAGTAGAAATAGCAGGAGAAATACAAGAGTTTGATTATGGGAAATTTGGCTGGATTATAGATTGTGATGGTAGAAAAGTAGAATTATGGGAACCAGCAAACGAGCATTTATTTGAAAAATAGATTAAATTCGGTCTCTTTTAAAAACCAATCGATATGAGTACAGAAGGACATGATAGTGCAAAGGAAACTGCAAAAGATTTAAACAGAGAATACGAAAAATTCCCTCAAAGGACCGATAACAAAAGGATTCTTGCCGGTATTATGGCAATTGTTTTTACCGGTTTTGGTATTCATAAATTTGTTTTAGGATATAACAAGGAAGGATTGTTAACCATCCTATACACGGTTCTTTCGTGTGGTGTTTTTAGTTTTGTTAGCTTTATAGAAGGAATCATCTACTTAACAAAATCAGACGATGTGTTTTATCAAACATATCAAGCGAACAAAAAACCTTGGTTTTAATTCTTTTCAACCTATGAATACCAAAAATGAATCTTAAATAGTCTATAGATTTTTAATTTAAATTCTAGTGCAAAGTAAAAACCGTAGACATAACAGTAGCTATGGAAACGATTTATTAGGGCTTTTTAAAAAACAAATTGGTATTATTTAAAAACAGGCCGTCTCATACATTTAAGGCGGTCTTTTTTATTGCGATACTATTTTTAAATAAGTCTCTGGTACTGCCCTTGAAACTCTTGTGAATACAACTCAAAAAGAGAACAAATCCTTACTTTTGCAAAAAATATCGCAAGAATGAGCAAATTAGTAGTTGTAGGTACCGTAGCGTTTGATGCTATAGAAACACCTTTTGGGAAAACAGATAAAATATTAGGTGGAGCCGCCACATTCATAGGCCTTAGTGCTTCTCATTTTAATACTGAGGTAGGATTAGTAAGTGTAGTAGGTGGAGATTTTCCACAAGAGTATCTAGACATGCTTTCTAACAGAGGTATGAATATAGAAGGTGTAGAGGTTGTAAAAGACGGTAAAACCTTTTTCTGGTCTGGAAAGTATCATAATGACATGAATACCAGAGACACACTAGCTACAGAACTTAACGTTCTTGCCGATTTTAATCCAGTAGTACCAGCCTCATTTAAAGATGCTGAAGTAGTCATGCTAGGAAATCTACATCCAGCAGTACAACTAGGCGTTATAGAACAAACACCAGATGCAAAACTTATCATTCTGGACACGATGAATTTCTGGATGGATAGCGCCTTAGACTTATTAAAACAGGTTATTGAAAAAGTTGATGTCATTACTATTAATGATGAAGAAGCTAGACAGCTATCTGGAGAATACTCTTTAGTTACTGCAGCAAAAAAGATCCATGCCATGGGACCTAAATATGTAGTGATTAAAAAAGGAGAACATGGAGCTCTATTATTCCATAATGAAGAGATTTTCTTTGCACCAGCTCTACCACTAGAAGAAGTGTTTGACCCTACGGGAGCTGGAGACACCTTTGCAGGTGGATTTGCTGGGTTCCTAGCTGCAAGTGGAGATTATAGTTTTGAAAACATGAAACGAGCCATAATTTATGGATCTAATTTCGCTTCATTTGCCGTAGAAAAATTTGGTACAGAGCGCATGCAGTCCATCACACCAGAAGAAATAAACACACGTTTAGAGCAGTTTAAAGCACTGACTAAATTTGAAATAAACGCATAACAAATAAAGTATGGAGCCCTCAAAAATTTTGAGGGCTTTTTTATTTAACTTTGGTTCTTTAATTAAGCACATGAGCGATCCATTAAAACACGAGTGCGGTATTGCACTCATTAGATTACTTAAACCTCTAGAATACTATAAAGAGAAATATGGTACAGCATTTTATGGTATCAATAAAATGTACCTGATGATGGAAAAGCAACATAATCGTGGGCAAGATGGTGCTGGTTTTGCAAGTATAAAACTAGATGTAAAACCTGGACAACGCTACATTTCTAGAGTGCGTAGCAATGAGCCACAACCCATTCAAGATATTTTTGCTCAGATTAATGAACGCATTAATACAGAACTAGAAGAAAACCCAGAAATTAAAGATGATGTCGCTGCTCAAAAAACTCAAATCCCATACATAGGGGAATTGATGATGGGGCATGTGCGTTATGGAACTTTTGGTAAAAACAGCATAGAATCTGTACATCCATTCCTGAGACAGAATAACTGGATGCATCGTAACTTAATCATGGCTGGTAACTTTAACATGACTAACGTGTTTGAGTTATTTGATAAACTAGTAGAGCTAGGACAGCACCCTAAAGATATGGCAGACACCGTAACGGTCATGGAAAAAGTAGGACATTTTCAAGACCGTGAAGTTTCTAAACTCTATAAAAAATTTAAAGCTGAAGGACTTTCTAAAATGGAATCCTCACCTAAAATCGCTGAACAATTAAATGTCGCAAAGGTTCTTAAAAAAAGTGCCAAAGATTGGGATGGTGGTTATGCCATGGGTGGTCTCATGGGCCATGGAGATGCCTTTTTACTCAGAGATCCATCTGGAATAAGACCAGCTTACTATTATAAAAATGATGAAGTAGTTGTGGTGGCCAGTGAAAGACCTGTGATACAAACCGCATTTAACGCACCATTTGAAGAAGTAAAAGAGCTCGATCCTGGTAAAGCCATTATCATTAAGAAAAGTGGAAAAGTAAGCATAGAAAAAATCTTAAAACCACTAGAACGTAAAGCCTGTTCCTTTGAACGTATTTACTTCTCCAGAGGTAGCGATGCAGAAATCTATCAAGAACGTAAAAAATTAGGACATTTACTGTTCCCTAAAATCATGGAATTTATAGACCATGATATCGATAATACAGTGTTTTCATATATCCCTAACACTGCGGAAACTTCTTTCTACGGTATGGTAGAGGCAGCACATGCCGCACTAGACGTAGAAAAACGCGAAGCTATTCTAGCCGGAAATGGTAAATTAACTAAAAAACAGGTTGAGGATACGCTTTCGCGAAAGCTGAGAACCGAAAAAATTGCGATTAAAGATGCTAAATTAAGAACCTTTATCACTGAAGATTCTTCTCGTGATGACTTAGTAGCACACGTTTATGATGTGACTTATGGTGTGGTGAAAGAAAATGACAACCTAGTTATTATAGATGATTCCATAGTAAGAGGAACGACGCTTAAAAAATCCATTCTTAAGATGATGGATCGTTTAAAACCTAAGAAAATAGTAGTGGTTTCTAGCGCACCGCAAATAAGATATCCAGATTGTTACGGAATAGACATGGCTCGTTTAGAAGGTCTTGTAGCGTTTAGAGCCGCACTTGCTTTGCATAAAGATAGAGGCACTTATAACATCATAGAAGAAATTTACAAAAAGTGTAAGTCTCAGGTTAAGTTTAAAGATAAAGACGTTATTAACTACGTTAAAGAACTATATGACCCATTTACAGACCAAGAAATATCTGATAAAATAGGTGAATTACTCTCTGATGAAGATCTCAATGCTGAGGTTAAAATCATTTACCAAACGGTAGATAATCTTCACAAAGCCTGCCCTAAAAATTTAGGTGACTGGTACTTTACAGGAGATTATCCTACTAAAGGTGGAAATCGTGTGGTGAATCGTGCTTACATCAATTTCTTTGAAGGAAATAGCGATAGAGCATATTAGGCTGAGACCATAGACAGTATTGTTATTTGATTATAAAACTTTGACCTTATCGTCTCCGTTTTCTCAAATGATATATAAAATACTTTAAATAATTATTCGTTATAAGGTTTTTGACCATAGACAATCTTATGAAGTTTAAATTAGCCTACTTACTCGTCTTTTCAATTACATTTCTTTCAGCTCAAAAAGAGGATAGCAATTCAGTAATTCAAGTGGAGTATGACATTATTCTCAATGATACGACAGATATAGAGAGTTTTCAGCGTGCATTTAGACACACACTAGTGACCGATGGTGACCGCAGTCATCAAACACTACAGAGTCATATAGACACTACTCTATACTCTAAATATGGTCATGCTCACTCCTTTAATTCTGAGTTCATAAACAAACATAATTACTTTAAAAGCATCTCAAATGGTCAAGTAAATTATGGAATGGAATATGGATTTCATGAAACTGAGTTAATTACAGATGAATGGATGTTTGTCAACTATAAAGATGGGATTGAGACTAAGAAAATTCTGGACTATAAATGCAAGCAACAATTCGTATCCTTTAGAGGAAGAGATTATGAAATTTATTATGCTCCAGAGCTAAGTGCTTATAAAGATGGTCCATGGAAGTTTATGGGCGCACCAGGATTAATCCTAGAGGTTAGAAGTCTCGATAATTCTGTTTTAATGAAAGCAACTACTCTATATACTAAAACTGTACAAAAAGTCAAGAATATGCCTGATCACTGGATGTCTTCTCTAGGTATAACTTATGACGAATTTGTAAGACGTTATAGACTCTGGCGAGAAGAAGTAGTCAAAAAAAATAAATTTGAAGACTCCAATATTATGGTAATAGTTCCATATAGAGATTTTGAAATTTATAAACCTTATTTTATTGATAATCACAAGTATTAAAGATCATCTACTATAAACACAAAAAACCCTAGCACTTAAAAAGTCTAGGGTTTTAATTTTATTTTGTTAACTGAAAACCGTTAACTAATAACCGACTACTACTTAGCCGCATTATACTTTTCTGAAACAGCATTCCAATCGATTACATTAAAAAATGCAGTAACATAATCTGGTCTGCGGTTTTGATAGTTTAGGTAATAAGCGTGTTCCCATACATCAAGTCCTAAAATAGGAGTACCTCCACAGCCTACACCAGGCATTAAAGGATTATCTTGATTAGGTGTTCCACATACTTCTAGTTCACCATCTTTAACACATAAAAATGCCCATCCAGAACCGAATTGTGTTTTGGCAGCCGTAGCAAATTTATCTTGAAACGCTTCATAAGAACCAAAAGCCTTATCAATAGCAGCCGCAAGATCTCCAGTAGGTTTTCCACCACCATTAGGTGACATCACTTCCCAGAATAATCTGTGGTTATAAAAACCGCCACCATTATTTCTTACTGCTTTGTTATCCATGTCTAGATTATCAAGAATATCTTCTATAGACTTTCCAGCAAGGTCAGTTCCTTCAATCGCAGCATTTAATTTTGTAGTATATCCATTATGATGCTTAGAATGGTGAATCTCCATCGTTCTAGCATCAATATGTGGTTCTAGCGCATCATACGCATAGTTGAGTTTTGGTAATTCAAAAGCCATAATATATTGGTTTTAATTGTTTGATTTTAAAAAGATAAAATTAAACACTACGCTCGATATGTTAAAATTATGGATGTTATAATATACTTAATTATTAAAATATAATAATCTCCACCTACTGTGGCTCGATACTCAACATGTCATCTGCAACAATTTAAGTTTAAGTTTAAAAATACGGATTCATTTTTTCGTATTACCTTTGAGTATGACCTCATCTCCCACTACATTTTATAGCGCCAGTGCTGGCTCTGGAAAAACATACACACTAGCTCGTGACTATCTCACGCTACTTTTTCAGTCACAATTTCATAACCATTACCGCAAGATTCTAGCGGTTACCTTTACAAATAAGGCCGTGGCCGAAATGAAAGAACGTGTACTGGACCACTTGTATAATTTTGGGAAACAACCTGTGCCTAGTGACAGCCTAGGGATATTTAATCATATTCAAAAAATTACAGGATTAAGCACTGAAGAGCTTACTAAAAAAGCGATTAAAATACACCAGCGACTGCTGCATGATTATTCTGCCTTTGACATTGTGACTATAGACGCTTTTAACCATCGTATTTTACGCACTTTTGCAAAAGATATAGACCTTCCACCTGGTTTTGAAGTAGAATTAGATACAGATACGCTCATTAATAAAGCGATTCAAAACTTGATCGCGAGAACTGGAACAGATAAAAATCTTACTCAACGACTCGTAAACTTTTCTCTTTCTAAAATAGATGATGGTAAAAGCTGGGATGTTGCTTATGATCTTCTTCAAATCTCGGCACTTATTAAAAATGAAAATCATTTTAAATATTTAAAAGCCTTAGAAGATAAGAGCAGTGAAGATTTTGACAGGCTTTACCAAAACTTAAACCTGAAAAATAAAGAACTCAAAAAACAGCTGGTACAACTTGCACAAAACCTGATAGAAAAATCTGAAAGTCTAGGCCTAGAACCTAAAGATTTCAAAGGTGGTTCCCGTAGCAGTTTCAATATCATCATTAAGGTCTCTAAAAGAGAAATTTCAGTAAAACCAGATACTGCTTCTATAAAATCTTTAATAGCTGGTGATTTATATTCTAAAACTCAAAAACAACCTATAAAGGACGCTATAGATGTATTAAAAAATGATATTGCAGACTTTGCAAACGCTTACAAAAACACCTATGGATATATAACATTTCATGAAAATATTATAACAAGCATCATCCCGCTTTCTTTACTTAATGAGCTGCTCCATGAAATAAATATAATTAAAAAAGAAGACCAAATTGTTCCTATTTATGAATTCAATGGACTTCTTAGAAATCAAATTAAGGATCAACCAGCACCATTTATTTATGAACGATTAGGAGAAAAATACCGTCACTATTTTATTGATGAATTTCAGGACACTTCTCGTATGCAATGGGAAAATTTAAAGCCTTTAATAGGTAATGCAATTCAAAGTGAAGATGAATATGGACATGGCGGTACACTCATGCTGGTAGGTGATGCAAAACAATCCATTTATAGATGGCGCGGTGGAGATGCAGATCAATTTCTAGATATACACCAGACAGACCAGCTTTTTGAGCTGGAGAAATCTAATGAACCTTTAAAATTCAACTGGCGCAGCTATGATGAAGTTATCCATTTTAATAATGACTTTTTTAAGTTCTATGGGAACTACCTAGCACACCCATCTTACAAAGATTTATACCACAATCATTTACACCAAGAAACGACTTCTAAAAAAGGTGGCTATATTCAACTAGATTTAATTGAAAACGACATCATTTTTACTGATGATGGTGAGCAACTGGACACACCATATCCACCACATGTTTATCAACTTATAAATGAAATAACAGCTCAAGGTTTTCAGTTAGGAGATATTTGTATTCTGGTGCGCAAACATACTCAAGGTCATGAACTGGCACAGTACCTTGTGGCGCGGGACATTACCGTAGTTTCTGGAGACAGCTTACTGGTAGAAGCTTCTCCACGTGTGCAACTTCTAGTAGAGTTAATGAAACTCATACATCAACCAGATCAGCAGGCAATAAAATTGAGTTTTTTATTGCAGTATGCTCATTATCATGGAATCACTGCAATAAATGAATTTGTAGTATCACATATAGATCATACGTTAGATCAGATTACCTCAGCACTTTTTGAAGATATAGATGTAGGTGATAACGCTTTCGCGAAAGCGCCTCTATTCAAAGCAACTGAGCGCACAGCTAGAGCTATGGGACTTTTTAAAAATCAAGATTTACGATTGCAGGCCTTTCTAGAACTTGTATTTGAATTCTCAAACAGTAACGACGTTTCACTATCACTATTTCTAGAACACTGGGATAAAAAGAAAGAAAAACTGAGTGTTCCAGCTACACCAGATCCACAAGCAGTACAAATCATGACCATTCACAAATCTAAAGGCTTAGAATTCCCAGTGGTTATAGTACCTTATTGTGATACTACACTTAATTCCTCAATAAAACCTACCGATTGGGTTCCTGTAAATCCAGCTGCTTATGAGGGATTTGAACACCTTTATATTTCTTTATCAAGTAAGGCTCTTTTCTATCCTCAAGGACCAGCCGCAGTTTATGAAAGGCACCTTGAAAAAACCCAGATGGATCAAATTAATAATTTATATGTTGCCTTTACAAGAGCTGTTGAGCAGCTATATATATGTGCCCTTGATAAACCCGAATCTAACAAGCAAAAAGCAGAATCTCTCACTTATGGACAGCTCCTTAAAAGATATACTGTAGCGCAAAACTTAACTCCTATTAAAAAGGAGAACTATGTAAGTTATAAAAAAGGTATTCCAACTAAAAAATCTGAGATAACTCAAACACAATCTACCGAGGAGCTAGGAGTTTACAAGTCTAACACGACTGGATCACGTGGTGATTTTTCTACACGTCGCGGTATGTTATGGGCTAGCGGCTCTAAAGAGGCTGTTACAAAAGGTAATTTACTACATGATTATATGTCCCTAATAACCTCTACAAAGGACCTACCGGTAGTGATTCATAAAATAAAAAGAGATCACCATATAGGCAGCTCTTTAAAACAGGAACTGATAAGTATTCTAGAAAAAGTTATAAGTCCAGCTTATTTTGGAAAGTACTTTTTACCACATTTAAATATTTTAAATGAACGTGGTATAATAACTCCTCAAGGAGCAAAATTTATCCCAGATCGACTCATTATAGATGAGCAACTGGTAACTATAATAGATTATAAAACTGGAGCTGTTCTAGAAAAACATAGAGATCAGTTAGATTATTATGCAGCCTTACTTATAGAAATGGGCTATGAGATAAAAGAGAAGGTACTGATTTACACAGATCAACTAGAAGAACTCGTCTGGAAGTAAAGTAGGTAGAGTTTATTACCTTTGAAATCTATTAAAAAAACAACTATGTACGGCAGTATTAAAGAACATCTCCAGAAAGAGATTCAAGAAATAAAAGAACAAGGATTATTTAAAAAGGAACGTATCATTACTTCACCGCAAGATGCAGTAATCACATTAGATGATGGTAGTGAAGTGCTCAATTTTTGTGCAAATAATTATTTAGGTCTTTCTTCTCATCCAGAAGTAATTCAAGCTGCAAAAGACACATTAGACTCTCATGGTTTTGGGATGAGTTCAGTACGTTTTATATGTGGAACTCAAGATATACACAAGGAACTAGAAAGAAAACTAGCAGATTTCTACGGTCAGGAAGACACTATATTATATGCAGCATGTTTTGACGCAAATGGTGGTGTTTTTGAACCGCTATTAGGAAAAGAAGATGCTATAATATCAGACTCTTTAAATCATGCATCTATTATAGATGGTGTGCGTTTATGTAAAGCGGCACGTTATAGATATGCTAGTGCAGATATGGAAGATCTTGAAAAACAATTAATCACGGCAAACGAAAACGGAGCACGTTTTAAAATAATTGTTACTGATGGTGTTTTCTCCATGGATGGAATACTCGCACCACTAGATAAAATATGCGACCTAGCAGATAAATATGATGCCCTTGTAATGGTAGATGAATGTCATGCTGCAGGGTTTTTAGGTGATACAGGACGCGGCTCTCTAGAGGCAAAAGGTGTGCTAGGAAGAATAGACATTATTACTGGAACACTAGGAAAAGCTTTAGGTGGTGCCATGGGTGGTTATACCGTTGCAAATAAAGAAGTTATTGAAATTTTAAGACAGCGATCTAGACCTTATCTATTTAGTAATTCCTTAGCACCATCTATAGTCGGAGCATCTATTAAAGCCATAGAACTTATAGATTCAAGCACAGACCTTATCGATAAGGTTCAGGCAAACACGGCTTACTTTAAAAAAGGAATGAAAGAACTTGGATTTGACATTATCGATGGAGAGAGCGCCATAGTTCCAGTAATGCTTTATGACGCACAGTTATCTCAAAACATGGCCGATGCACTTTTAAAAGAAGGTATCTATGTCATAGGCTTCTTTTATCCTGTTGTTCCTAAAGAAAAAGCAAGAATAAGAGTACAGCTAAGTGCGGCGCACGATAAAATACATCTTGATAAAGCTATTAATGCTTTTAAAAAAGTAGGTCAAGAACTAGGTGTTATAGCTCAATTTTAGAAAAATTAATGCTTTTTAATAAAAATTAATGCATAAACCCTTGTAAGTGTGCTTGAAGAGCTTAATTTTGTTGCGTTGATAATAAAAAACCCCAACATGAAAAACATATTTAAATTTTTAGCCGTTTGTGCGATCGCTCTTAGTGCGACTGTAACACAAGCGCAAGACGAAAGTAACAAGTGGGCATTTTCCATAGGAATGAATGCTATTGATTTGTATCCAGTAGGAGAAGCTGATCAAGGATTAGGAGACTACTTTGAAAATTTCTTTGATGTAGACAGTTATAACATCATCCCTGCTCCATCGAGAATTCAAGTAGGATACTACGTGGGAGATGGAATCGTTGCAACAGGAGCTTTAGCTGTTAACAATATAGACAGAGTAGGAGAGTCAAGTATTGATGCAGTAACTTACTTTAGTGCTGATGCAGGTTTACAATACGGTTTCCGCAATCTAATCAAGAAAAATGGAGTTCTAGATCCTTTCGTAGGTTTAGGTGGTGGATATAACTGGGTAGACTCTGAAGGTTTTGGAACCTTTAACGGTACAGTAGGTATTGATTTTTACTTTAGTGAAAACATTGCTTTCAACCTACAGACTACTTATAAGCATGCATTTGAAGATGCTAATCCTAAACACTTCCAGCACGTAGCTGGTTTAAAGTTTACGTGGGGTGGAACTGATACTGATGGTGATGGTGTCTATGATAATGTAGATGCTTGTCCTAATGTAGCTGGTTTAGAGCAATTCATGGGTTGTCCTGATTCTGATAAGGATGGTATCGAAGATTCAAAAGACAATTGTCCTAACGCATTCGGTCCAGCTGAGTCTATGGGATGTCCTGATACTGACGGTGACGGAACATTAGATAAAGATGATAACTGTGTAAACGAGGCTGGTCCTGCTTACAACAATGGATGTCCAGATCCAGATTCTGATGGTGATGGTGTATTAGATAGTAAAGACAAGTGTAAAATGGTTGCTGGTCCAGCTTCTAATAATGGTTGTCCTACTGATAGAGATAATGATGGTGTAGTAGATGCAGATGATAAGTGTCCAGATGTTGCTGGTATCGCTTCTCTTGCAGGTTGTCCTAAACCGGCTGCTCCTACTGCTCAAGAACAAGCTCAATTAAACGCTTATGCAAAAACAATCTTGTTTGATACTGCTAAAGCAAATATTAAAGCTGAGTCTGCAAAGGTTCTTTCTGATATCACTGCTATATTGAAGAAATACCCATCTGCAAAATTCTCTATTGATGGTCACACAGACAGTGTAGGTTCTGCAACTTTTAACCAAAAGTTATCTGACTCTCGTGCAAACGAAGTTAAGAACTACTTAATTAAGAATGGTATTGAAGAAAACCGTTTAACTTCAGTAGGATATGGTGAGGCTCGCCCAGTAGGTGATAATAAAACTAGAGCTGGTCGCGCACAAAACAGACGTGTAGAGATCAACTTAATGAACTAATTGATTTTTTAAATTATAGTTAAAGCGCCACTTGAAAGTGGCGCTTTTTTT
>P_2C_Liq_1_UnCtyDRAFT_1000558_pt1 | contig 15891 bp, 14 predicted proteins | sample Pon2CUnioCityCA_2_FD_10234 | JGI IMG/M metagenome (IMG submission 10234)
GGCAAGCCGATGATCGACCCGGCGGGCGCGCGCGTCGGGTCATGGCGCACCATGGTCGAGGCCGTTGCGATGCGCACCACCGGGCTGGGTGGTGACAGCGAGGTTCACGTGCAAGAGACCGGTTTGCAGGGCGGTGTCACGCTTGGCCCGCGCCGTGTGATCCCGATCAGTCTTCTGGCGCATGAGATGGGGGGCTTGGTTCATGACGCGCTTGATGAGCAGTTGCGACGTGAAACGCCCAACGAGCAGGACGCGGTATTCGTCAGGGCTGTTGCAGGTGTGGATGCCGGGGGGCTGAGCACGAAAGAAGCGGATCTTCTGGCGCGGGTCGCAGAAGATGTGCAACCCTTGTCGCGAATACTCAAGGCGCGCTTGGACCGTGCCGGGTTACGGCGTCTGGTTGCGCGTGGGCTGGTTCAGTTGGCCGGACCGACGCCCTCTGATGCGGCGCATGTGCTGGGGAGTCTGACCGTGTGGGATGCACAGGCCGCAACAAAGGCGATGCGCATTCTGGGGCGGCGGCGCATCGGCACCGGCGGGCGGCTTTGTTCCGATCCGCATGGCATGGCGCAGATGATTGTCGATCAACTGACCCGGCAAACGGGCCTTGCCCTGCTTGAAACGGCCTTTGCCGAGGAAGACCCCGGTTTCCATCTGCCGGCAGCGGAGCTTGCCGCGCATGAGATAATGCAGGCCGGGCTGACACCTCATCAAGGGTTGCTGCGCATCGACACGGGGCTGAACGTACCCGTGGTGGGCCTTGGCGCGTCGGCGGCCAGCTATTACCCGGCGGTCGGTGAAAGGTTGCGATGCCGGATGATCCTGCCCGCGCATGGCGGGGTGGCCAATGCGATCGGTGCCGTTGTCGGCCGAATTTCGGTGCGCAAGAGTGGCACGATCAGTTGCCCGTCAGAAGGGCTTTACCGGGTGCATGGGCCGCATGGGCCGCAGGATTTCAGCGATCCGCAAACGGGTCTAGCCGAATTGCGCGACCTGCTCGAACAAAGCGCAACAGAGGCCGCGATCAAGGCCGGTGCGCTGGATATTCACATCGCTGTGCAAGAGGACATCAAGACGGTCACGGTCGAAGCCCGAGAGGTGTTTATCGAGGCGCATGTGACAGTCGAGGTGAGCGGACGGCCGCGCATTGCGGAATAGCCGATGCGCGGGCGCTCAATAAAGCGTTTCGCGAAAAACCTGAATCACGGATTTTCGCGAAACGCAGTACTCCGTTTAGTCGTTGCACGCGTTCCGCCTTTCGCTGATGTCTCAGGTTAAAGGCGGAACGCTTTAGCGTTTACTTGAGCAGCTTTTCGATATCGCCGGTCATGCGGCCCGACATTGGCCGGACCGGGGATCCGTAGGTGCCCGCCACCCTGCCATCCGGGCCGAGCAGAACCTTGTTGAAGTTCCAGGAAGGCTCGAACCCGGCCTCGGTCGCGAGGGATCGAAAGAACGGGTGCGCTGTCTTTCCGCGAATATTCGTGATGCCGGTCATCGGCATGTCGATGCCATATTGCAACTCGCAGAACTCCTTTACCTCTTCATTGCTCGACAATTCCTGTTTGAAATCGTCCGAGGGCACGGCCAGCACGACAAGCCCGCGATCGCGGTACGTGTCATATAGCTCTTGCAGAGCAGAGAACTGTTTCGTGTAGCCGCAGCGCGAGGCGGTATTGACCACAAGAACCGGCTGACCGCGCCAATCAGACAGCTTGATCGTGCCACCGTCGATATTGTCAAACGGCGCGTCAAGATCCAGCGCCAGGGCAGGAAGCGCAAGAACACAGGCAATGATAGTGGCGAGAAAACGCATCTGGACCTCCATGGGGTTGTATCGATACGTAGCAGGTGGCGAAATGGATCAAGGTTTGCGGCCATCGCATGACGGGTTTTCTTTGCCATCGCGCGGTGTTTGCGCCACTGCACGACCATGGAGAAACGCATATGAGCCCGCTCAAGGGGATCGCGCTAAAGCTGGTGGCGGTGGTTTTGTTCATCGTCATGTCATCGCTGATCAAGGCCGCGTCCGAACAGGTGCCGCCCGGCCAGGCGGTGTTCTTTCGGTCCTTTTTCGCGCTTCCGGTGATCCTGGCATGGTTGGCCCTGCGTGGGGATCTGCGCACGGGGCTGCGCGTGACGTCCCGCATGGGGCATTTCTGGCGCGGGGTTGTGGGCACGACAGCGATGGGGTTGATGTTCGCCGGTCTTGGCCTTTTGCCTCTGCCAGAGGTGACGGCGCTGGGCTATGCGGCGCCGTTGCTGGTGGTCGTGTTCGCGGCGATGTTTCTGGATGAAAAGGTGGGGGTGTTCCGGCTTGGCGCGGTGGCGCTGGGCCTTGTCGGTGTTCTGATCGTGCTGGCCCCACGTCTGACCACGCTTGATGAGGATACGGTCGAGGTGACACAGGCCGTGGGTGCGGTGCTGGTGCTGTTGGGCGCGGTCTGTGCGGCACTGGCGCAGATCTATATCCGCAAGTTGGTGCGCACCGAACAGACCAGCGCGATCGTGTTCTATTTCTCGCTTACCTCCACCCTGTTGAGCTTGCTGACAGTGCCGTTCGGTTGGGTCGTTCCGGGCGGACCAGAGACGCTATATCTTGTTCTTGCCGGGCTTCTTGGCGGCACTGCGCAGATCTTCCTGACCTCCAGCTATCGCTTTGCCGATGCCAGCGTGATCGCGCCGTTCGATTATGCGTCGATGCTTTTCGCCATCGTGATCGGCTATGTCTTTTTTGACGAGGTGCCCACGGGCCAGATGCTGTTTGGGGCCTCGCTAGTGATCCTTGCGGGGATCATCATCATCCTGCGCGAACGGCAATTGGGGCTGCGGCGGGGTCGTGCGCGGGCTGTCAAAACCCCTCAGGGCTAAGGGATTACTTGCCGGTCAATGCGGCCATTGCATAAAGCGGGGCGAGCGTGGCACGGCGGAAACGCCCTAGCGGAAAACGTTCCGGCGGGGCTTGCATGACAGCGGGATACCGCCGGTTTGGCTGCCGCCCAAGGGCCAGATCCGCAAGGAGTGCCCCGGCGTAAGAGGCCATGGCAACCCCGTTTCCGTGATAGGACAGCGCGGCAAACGCGCCGGGCATGTCCGGGATCGGCCCGGCAAAGGGCGTCAGTCCGGGGGAAAAGGATAATAGCCCGGTCCACTGAAACTCAGTCTCTACATTGGCCCAGCGGGGAAACATCTGGTCGAAATGGGCACGCAGACGGCGGGTCATCCTCGCATCGGCAGCGGGCGAACTTTGCAGCCCCCCGCGCATCCCGAACAGCATACGGCGGTCCGGCATAAGGCGAAAATAGTGCAGGAAGACGCGGTCATCAAAACACATCTGCGCGGTGCTCCAGCCTTGCGCGGCGATCTCGGCCTCGCTGAGCGGGCGGGTGACGATCACGTTGGATTGCACCGGCAGGTAGCGCGCCGACAGCCAATCCGGCAGATCATCAGAGGAATAGCCGTTCGTCGCCACGATCAGCTTGTCGGCGGTGACGCTGCCATGGTCGGTGCGAAGGTGATAGCAGGCGTTCCGCTTGATCTGGTCAACCGGGCTTTGTCCGAAAATCCGCGCGCCTGCCTGCTTGGCGGCGCGTGCCAGACCCTGTGCGTATTTCATCGGGTTAAGGGCAAAGCCGACCGGGTTCGTCAACGCGCCGTGGAAGGGGCCGGTCATACCGTTTTGCGCCAGTTCAGGGCCGGGTATGATGCTTGGCGTCACACCAAGATCGGCCTCTATCCGGCGGGCCTCTGCCTCGAACCCGGCAAAGGCGCGGGGGCTGTGTGCCATAAGCGTCTCGCCNTTGGAATGTGTGTCGCAGGCGATGTCGTGGCTGTCGATCAGGTGGCGCGCGAACTGCACCGCGTCCGCCTCGGTGCGGCGCCAATCGCGGCGGCCATCTTCGCCGAAACGTCGTGTCAGGCTACGGTCACTGGCTTTTGCCCCGCCGCAACAGCAGAATCCGCCATTGCGCCCCGACGCGCCCCAGCCGGGCATCTGCGCCTCGATCACGATCACATCCGCGCCGCCCTGGGCCAGGTGCAGCGCCGCTGACAGCCCGGTGAACCCGCCACCGATCACTGCTACGTCGCAGGTCTGCGCGCCGCGCAGCGTGGGCCATTCCCGACCGTCAACCGTGGTGGGCCAATAGCAACGCTCGCGCGGTCCTTCGCCGTAGGCGTAGGCGGGAAAGAGCCGTTTCATCCGCGTTTCGCCGCGTTTTCATCAGCGAGCTGGCGCAACATCGTATGTTTGGAAATCAACGACGCCACGATTACCCCAACTGCGACGATGCCGATCAGGATCGTGGACAGCGCGTTGATTTCGGGGCTGACNCCCAGCCGGATCGACGACCAGACCTTTATTGGCAAGGTCGTGGCCGATGGGCCTGCGGTGAAGGAGGCGATAACCAGATCATCAAGCGACAGGGTGAAGGCCAGCAACCACCCGGAAATGACCGAAGGTGCGATGATCGGCAGGGTGACAAGCCGAAACGCCTGAAGGGGCGAACACCCGAGGTCGAGCGCGGCTTCCTCCAGCGACTTGTCAAAACTCATCAGCCGCGCCGAAACAACGACGGACACGTAGCACATTGAAAAGGTCGTATGCGCGAGGATGATCGTGAACACGCCCCGGTCCAGCCCGATCCCGATGAACAGCAGCAGCAGCGACAGGCCCGTGATCACCTCTGGCATTACCAGCGGCGCATAGATCATGCCGGAGAAAAGCGTTCGGCCCAGGAAGCGTCCCGCGCGGATCAGAACAAGCGCCGCCATTGTCCCCAGCACCGTGGCAATGGTGGAACTGATCACCGCGACCTGAATTGTGACCCAGGCCGCATCAAGATACGCGTCGTTGGTCAACAGCTCGCCGTACCATTTCGTCGAAAACCCGGCCCAGACCGTGACCAGCTTGGATTCGTTGAAGCTGTAGACGATCAGCAGCAGCATTGGCAGATAGAGGAACGCGAAGCCCAGCGTCAGCGACGTGACATTGAACCATGATAGCCGGATCATCCGTCAAGCTCCCGTTGCTTTTGCTGGTTGCGCTGGAACAGCACGATGGGAATAACAAGGATCAGCAGCAGGATGACCGCCACGGCGGAGGCAACGGGCCAGTCACGGTTGTTGAAGAACTCTTCATAAAGCACCTTGCCGATCATAAGCGTGTCTGATCCGCCCAAGAGCGCGGGAATCACGAATTCACCCACCGCCGGGATGAAGACAAGGAAAGAGCCTGCGATGATGCCGTTGCGCGACAAGGGCACGGTGACAAGCCAGAAGGCCGACAGGCGCGAACACCCCAGATCTTCGGCGGCTTCCAGCAGTGAGCCATCCATCTTGTCGAGCGCGGCATAGATCGGCAGGATCATGAACGGCAGGTAGGTGTATACGATGCCGATATAGACCGCGGTATCGGTGTTCAGGATCGTCAGCGGCTGTTCGATCGCGCCAAGGCCGAGCAGCAACTGGTTCAGATAGCCCTCGGTCGACAGGATGCCTTTCCACGCATAGACGCGGATCAGAAAGCTGGTCCAGAAAGGCAGGATCACCAGCATCATCAGCGTGGGCCGCCATTGTTCCGGCGCGCGAGCCATCGCATAGGCGATCGGATAGCCGACGAGAAGCGAGAGCAGTGTCGAAATCAGCGCGATTTGCAGCGAAGACAGATATGCCTTCCAGTAAAGATCATCTTCGGTCAGGAAGACGAAATTCTCGAAATCGAAGGCCGCGAACATGTCGCGAAGACCCTGCCAGCCGCTGCTTGGATCATATTGTGGGCTGTAGGGTGGGATCGACAGGTTGTAATCGCTCAGCGCGATTTTCAACACGATCACGAATGGCACAAGGAAGAGCGCCAAAAGCCACAGGTAGGGAACAACGATAAGAAGCGCACGGCGCATCCCTTAACGCTCCAGCAGGACGGCGGCGGTGTCTGTCCAGGATAGCCACACCTCGTCCTCCCACGTAAAGGGGCGGTTGGCCAGGCGCCGCGTGTTGGCTGTCTGCGCCTTGATGATCTGCCCACCGGGCAAGGCGACGTGATAGGTCGAGAGGTTCCCGAGATAGGCGATATCAAGGATCTTTCCCCGGATCACGTTGCGCCGATCCGCTGGCTTTTCCGGCGTGACAGAGACTTTTTCAGGCCGGATCGCAAGATAGGCGGTCTGCCCGCTGGTCAGGTTTTGCGTGGATTTGGCGTAGATCGCCGGCTGATCTTCGGCAAAGGCAAGATCAAAGCCACCATCGACCGGGGTCACGCGCCCCTCAAGGATGGTCACGTCGCCGATGAAATCCGCGACATAGGTGGAATTCGGGTTCTCATAGATCCGGTCCGGCGTGTCGACCTGCACGATACGCCCGTCATCCATCACCGCCACACGGCTTGCCACGGTCATCGCCTCTTCCTGATCGTGGGTCACGATGACAAAGGTCGTGCCGGTCTTTTCCTGAATGTCCATCAACTCAAATTGCGTTTCCTGTCGCAGCTTGGCATCCAGTGCGCCAAGCGGTTCATCCAGCAACAACAGCTTGGGGGCCTTGGCAAGGCTTCGGGCAAGCGCCACACGCTGCCGCTGGCCACCGGAAATCTGGTGCGGCTTACGCTGGCTGAACTTTTCAAGTCGCGTCAGCTTTAGCATCGCGTCCACGCGTGCCGCGATGGTTGCCTTGTCCTTGCCGTCGCGCTTGAGGCCAAAGGCGATGTTTTCCCAGACCGACAGATGCGGGAACAGTGCGTAGGACTGGAACATCATGTTCACCTGCCGCTTGTTGGGCGGGATCGGGGCCATGTCCTGACCGCCCAGAAGGATATGGCCCTCTGTCGGGGCCTCGAACCCGGCCAGCATCCGCATCATCGTGGTCTTGCCACAGCCGGACGGGCCCAGAAGCGCAAAGAACTCCTTGGCGTAGATGTCGAATGTCTGGTTGTCGATGGCGGTGAAACTGCCGAACCGCTTGGACACGCCCTTGAACTCGATCAGGGGTTTTTCGGTCGGNTCGTTCCACGGCTCGAATTTCTTTTCGGGCATGATGCGTATCCCAGCAGAAAAAAGCCCGCGCGATTGCGCGCGCGGGCCGGTAAGCAGGGTGTCAGGTGCCCGACTTGATCTTGGTCCAAAGGCGGGTCAGGTCACGCTGGTCACGTGCGCCCCACGGCGTCACGGTGTAGAGATTGTCCAGCGCGGCCTCGTCAGGATAGATCGCCGTATCGCCGATGACGTCGTCATTCAGGAATTCCTGCGCTGCCTTGTTGCCGTTGGCGAAGTAGACGTAGTTCGACGCCGCGGCCATGTTCTCGGCGTCCATGATGAAGTTCAGGAACACATGCGCGCCTTCGGGGTTGGGCGCATCAACGGGGATCGCCATCTGGTCGAACCACATCAGCGCCCCCTCGGACGGGGCGTTATAGGCAATCTCGACCCCGTTATCCGCCTCGGCAGCGCGGTCGCGCGCCTGAAGGATATCGCCCGACCAGCCGAAGGCGACGCAAATATCGCCGTTCGCCAGCGCGTTTATATATTCGGAACTGTGGAATTTCTGCACATAGGGGCGCACGGCCATCAGCACCTCTTCCGCCTTGGCCAGCGCCTCGTCGCTTTTGGAATCCGGGTCCATGCCCGCATAGGCCAGCGCGGCGGGGATCATCTCTGTGGGTGCGTCAAGGAAGTGTACGCCGCATGTTGCCAGCTTTTCCATATTGGCCGGGTCGAAGATCAGGTCGAGCGAACCGATGGGCGCGTCCTCGCCAAGGATCTCCTGCACCTTGGGCACATCTGCCCCGATGCCGGTAGACCCCCACATGTAGTTGATCGAATAGGCGTTGCCCTCGTCATAGGTTTCGGTCCGCTTTTCGATCACGTCCCACATGTTGCCGAGGTTGGGCAGTTGCGATGTGTCGAGTTTTTGAAACGCGCCCGCACCGATCTGGCGTTGCAGGAAAGTGCCGGTGGGCACCACGACATCATAGCCAGACCCGCCGGCGAGCATCTTGGTTTCCAGCAATTCGTTGGAATCGAAAACGTCATACACAAGATCAAGCCCGGTCTCTTGCTCGAATTTCTCGATCAGCGAGTCGTCGATATAGTCGGACCAGTTGTAAACCCGCACTTCTTGGGCCAAAGCGGCGGAGGTGCCGAGCGCGAGAAGAGCGGCGGTGGTCAGGAAAGCGTGTTTCATCGTGGTCTCCCTTGAAGTGGCACTTTTTGTGCCTTGGCGGTGGATTTGATCAAAAATCCATTTGCGGCGCAATATGGTAATGTTTTCACGCAGTCGTTAAACTGGCAAGTAGCGACAGGGGACACCGGTCAAGAGGCCCAGTGGAATGACGAACGCCGCCCAGAAATTCGGCACGGATCCTGCCGAAGTGACCCGCCTGCCGGCGCATGAGGTGATCTATCGCGAACTGCGCGATCTTGTCTTGTACGGGGATCTTGCCCCCGGTCAGGCGGTGACGATCAATGGGCTGGCGGAAAGGCTGGGGGCTGGTGTGACCCCCATCCGCGAAGCGATCCGGCGGCTGATCTCTGGCGGTGCGCTTGAATTTCAGGGCAACCGCCGGGTGAGCGTGCCGATCCTGTCGGCCGCCCATATCGGAGAGCTTATCGTTGCAAGACAATGGCTTGATCCGCATTTGATGGCCAGGGCGACGCTACGCGCCTCTGCCGGGGACATTTGCACGCTGGAACGTCTGGATGCGGATCTGGATGCGGCGATCACACTGGGCGATCTGCATGGCTATCTTCGTCTGAACTATCGCTTTCATAGCGAGATCTATAAATTGGCCGATGCGCCCATTCTGGCCGATCTGGCCGATGGTCTCTGGTTGCGTTTCGGACCGTCCCTGCGGGTCGTTTGCGGGCGCATGGGGACACAGAATTTACCCGACAAGCATAAAGAGGCGCTTGTCGCAATGCGCGATGGCGATGCCGACGCGGCCGCGCGGGCGATTACAGAGGATGTGATTCAGGGCATGGAGCAGGTGCGCCAAGGTCTTTGAGCATCAGGGCTGAACCGCCGATTCGATTGACAGGGTATAATTTGATCATATTATGCTGCGGACTTTGGGTGGCTGGCATGGCCTGTCAGCGCTTCTTGCCATGCGAAAGGGATCGCCATGAACCTGATCACGAACCATATGCCAACCGCAGAGCTGCAAAGACTGGACGCGGCGCATCACCTGCATCCCTTCAGCCACGGACATGCATTGAATGCCAAGGGCGCGCGCGTGATCACCCGTGCAAAGGGGGTGACGCTGACCGACAGCGACGGCAACGAGTATCTTGACGGCATGGCCGGGCTTTGGTGCGTGAATATCGGCTATGGTCGCGAGGAACTTGCCGAGGCGGCGGCGCGTCAGATGAAGGAACTGCCCTATTACAATACGTTCTTCCAGACGACCCACGCCCCCGTGATCGCGCTGGCAGAGCGGATCGCCAACCTGACGCCATACGACCTGAACCACATCTTTTTCGCCAGTTCCGGGTCAGAGGCGAACGACACCAACATCCGCCTTGTCCGCACCTATTGGGAGGCAAAGGGCAAACCGTCCAAGCGCGCGATCATCAGCCGCAAGAACGCCTATCACGGCTCCTCCATGGGCAGCGCCAGCCTTGGGGGTATGGCGGCGATGCACGCGCAAGGCGGGATGCCCATCCCCGACATCCATCATATCGACCAGCCCTATTGGTACGGCGAGGGCGGCGATACCGACCCCGAGGAATTCGGCAAGGTGCGGGCGCGTCAACTGGAGGAAAAGATCCTCGAGCTGGGCGCGGACAATGTCGCCGCCTTTATAGGGGAGCCGATACAGGGTGCGGGCGGCGTGATCATTCCGCCCGCCAGCTACTGGCCCGAGATTCAGCGCATCTGCGACGAACATGACATCCTGCTGATCGCCGACGAGGTGATCTGCGGTTTCGGGCGCACCGGACAATGGTTCGGATCGCAAACGCTGGACATCCGCCCGCAGATCATGACCGTCGCCAAGGGGCTAAGCTCTGGCTACCAGCCGATTGGCGGTTCGATCGTCAATGACGAGGTGGCCGATGTGCTGAACTCTGTCGAATTCAGTCACGGTTACACCTATTCGGGCCACCCGGTGGCCTGTGCCGTGGCGCTGGAAAACCTGCGCATCCTGGACGAAGAGGGGATCGTGACCCGCGCGGGTGCGGAAACCGCGCCTTACCTGGCCGAGAAATGGGCGACGCTGGCCGACCATCCGCTGGTGGGCGAGGCCGTGACATGCGGCATGTTGGCGTCGCTTGCACTGACCCCGCACAAGGCCAGCCGTGCGAAATTCGCCGCCGAGAAGGGCACTGCCGGGCTGATCTGTCGTGACCGGTGCTTTGCCAACAACCTTGTAATGCGCCATGTTGGCGACCGGATGGTGGTGTCTCCGCCGTTGATCATCACGAAGGCCGAAATCGACACGCTGGTCGAACGGGCGTGGACGGCGTTTGACGAGACACAGGCGCGGCTGGAGCACGAGGGTTTGATGAAGGCGGCGGGTTGAGGCGTTGCACCTTTTGCCTGTGACATCGGCAAAAGGCGCAACGTATTGGCCTTGTTTCAGTCCTTTACGAACATCTTGCGCGGCATGTTGCAAAGGGCCTCGGCGGGGCCGTCCTCGGTGATGAGGATGGTTTCGGTCGTCTCCAGGCCCCAGGAATCCATCCAAAGCGCGGGCATGAAATGAAACACCATGCCGGGTTCCAACAGCGTCTGGTCCTCTGTCCGGATGGAGGCCGTGCGTTCGCCCCAATCGGGGGGATAGCTTAGACCCACGGAATAGCCGCAGCGCCCTTCGCGCTGAATCCCGTATTTTTCAAGCACGCTGTAAAAGGCGATGGCGATATCGCAGGTTCGGTTCCCGGCGCGCGCGGCCTCCAGCCCGGCTTCGATCCCCTCGATCTGGGCTTTCTCGGCTTCCAGCATTTCGCGCGGGGGCTGCCCCAGATAGACTGTCCGGCACAGCGGCGCGTGATAGCGATGATAGCAGCCCGACAGCTCAAAGAAGGTGGCCTCGCCGGTGCGCATCGGATCGCCGTTCCATGTCAGATGCGCGGCGGTGGCATCCAGCCCCGAGGGCGTCAGCGGCACGATGGCGGGATAATCACCCCAGATATCATCCACGCCGGATATGCCCGCATGAACGATATCGGCTACCAGCCTGTTTTTGGGAACGCCCGGTTCGGCCCGGTCGATGGCCGTTTGCACGACCTTTTCGGAAATCCTTGCCGCCTTGCGGATAAACCCGATCTCTTCCTCGGATTTCACGATTCGCTGCCAGTTCACCAGCGCGGTCGCATCCATGAACGTGGCATCGGGCAATTCGCGTGTCAGAACCTCATGCGCCTTGGCGGAGTAATAATAATTCTCCATCTCCACCCCGATCTGGGCTTTTTCAAGACCCATCTCGTGGATGCGTTCGGCCAGATCCTGCATCGGGTGGCGGACGGTGGATTGCACGAAATGATCCGCGTAGCCCACGATATTCTCTTCACGCATCCAGCAGGTGCGCCGCCCGCCCAGCATGTCCATGTGCCGCCCCCACCAGACGGGATCACCGCTCAGCGGTAGCATCACGCCCTGATGTACATAGAACGACCATCCGTCATAGCCGGTCAGCCAGTTCTGATTCGAGGGGTCGGTCACGAACAAAAGCTCGATCCCGGCCCTTTGCATGGTAGAGCGGGTCAATGCGATGCGGCGTTCATACTCGGCATCGGAGAATGGCAGGTTCTTGAGGTTCATGGCGGCCCACTCCGGTTTGATTTTGTTCAGTTTCGCAACTGGTTCAAAGCATGACCGATCGTATGCGACAGTGCACGTCGTTTATGAAACGCAGTCTAAACTGTTGACGTTCCGGTTCAAAAAAACATCATAGGCCCCAACGGGAGGACAGAATGATACCGACGCTGGCCGATATATATGCGGCGGCACGGCGCATCCGTGGCGTGGCCGATGGCACGCCTCTGGTGCCGTCGCCGTTCATGCGCGGCCACACGGGGGCCGATTTCCTGCTCAAACTGGAAAATATGCAGCCCATCGGCGCGTTCAAACTGCGCGGTGCACTCAATGCCGTGGATGGGCTGGGCGATGTGGCGGGCGTGACCTGTTGTTCGACAGGCAATCACGGGCGCGGTGTGGCCTATGCGGCGCGCGCCAGTGGCCTGTCGGCAGTGATCTGCATGTCCAGCCTGGTGCCAAGGGCCAAGGTGGACGGCATACGCGCTCTGGGCGCGGATGTGCGCATCGTGGGCCATAGTCAGGACGACGCGCAGGCAGAGGTAGAGCGCCTTGTCGCAGAGGAAGGCCTTGCCGAGATATCGCCCTTCGACGATGCGCGCGTGATTTGTGGACAGGGCACAATCGGGCTGGAAATTCTGGCACAACGCCCTGACATAGAGACGATATTGGTGCCGCTTTCGGGCGGTGGTCTGGCGGCGGGGGTCGCGCTGGCCGCCAAGTCGATAAACCCGGCCATCCGGGTGATCGGCATCTCGATGGACAGGGGCGCGGCCATGTATGAAAGCCTGCGCGCGGGCAGGCCTGTTGCGGCCGAAGAGCTGCCATCGCTGGCCGATAGCCTGGGCGGCGGGATCGGGCTGGACAACCGGCTCAGCTTTCCGATGTGCCGCGATCTGCTTGACGAGACGATCCTTGTCACCGAGGAGCAGATCTATCATGCCATGCAGGTTCTGTATTTCGAGGATCGTATCGTGGCCGAAGGCGCCTGCGTCGTCGGGATCGCGGCGGTTCTGGCGGGCAAGGTCACGCTTGACGGGCCAGCCGCGACCATCGTGACCGGGCGCAATCTCGACATGGATTTATTCACACAGGTCATAACCGGCCAACCCGTGCAGCTTGGTGACAGGCTGGTGGCGGGTCAGCCATACAGGAGGACAGCATGACAAGGCTCGTTTGCCTTCTGGGCAGTCCGCGCAAGGACGGAAACAGCGATCTTCTGGCGCGGCGGTTCTGCAATACCGCCAAGGCCGAGGGGGCGGCGGTGCGCACGCATTCTTTGCGCGACCTGCGGTTTCAGGGCTGCATGAACGTGCTGTTCTGCAAGATCGGCGGAGAGCGCTGCGGCCTCGACGACGACATGCTGCCAGTTCTGGCGGACCTGTCGGAAGCCGATGTTCTGGTGATCGCCACCCCGGTATATTTCTGCAACATGACCGGGCTGATGAAACAGGCGATGGACCGGTTCTTTTCCTTCCTGAAACCCGATTACATGACCGCCGAAGAGCCCTCGCGCCTTGGTCGGGGCAAACGTTTGATCCTGTTGCAGACACAGGGCGAACCCGAAGACCATTGCAGGGATCTTTTGTCGACATACGGCCCGGCGCTGGATCAACTGGGGTTCGAGCGGCGCGATTGCCTGCGCGCCTGCGGGATGCGGGCGGCGGGTGATGTACTGCGCCAAAAGGCGCTGATGGAAGAAACAGACGCCCTCGCGCGGGAGGTGGCGCTTGGGCAATGATATCCGGATCCTGACCGAGGGCGAACTGCGCGAAATCGTGCAGCTTGATCCGGGGGCCGTCGATGTGATCGAAGCGGCCTTTGCGGCGCTTGCGGGCGGCGCTGTCGTGATGCCGCCCATTCTGTCGATGGATCTGCCGCACGCCAATGGAGAGGTCGACGTCAAGACCGCCTGTATCCCCGGATTTGATGGTTTCGCGATCAAGGTCAGTCCGGGTTTTTTCGACAACCCAAAGCTTGGCCTGCCGTCGCTGAACGGGCTTATGATCCTGTTTTCCGCGCAAACCGGGCTGGTGCAAGCGCTGTTTCTGGATAACGGCTATCTGACGGATATCCGCACCGCTGCTGCCGGGGCCGTGGCCGCCCGGCATCTTGCACCGCGGACCGTGGATGTGGCCGGTGTGATCGGCACCGGGGTTCAGGCACGGCTGCAAATGCGCGCGGCACATCTTGAGCGCCCCTTTGCCACCTGCCTTGTCTGGGGGCGCGATGCAGACCGTGCGTCCGCCTGTGCCACCGATATCGCGGACGACCTTGGTATCGAGGTGAAAACCGTCTCTGATCCTGCCGAACTTGTGGCGCAAAGCCAGCTTGTGGTGACCACCACACCGGCCCGTGAACCTGTGCTGCGCGCCGAATGGCTGCATCCTGGCCTGCATATCACGGCGATGGGGTCGGATCAGGACGGCAAGAACGAGATCGATCCGGCCGCGCTGGCCCGCGCGGATCTGTATGTCGCCGACCGTGTCAGTCAGGCCGAAAAGCTGGGCGAATTGCGCAGCGCCATCGCGGCGGGTCTGTGGCAGGGCGGCATCCCGCCGGAACTGGGGCAGATCATCACCGGAGACGCGCCGGGCCGGCGCGATGACGCGGACATCACCATCGCGGATCTGACCGGTACGGGTGCGCAGGACACCGCGATTGCCACGCATGTATACCAACGGCTGCGTGGCAGCACCGCTGGCACGGTCATCACGGCATGAGGCAGGGTATGGCTTTGCCCGTACCGTGTCCGCAAGGTCGCGCCTGCGCCAGAGGCTTTGGACAATGCTGAAACTGGATAATCGCGATATCAAGATCCTGCGCGTGCTTGCACAGGATGGCCGGATCACCAAGGCGCAACTGGCAGAGCGCGTGGGCCTGTCCGCAAGCCCCTGCTGGGAACGCCTGCGCCGTCTGGAAGAGGCCGGTGTTATCGAAGGTTACAAGGCGCAGATCAACCTGCGCAAGCTGGGGCCGAACGTCACCGTGTTTGTCGTGGCAGAGCTGGCCGACCACACGCCCGCCAGCTTTCAGGCGTTCGAGGCGCAGGTACAGCGCTTCGACGAGGTCACGGCCTGCTGGGCGCTGGGTGGCGGGTTCGATTATCTCATGCAGGTGGTCACCACCGATATCGACGCCTATCAGCGGCTGATGGATGCCATGCTGGAGGCACGGATCGGGCTGGCGCGATATTTCACCTATATCGTGACCAAGCCGGTCAAACCTTTCGCGCTGCCTCCCTTGGGCCTTTTGCTGGGGCGCGAGGGCGAGGTCTGACAGGCTCTGCGCCATACCGCAGAGGATTCTTCTGAAAATTTCTTATATTTCAGAAGAAACACCTTTTACATAGGGCAAGAACAGCCGCCTTTTCTGTGCCGGTCAGGTAGGTTCGTCTGCGAAAGGAGACATTCCATGCTGGATACCGCAATCATGACGCGCCACGACATCAAGGACACACGCCTTGTCCGCAGTTTCGCCTATATCGGGGGCAAATGGTGCGCGTCGGCCTCTGGTGAGGTGATCAAGGTCACCAATCCCGGCGATGGTGCGGTGATCGGCGAGGTCGCCAGCCTTGATGCCGACGAAAGCCGGGGCGCGGTTGATGCGGCGCAATCCGCGTTCGCCGATTGGTCGATGACACTGCCACAGGCGCGGGCGGCAATCCTGCGCCGCTGGTTCGACCTGATGATCCTGCACAAAGAGGATCTGGCCCGGATCATGGTGCTGGAACAGGGCAAGCCGATCAGCGAGGCGCGCGGAGAGATCGACTATGCAGCCAGCTTTGTCGAATACTATGCCGAGGAAACCAAGCGCCCGAATATCGAAGGTGTCACCAGCCACTTGCCCGATGCAGAGGTGGAACTGTGGCTGGAGCCTGTGGGCGTTGCCGCGCTGATCACGCCGTGGAATTTCCCCTCTGCCATGCTGACGCGCAAGGCTGCGGCCGCGCTTGCCGCTGGCTGCACCGTGGTCGCGCATCCAAGCAAGGAAACGCCGTTTTCCGCTCTCGCGCTGGCCGAACTGGCAGAGCGGGCCGGGCTGCCGCCGGGCGCGTTCAACGTGGTCACCGGGGATGCGCCTACGATCGTGGAGCCGTGGACGAAGGATAGCCGCGTGCGCGCACTGTCCTTTACCGGCTCAACC
>P_2C_Liq_1_UnCtyDRAFT_1000559_pt1 | contig 15869 bp, 16 predicted proteins | sample Pon2CUnioCityCA_2_FD_10234 | JGI IMG/M metagenome (IMG submission 10234)
TTTTGCTTACTGCTTACTGCTTACTGCTTACTGCTTACTGCTTACTGCTTACTGCTTACTGCTTACTGTTTACTGCTTACTGCCAACTGATTAGTTACCTCATACAAACTAATTGCTAAACTATGTATTACGTTCATACTAGAATTTCTTCCATACATGGGGATTGCAATGGTTTCATCTACCAAATTGATATTTTCAATACCATTACGTTCACTCCCCAAAAGTAAAACGATTTTCTCGTGATTTTTAAAATTAAAATCTTGAATATTGATGCTTTTATCAGTAATTTCTATGCCTATAATTGTATTTCCCACTGCTTTTAATTCTTGAATTAATTCTTCAAAATTGTCGTAAAAATTATGTTCTATTTGATTGATGGTGTTTCTTGCAGTTTTAATAACTTTTCTATTTTCTAAAGAAGGTGAATTCTCATGAAAATAAATTTTGTCTACACCAAAACTTTCTGAAATACGAAAACACATCCCTATATTTTCTGGAGTCCTAATAGCATCACAAACAATGGTAATAGGAAATTGTTTCTGATTATTTTCGATATCGTAATGCGTTAATTGTTTCAATTTATCTTATTTATTTTTAATCTTCCTATTCCTATTCTATCTTCTAACTGCTTACTGACCCAAACTCATTACATATTTCTTTGGTGTGGTGCCAAATTTCTTTTTAAACGCTGCAATAAAATGACTAGAAGTGCTGTATCCAACTTTAATTCCAACTTCGTTTACGTTATATTGATTACTTTCTAGCAGTCTTCTTGCATGTTCCATTTTATAATCAAATAAAAAACTAAACACTGTATCTCCATAAATTTGCTTAAAGCCTTCTTTTAGTTTTTTAATATTTAAGCCAATCTCATTTGCCAATTCTTGCAGGCTTGGTGGTTCTGCCATTCTATCAATAATAATTTCCTTGGCTTTTCTAATTTTTAAGACATTTTGTTCATCTACTAAAAAAGGACAATATTCACCTTCTACGTTTTCATCCTTTTGAAAATGTAAACTTAACAACTCATAAACTTTTCCTTTTACATATAATTCTCTTATAGAGCTGTTGATGTTAGAATTGATTATTTGTTGCAATACAATAGAAACTGTTGGTTTTATTTCGGTATCATCATAATATTTACGATTGCTATTTTCATCACTTAAAAAAGGAATATGACCAGACTCTTTAGAAAATAATGAGTGGAATTTTTCAATAGAAATCAATAGTGAAACTAAAGTTGTTTTGGGTTGATTTTCTAAATGAATGGGTAATGTTCTTTGTGGATTGTACAATAGGATAGACCTGTTGTCTAAAACATCAAAAGAATATGCACCATTATTGAATAAAAATTTAGAATTTCCCCTCAAACAAAAATGAATTTGAATAAAAGTACTGTTAATAGCTCTTTCAAAAACTTGAATTTCTTTGCTTTCATTCTGAAAATGAAGTACATAAAAACCATCTTCTAAGATAATTTCATCTAAAGTACTTTCTCCGACATTTTTAAACATATTTTTTTCTTGAATTACGATTCTTTTTATTTAGAATGATTCTATATAGTATTGTTGTATTACCTTGTGTTTACTGCAAAAATAAAGGTTTTTAGATGTTTTTAAGTTAAAAAGTCTCTAAAAAACATATAGCGACATAAAAAGTACTTTAAGCGACATTTTTTTTTAAATGAAGTTTATACTTTTGACCAACTTTTACAATAATATGCAAGAGGTCAGGCAAGAGCACTTTTACAATATTGGGGTTAGTTACAAAAAAGCAGATGCTAACACACGTGGAAAATTTTCTTTATCTAAAGAAAATCAGAAGGCGTTGTTGAATTTATCCAAAGAAAAAGGATTTGAAGGAGTTTTTGTTTTGTCTACTTGTAACCGAACAGAAATTTCAGGTTTTGCAGAAAGACCTTGTCAATTAATAGAACTTTTATGTGAGTTTTCTGAAGGCACAATTCAAGAGTTTGCAAAAGTCTCAAATGTTTACAAAGACCAAGAGGCAATTCAGCAATTGTTTAGAATTGGTACTGGTTTAGAAAGTCAGATTTTAGGAGATTACGAAATTGTAGGGCAGTTAAGACAATCTTTTAAAATGGCTAAATCTTTACAAACTACCAATGCATATTCTGAAAGGTTGATAAACTCTGTACTTCAGGCAAGTAAAAGAGTAAAAAACGAAACAAGATTAAGTTCAGGAACAACTTCTGTTTCTTACGCTGCTGTGCAATATATCATTAAAAATTTACCAGATTATAATTCTAAAAATATTTTAGTTTTTGGATTGGGTAAAATGGGCAAGCACACATGTAAAAATTTAGCAGAATATACCCACAATAAGCAAGTTTGTTTGATTAACAGAACAGAAGAAAAAGCAACTGAATTTGTAAAAGAACACGCTTCAATCAGAAAAGCTTTGATTGAAAATTTAGCTGAAGAGGTTGCTAAATCAGATGTGTTAATCGTTTCTACAGGTGCAGATAAACCTACAATAACAACAACTCATATTTCTAAAAACAAAGAATTACTAATATTAGATTTGTCAATGCCAGAAAATGTTGCTAAAAATGTTTCAGGTTTTGAAAATATAACATTGGTTAATGTAGACGAGTTGTCAAAAATTACAGATGAAACCTTAGCAATTCGTCAACAAGAAGTTCCTCTTGCAGAGGCGATTATAGAAACACACAAGGCAGAATTTAACAATTGGCTGAATCATAGAAGATTTACACCAGCAATTGCGGCGTTAAAACAATCATTAGAAAATATCAAAAAAGACGAGATTAATTTTCAAAAGAAAAAAATTGCTAATTTTGATGAAGATCAAGCAGAATTATTAACATCTCGTTTTATTCAAAAAATAACTACACAATTTGTGAAGCATCTTAAAGATGAAGAAACATCTGTTTCACAAAGCCTACAAGTCATAAACAAGGTGTTTCAATCTTAAAAAAAAGATGCAGAAAACAATTAGAATAGGTACTCGCGATAGCCAATTAGCGCTTTGGCAAGCCAATAAAGTACGCAAAGAATTAACGGAATTAGGATATGAATCTGAAATTGTTCCTATTAAATCTACAGGAGATATTGTCTTGGATAAACCGCTTTATGAATTAGGAATCACAGGAATTTTTACCAAAAATTTAGATATTGCTATGTTGAATGGTGATATTGATATAGCAGTACATTCTTTAAAAGATGTGCCAACTGTTTTGCCAGAAGGAATCATTCAAGGAGCTGTTTTAAAAAGAGCTAATTACAATGATATTTTAGTTTTAAAAGATACTGAAGAGTTTTTTGGACAACCAAATGGTATCATTGCTACAGGTAGTTTGCGAAGAAAAGCAATGTGGTTAAATCGTTATCCAACGCATAAAGTTGAAGATTTAAGAGGAAATGTGAATACCCGTTTGCAAAAATTAGAAGATAGTGAAACTTGGAATGGGGCAGTTTTTGCGGCTGCTGGATTAGAAAGAATTGGAAAACGTCCTGCTGGGGCAATTAGTCTCTCTTGGATGATTCCTGCACCAGCTCAAGGAGCAATTATGGTAGCTTGTTTAGAAAAAGACGATTTTACTAAAGATGCTTGCGAACAATTAAACCATTATGAAACACAGGTTTGTGTTGGAATTGAGCGTGAGTTTTTGAATCAACTTGAAGGTGGTTGTACAGCACCAATTGGAGCTTTAGCCTATGTTGACGAAAAAACAGAGGAAATCAATTTTAAAGGAGTATTGCTAAAAAAAGACGGTTCTAAAAAAATTACAGTAACCAAAACTGCTAAAATGGGACGTCATCGTTTTTTAGCAAAAGATTGTGCAGATTACGTAATTAATAGAGGTGGTAAAGAATTGATATTGGCAGATATGGATGGTGAAACTTTAGTGAACCATACTATATATTCCACTAAAAAGTTATCTGAAACCCAAAAGAAAACCTTGCCAAGTAAAATTGGCATTCAAGATAGTGATTTCATTAAAATTCGTTTTAATAGAATACCACCAAAGGTGATGAAGAACGAACTCGAAAATGTCATCATAACCAGTCAAAATGGGGTAGAAGCTATCCTAAATTCTTTTACTAAGGATGAGTTAAAGTTTAAAGACATTTATTGTGTTGGTAGAAGAACAAAAAAACTAATAGAAAAAAGAATTGGTAAAGTTGCTCATGTTGCTAAAAATGCAAAGAAATTAGCTGAATACTTATCAAAAGAGCTAGAAAATAAAGAAGTTACATATTTCTGTAGTGATTTACGTCTAGATATATTACCAGCATATTTACAAACTCATGATATTGTTGTGAATGAAGTTGAAGCCTACAAAACAATGCTGAGTCCTGAGATAATTGATGATGAAGTTTCTGGAGTTTTGTTTTACAGTCCATCAGGAATTGAAAGCTATTTAAAAGAAAATACAACAGATAAAATAGCATTTTGTATTGGTGAAACTACTGCAAAAGAAGCTAGAAAACATTTTACTAAAGTAGAAGTAGCTAATTTACCAAGTGTAGAGAGTTTGTTAGAATTGGTGAAAACATATTTTTAAGAAAATTAGAATTTTAAAATGTCTCCTCGAGCGCAGTCGAGAGGTTAATTTAGTTCTCGACTGCGCTCGAACTGACAATAAGTTTTAGAAAATGTTCAGAACAAGAAGACTAAGAAAACAAGAAGGAATTAGAAGATTGGTTAGAGAAACCAAACTTTCTGTAGACGATTTTATCTACCCACTTTTTATTGAAGAAGGTGAAAATATAGAAACAGAAATTGTTTCTATGCCAGGTATCAAACGTTTTTCTTTGGATAAAATCTCTAAAGAATTAGATGAGGTTGTTTCATTAAATATTCCAGCAGTTTTATTATTCGGAATTCCATCAAAAAAAGATGATGAAGGAACAGAAACTTGGAATGATAATGGAATTATGCAGAAAGCCATACGTTTCATCAAAAAGAACTATCCAAGTTTGTATGTAATTACAGATGTTTGTTTTTGCGAATATACGTCTCATGGACATTGTGGAATCATTCACGATAATGATGTGGATAATGATGCGACTTTAGTCAATATTGCAAAACAAGTTATTTCCCATGCTAAAGCAGGCGTAGATATGGTGGCACCATCAGGAATGATGGATGGAACGATTGATATGATTCGCCAATCTTTAGACAATACAGGTTTTTCAAACTTGCCAATTATGGCATATTCCGTAAAATATGCCTCTGCATTTTACGGGCCATTTAGAGATGCTGCAGATTCTGCACCTACTTTTGGAGACAGAAGAACTTATCAAATGGATCCATCAAACAGAGATGAAGGAATGCGTGAAGCTACTTTTGATGATCAAGAAGGTGCAGATATTTTAATGGTAAAACCAGCGTTATCTTATCTAGATATCATTAGAGATTTAAAAAATAATTTTGATAGACCCATTGCATGTTACAATGTAAGTGGCGAATATGCCATGGTAAAAGCAGCTGCAGAAAAAGGTTGGATTGATGGAGAAAAAGTGATGATGGAAAGTTTACTGTCTATGAAAAGAGCAGGAGCAGATATTATTATTACTTATTTTGCTAAAGAAGCAGCAAGAGTTTTAAAATCTGAAAACAGTTAAGAATGCTGTCATTCCTGCGAAGGCAGGAATCTCAGAATTGTAGTGAAAAATGATCAAAACTCAACATCAATATTATGTGTATATAATCACAAATAAAAAAGATGGAGTTTTATACATTGGTGTTTCAAACAATCTAGAAAGAAGAATGTTTGAACATAAAAATAAGTTAGTTAAAGGTTTTTCATCAAGATATAATTTAGATAAGTTAATTTATTTTGAAGCCTATCAATATATTTCTGATGCTATCAAGAGAGAAAAAAATCTCAAGAAATGGAAAAGAGATTGGAAAATAAATTTAATAGTTGAAGATAATGCAGATTGGAATGATTTATCTGAAGATTGGTTTGATTGAGAATGAGATTCCTGCCTACGCAGGAATGATAGAAAAACGAAAAACATCATTTTATAAAATTGAGTAAAAGTGTACAAAAAATGAAATTCAAAAAATCAAAAAAACTATACAATAAAGGATTGCAACACTTAGTAGGAGCTGTAAATTCTCCTGTAAGAGCATTTAGTTCTGTTGGCGGAAATCCATTATTTATAAAAAAAGCAAAAGGAAGTAAAATTACAGATGTTGATGGCAATGAATATGTGGATCTAGTAGGTTCTTATGGACCAATGATTTTAGGGCATCGTCATAAAAAAGTTGAAAAAGCAGCAAAAAAAGCTTTAAAAAAAGGATATTCTTTTGGTGCTTCTACTGAAGCAGAAATCAAGTTGGCAAAAATAGTGTGCGATGCTTTTCCAGAAATGGATAAAGTTCGTTTTGTAAATTCTGGTACAGAAGCTGTTTTAAGCGGAATTCGTTTAGCAAGAGCTTACACAGGCAAAGATAAAATTATCAAATTTTCTGGATGTTATCATGGGCACCAAGATGCTTTATTGGTGGCTGCTGGTTCTGGTTTGGCTACTTTGAGTTTACCTGGTTCTAAAGGAGTTCCTGAAGGTGCTGTAAAAAATACCTTAATTGCAGAATATAACAATCTAGAAAGCGTAAAAGCACATTTTGAAAAATACGATGATATTGCAGGGGTTATAATTGAGCCTGTAGGAGGAAATATGGGTGTTGTAATTCCGCAAAACGATTTCTTAAAAGAATTAAAAGAATATTTACAAACCAAAGATGCTTTGTTAATTGCAGATGAGGTGATGACTGGTTTTCGTTCAAAATTTGGTGGAGCGCAAGAAGTATTAGGAGTTACTGCTGATATTACTTGTTTAGGTAAAGTTATTGGAGGAGGTTTTCCTGTGGGAGCTTATGGAGCAAGAAACGAAATCATGGAAAATGTTGCTCCACTTGGAGGAATGTATCAAGCAGGAACGTTATCTGGGAATCCCATTGCTATGGCTGGAGGAATCTCTACGCTAACTGAATTGAAAAGACAAAATCCTTATGATAAGTTTGAAGAAATTGGTGCAATTTTAGAAGTGATTTTACTAGAAACTGCTAAAAAACACAAGGTAGATTTAACTGTAAACCGTTTTGGCTCTATGATGAATCCGTTCTTTACAAATAGTAAAGTTACCAATTTTGAAGAAGCACAAACTTCAGACACAGAAAAATTTGCAGTTTTCTTTTGGGAAATGATTAAAAACGGAGTCTTTTTACCTCCAAGTCAGTTTGAAGCATGGTTTTTAAATTCGGCAATTACAGAAAAGGATATTAAAGTAATAGCAGAAGCAACTGATAAAGCTATGCAAAAAGTAGCTGAAATGGAGAAAAAAAGTTAACCACAAAGAAGCAGAGTTCGCTAAGAAATAAAATAAAAAGCAAATACACTGAGCAGATCTGTAATATAAAGTTATCTTGGAAAAGACAACTCAACTTAGCGCCCTTTGCTCACTTTGCGGTGAAAATAAACAAAATGACAGAAAATGAAATTTCTAAAATTATAGTTGATTGTGCATACAGAGTGCATAAATCATTAGGTCCTGGTTTGTTAGAAAGTACTTATGAAGCTTGTATGTATTATGAGTTAGATAAGAATAATTTGGTTGTTCACAGACAGAAAGTGTTACCAGTTGTTTATGATAATTTAAAATTAGAAGCTGGTTATCGATTAGATTTATTAGTTGAAAACAAAGTTATTTTAGAACTAAAATCAGTTAAAAAATTAGATGATGTGCATACAGCACAAATGATTACCTATTTAAGATTATCAGATTGTAAATTAGGGTTATTAATAAATTTTAATGTGAGTCTAATCAAATACGGAATCAAAAGAATAGTGAATAACTTGTAACATCTTTGCGAACTTTTGTGTCTTCGCGGTTAATAAAATATTATGATAAAAAACGATTTATTTTTAAGAGCATTAAAAGGAGAAACTGTAGATAGACCACCAGTTTGGATGATGCGTCAAGCAGGAAGATATTTGCCTGAGTTTATGGAAATCAAGAAAAAACATGATTTCTTTACACGCTGTCAAACTCCAGAATTAGCCTCGGAAATTACAGTGCAACCTATCAGAAGATATGGAATGGATGCTGCTATTTTATTTTCAGATATTTTGGTAATTCCACAAGCCATGAATATTGAAGTGGAAATGAAACCTAATTTTGGACCTTATTTACCCAATCCAATTCGTTCTCAAAAAGATTTAGATTCGGTAATTGTACCAGATATTCAAGATACTTTAGGGTATGTAATGGAGGCTATAAAAGCAACTAAAGAAAAGCTGAATGATGAAATTCCATTAATAGGTTTTGCAGGTTCACCTTGGACAATCTTATGTTATTGTGTGCAAGGTCAAGGTTCTAAAAACTTTGATAAAGCTAAAGAATTGTGTTTTACAAATCCTGTAGTTGCACATTCTTTATTGCAAAAAATTACAGACACTACCATTGCCTATTTAAAAGCAAAAGTAAAAGCGGGTGTCAATGCAGTACAAGTTTTCGATTCTTGGGGAGGCATGTTATCTCCAGTAGATTATCAAGAATTTTCTTGGCAATATATGCAGCAAATTATAGATGCTTTAAAAGAGATTACACCTGTAATTGCTTTTGGTAAAGGGTGTTGGTTTGCTTTAAATGAAATGTCTAAATCTGGGGCTTCAGCTTTGGGTGTAGATTGGACCTGCTCAGCAAGAAATGCACGTTATTTATCAGGAGGAAGAATTACGCTACAAGGTAATTTCGATCCATCAAGATTATTTTCTCCACCAGCAGAAATTAAAAAAATGGTGACTCAGATGATTAACGAATTTGGAAAAGACAGGTATATTGTGAATTTAGGACATGGAATTTTACCAAACATTCCTTTAGACAATGCAAAAGCATTTATAGATGCAGTAAAGGAGTATAAAAGTCCATCTTAAAATAATAATTTTGGCGTTCCCTAAAGGTCGCGCTTTCCATTATATCCCTGAAACAAGTTCAGGGGATGCCATTTCAATCGCTAACGCACTTTTTTGCCAACTTTTTTGGGGTAGGAATAAAGTAAATGCATATCTAAAAAACATCTAGCCTAAAATGTCTAAATGGGAAATCATAAAAAACGTAAAATTTAAGCAACTAGGTGCACTTTTTGTTTGGTTTTTAAAACACCCACTTTTTATGTTTGCTACTTTTAGAGCAACTGTAAATACATTAAGAATTGCCCAAAAAGAATTTCCTGACATCCATAATTTACTCAACAAAGCAAACGCTTTTCGTCACGCAATCTGGAATATACTTATTGCTAAAGAATGCCTAAAATTTACTAAAGATGTTGATAAAGTTTTAGCTTGGATAAAACGAATCACAGATTGGCACGAAGAGTTTTCACCAAATGAAAAGATGGCAAAATTGATGGATTTACATAATAATGCATTAGGTAGAAAGTACTTTTTAGTTTTAAAAGATAAATCAAAAAATGAAATTGTAGATAACTTAATTCTAAAATTAGAAACAGCCATTAAAATTAATTCAGAATCTGAATTGGATAAAATCGATAATTTGGTATTTTTGATAGACTAAATGAATTATTATGATAAAGAATATACTTTTAGGAATTAAAGAATACAGTGGTGCTTTTGGTTTAATATCAAAATTAAAACTTTGGAAGTATTTTGCAATACCCATTTTAATTAGTATTGCTACAGCTGTTTTAATAGGAGTAGAAGCTTATGCATTGTCTGATAACATTGGTGGTTTTATTGCCAAAATATGGATTTGGGATTGGGGAAAAGAAACCTTTACCTCAATTAGTAATTTTGTAGGTGGAGTAATTGTTTTAGTGATAGGGCTGATTTTGTATAAGCATATAGTAATGGCATTCTCTGCACCATTTATGAGTCCTGTGTCCGAAAAAATTGAAAAACACTTTTATGGAGATGTTTCTCATAAATACAGAAATACAAGTAATACACAGCAATTAATAAGAGGTTTGCGTATCAATGTCAGAAATTTAATTCGAGAACTTTTGATTTCAATTCCTATTCTATTATTAAAGTTTATTCCTATTGTAAATATTTTTTCAACCTTATTGTTGTTTTCAGTTCAAGGATATTATGCAGGTTTTGGAAATATGGATTATACTCTAGAGCGTCATTTAAATTATAAAGAAAGTATAGAATTTGTAAAAAGAAATAAAGGTTTTGCTATCGGAAATGGATTGGTCTTTATCCTGTTTTTACTGATTCCTATCATAGGAATTATATTTGTGTTACCATTATCAGTAACAGCTGCATCAACTAAAACTCTTAAAATTTTACACGGAAACCCTTAATTAGTTTATGAAAAATAAATATTTTAAAGAGCTAGAGCGTTTTTTTGGTTCTTAGAATTTCCTGCAAGTTTTTTGAATCTATCTTACCTTCCTGCAAGGTTTTCAAAACCTTGTGGGTATTAAATATTAAGCAAATAATATGAAATTAGATATTTTAGAAAAGGATAAATATTATCACATATATAATAGAGGTATTGATGGAGGCGTACTATTTAATGATGAAGGAAATATGAAGTATTTTCTTAAACTTGTAAAAAAATACCTCTCACAGAACACAACTATTTTATCATATTGCCTTTTAAAAAATCATTATCATTTTTTAGTAAGAGTTAATGTTGATGGCGAAATTGCAACACAATCTTTGTCAAATTTGTTTAATGCCTATGCAAAAGCTTTTAATAAACAGCAAGATAGAACAGGCAGTTTGTTTGAAAAACATTTCAGAAGGAAACACATTTCATCAGATGAATATTTAAAAAACACCATTTTATATATTCATAAAAATCCAGAAAATCACAAAATTGTATCTGATTTTTCTAAATATCAATTTTCTTCTTATCAAGAAATATTAGACGATAAATCAAATATTATATCAACAAAAACTGTAATTGATTTATTTGATGATAAAGACAATTTTGTCTTTTGTCATAAAGAAGAAATGAATGATATTTTAGACCTACAAGGTTTTGAAAACCTTGCAGGTCCATATAATAAGCAAAATAACGATAAGGTTTTAGAAACTTTGCAGGATAAGAAAGTTAGTTTTAAAAATAAATTCTACAACTATATAGAAATTCTTCAAGATACAATCACATCAAAATTAGAAACAGTTGATGGTTTAGCGAAGTTTCAAGAAGATATTTGGAAACGCAAAGAAGGTGGAGGAGGAAGAACCAGAGTCATTGAAAATGGAGCAGTTTTTGAGAAAGGTGGTGTAAATATTTCTGCTGTTCACGGAGAATTACCCGAGGTTTTAAGAAATCAATTTAAAGTAAAGGAAGGTAACTTTTTTGCCTGTGGATTGAGTTTGGTTTTACATCCAAAAAATCCTTTTGTACCCACTGTACACGCGAATTGGCGTTATTTTGAGATGTACGATTCAGAAGGAAATATTGTCACCCAATGGTTTGGTGGAGGACAAGATTTAACACCTTACTATTTGTTTAATGAAGATGCATTTCACTTCCACCAAGTTTGTAAAAATGCTTGTGATAAGCATCACCCAGAATTTTATCCGAAGTTTAAAAAAACCTGTGATGAATATTTTTGGAATGCACATAGAAATGAAGCTAGAGGAATTGGAGGTTTGTTTTTCGATTATTTAAAAGAAAATGATGAATTTTCAATTGAAGATAGATTCAATTTTGTAACGGAAATTGGAAATAGCTTTTTAGAAAGTTATGTGCCTATAGTTGAAAAAAGAAAAGATATTTCTTTTGAAAAAATCCATAAAGATTGGCAAGAAGTTAGAAGAGGTCGTTATGTAGAATTTAATTTAGTACATGATAGAGGAACACTTTTTGGCTTAAAAACAAATGGAAGAATAGAAAGTATTTTAATGAGCTTACCACCAATAGTACAATGGAAATACAATCATCAACCTAAAGAAAATTCTGAAGAAGCTAGACTTTTAAAAGTTTTAGAAAACCCAAAACAATGGGTGAATTAAAAAAAGGTTACTAATAGCAACCTTTTTTAATTAATTCAAATATTCAAATTTAGAAACTGATCACAGCCTCAATAACAAAACCATCCATTGTTGCTCCAGATAATATTGCTGGAGTCCATGCGTTTGGAGACCAAGCAGCTGTGTCAGAATTATAGGTTTGTTTTACTAATTCGGCTTTCATTAAGATGTTTTTAGTCATAAACCAACCAGCACCAATATTAGTTCTACTAATTTTTTGCTCATTTGGTTTTGTTCCACCTGCTGCATAATCAGCATTACCGCTAACAGAATTGTATCTACCTGCTAAATAAAATTGTCCTTGTTCACCAAATCTGTATACTAATTCAGTACCTAGTTGCGTATAAGAACCTTTTTCATTTCCTTCCACTTTATTTCCTTTACTAGTTTCGTAAATTCCAAAGAACTCCCAGCCTTTGTATTGTATAAAAGGATTGATTTGATAGGATGTGTTATTTTTAAATCCCGGATTAAATCTTCCAGAAAAATCTCCACCAGAAATTAAATTACCACCGTTGTTATAATTAAATAGGTTGTAGTATCTAGAACCAGCTCTATCTCCATTATACAAATGATCTCCATTGTTGTAGCCATTTTCAGCAATAAAAGAACCTGTTAAACGAACTCTTAATGCTTCGTTTACTTGACGATCTATACCTAATTTACCATAAAAAGTAACTTTTAAGTCTTTTTCACCAACAATTGTAGTGGATTGCCAAGGTGTAATTACTTTATCTACTGTAGGGTTTAATAATCCGTTAGAAATACCAGTAACAATTAAGTAATCTTTAGGTTGAAAAGTAAGCTCTATAAATGGCTCTACTGTATAAGCATCCATAATATAATTACCAACAAAAGGGTTGTAAATTGCCATGGCGTTATCTGATCTTCTAAAATGTGCATCACCATAGTTTAATTGATCTACACCAACTCTAATGGTAGTAATATCCATAAGACCTTTTAAGAAATCTTGTTTAATAAAGTTCAATTTATCCATTTGAATGTATCCACCTTTAACCCATGTTTCATTATGGTGTCTAGAAGATAAAAAGGTTCTTAAGTGCATTCTAACCCCATCTGCAAGTTGAACATCAAAGTTTAAGTTTGCGGTAGGTAAATTTACGTTGCTACCAATAGCTGTTAAGTTATTTGCGTCATTAGAATGGTATAATCCTTGAAACTGAATGGCAAAATCACCACCAACTTTAACTTTTAATTTTTTAAATTCTACATCATTGTCTTTTTTGGTTTCAAAAACATTCAAACCATCATAACCTGTAGCACGTAAAAATTGTAAGTCCTGTGCATTAGTGCTAAACCCTAAAAGTGCTATTAGAGTAATTAGTAATATATTATTTGTTTTTTTCATGATAATTGATTTTTAATTAAATTTTAAATTGAATTTTATTGTTATTTCGTCACCAGTTTTAATGGTGCCTAGTAATGCTTTTGGAGGTTTTATTCCAAAGTCTGTCATTTTTAATTTATGGTTACCCTCTAGCATAATTGTGTTACCTAGTTTGTTAATTTTTGTAACTACAGATACTTGTTTTGTAACTCCAGCAATGGTTAAGTCTCCCATTAATTTAATGTCTACAAAACTTTTATCTTCACCAATTACTTCTCCTTTTTTAAATACAAAGGTTATGGTTGGATATTCTTTAGCTTTAAGTGCTTTATAAGTAAGTCTATCCATCATTTTTTTACCACTTTTAATGCTTAAAACATCCACTTTTACATTTAAAGTTTCTATGGCAATATCATCTAGGTTATTTACAACTAATTGTGCTTCGGTTTTTTCTACAGTACTTTCCCAATCATGTAATGTAGAAGTACCTTCAATTAACACGATACTTGGTAGTTTAATGCTTAATGAAATGTTTTCAGTTGTTTCTTGTGCATTTATTTTGGTGATAAAACCAATTAGTAAAGCCAAAATTAGTATCTTAATTTTCATGATATTTCTATTTATACCTCGAAATTATTATTTAAATACATTCTAAACAATGATAATAATCATGTTGTTTTTAGTTTTATTTTAATTGAAATATGCGATTACTATTTAGATTTTAAGTAGATATTAAGAGTGATGCTTTTTTATTAATCTTAGAAACTCAGCAATTCTAATTTAGTAGTTTCTAAAAATGTTTTAAAACGAAAAATTAAGAAATACTCTATGATTGTAAATTAACAGACAATTCTTTAAAAATTTATGTTCATAAAGAATATGCTAACCACATACTTTTTGAAGGATGGATTTGGATAAATTTTAAGAGATACTATTTCTGGAAAAGATTATAAGTAGAAACTAAAGAAAGTGAATAAAGTAAATAAAAAAGTTAAAAATAATATATAATAGCAATAAGTTAATGAAAAAATAAAAGAATAATTAAAAATGGTAATTAATTTTGAAGCTGTTTTTAAAAAATTACTTTCCCAATAAAGTAACGCAGAAGTTCCTTATAACGGTTATGGAACTTAAAGGCTGAAGTTTAAATGATTTGATTTTTTCTTGTGCATGAATACTGCAAAAACACAATACCGAAATAGCTACAAAGAAAATCTTATTTCTCATGTATTTTGTAAAAGATTAACTTTATAGCTTTAGAAATCTACTTCTACACCTAAACCACCAAAAATACTTTCTCTAGTGTTAAAGATACCAAGTTTAGAGTCAGATTTTCCATAAAGTTCAATCATATCACTTCTTTCAGAGAATTGAGCTAAAACATTGATCTTAAGATGTTTGCTAAGTCTGTATCCGAATTCTGCAGAAAAACCAAAACTTGGTTTTACAAAATCAAATCTACTAATAGCTCCATAACCAACAGACAAATTGACTTCAAAATTTTTCATTTCAAACCTTGGTATAAACCAAATTTTAGGAAAAATAATTCTGTTAAAATTATAAGCAACATTTGCAGAATAGCGTTTGAAATCTCCTTCTAATTGAGCAAATTCAAATTCTCCAAAAACCACCCAATGCCCCAATTTTCTTTGGCTAAAGTTATATTTAAAACGAGAAACAATGTCTAAAGTTCCTGCAGGATGCCCATGATGATCACCTCTTAATGTTAAGCCTACATCTGCATAAACTGCAATTGCAAAATCTTTTTGCGAAAATGAATTTAAGTTATAGAATAGCAGAATGAATGATATTAATCCTAATTTTTTCATGTTTTCAAAAGTAAAACATTTAATTTAATTTATTAATATTACTAATAAATAATAGTTTTATGGTGTTTTTATTATATATATCGTAAAATAACATTATTTATTCATCATTTATTTATGAATAATTTATTTTTTAATATTAAAGTTAAGTTATTTTTCATTTAAAATATTAGTAAGTTCACATTGGTTTTTAGTATTTTTGCAATTAATAAAAAAAAGAAATGGCAAGATTCGAATTAAAACTACCTAAAATGGGAGAAAGTGTTGCAGAAGCAACAATTACTTCTTGGTTAAAAGAAGTTGGAGACACCATTGATTTAGACGAAGCAGTTGTAGAAATTGCTACAGATAAGGTAGACTCTGAAGTTCCGTCTGAAGTTGAAGGTACTTTAGTGGAGGTTTTATTTCAGAAAGATGATGTTGTTGCAGTAGGAGAAACTATAGCTGTCATAGAAACAGAAGGAGATGAATCTAATAATGAAGCAATTGTTGAGGAAGTTAATGTTCCAAATGAAGTTGCAGAAGTTGAAAAAACGATAGAAAAAGCTACAGAAGTAGTTGCTTCTCCAATAACTAAAACCTCAGAATCTGGTAAGTTTTATTCTCCTCTAGTAAGAAATATTGCCCAAACAGAAGGAGTTTCTATGCAAGAACTAGAAACCATTGCTGGTTCTGGAAAAGATGG
>P_2C_Liq_1_UnCtyDRAFT_1000564_pt1 | contig 15771 bp, 9 predicted proteins | sample Pon2CUnioCityCA_2_FD_10234 | JGI IMG/M metagenome (IMG submission 10234)
ATTTTTCAAAATTCATGCCATAGATGGCCGTAGGGGCGAACCCTTGTGGTCGCCCTCTCCCAGTGTTGATGTATAGCAAACATATCGAAAATTGGTATAACTCAGTGTGACCTGCTGAAGTAGCGTTGTTTTCCCCGAACTGGGGGGCGCAAGTATCGCAATGCGGCGATAGCTTCGGGTTGTTGGACTTTTTCTCAAAAAATCCCAAGGTTGCCGGGTTTCCCATTCCCCTGGGCGGGGTACAGGTTGGCGCGTCACCACACCCCCCGGTACATTTGGCGGGATTTCCGGCGCCACCTGGAAGGGAACGAAGACCTCTTCTAAGTCCAACACCGGCAACCCAACGTTAAATCCCTCGGTTTTCAGTTCGCAGTGGGAGTCGATGAGGCTGTTGTAATACTTGCCGAGGAATCCCGATAATGTCCATTTCAGCTTTCCGGGAAGGGTGTCGGTGGCGATGAGTAGCTGTTTGGCTGTCCGTTGTCCCCGTTCGTTGGCCCCCGCTTCCATCTCGTCCATGAAGCCTTTGCTGTAACTCGCCCAGACGGACCCCCCAGCGGCGATGACTGTGGAAATGATGGCTTCTCGCATATTCCCGGCTACAGCGGAATGAACGGCTAAGCCTCCAAACAACCCGGAGGGAAACCACTGCACGAGAATTTGAGCGGGTTTAGGAAGTTGGGCCATGGTTGGGAATTGTCCAATTCATACTTGAAATCTGAGTCTGCTCCTCTCCTCAGTCTATGTAGAATATATTGTACAGAATTGGGGGTAGAAAGTTGGCCGCGTCAGCAGACAGCGAGACAGACAGCCATAAATGGGCCTTCCAAACCCTCAACAGCCAACTTACCACTTGGGAGTCTTCAGGAAATATGGTGTAATTGGTTGCAGTGAATAGAAAATTGGGGCAGGGCAACCACAGCTCGGCTATCGCTCGCTGACCGCAAGGGATTGCCCCTACAGTTCGGGGTTTAACGTTCTATCAACTTGACTGCATAACTCAACTTCTAGAAACCTAATTGTAGTTGTTTTTTCTATACTAATTTTTGTAATTCAAGCATTAAATTAAGATGACGGATTATTCAGAAATCATTGAAACAGCGGCGTTATTTTTGCGAGACCAGAAGGGCGATCGCCCCCCCTCAAATGTCTTGCGGGATGCTCTGTTAACCGCCGAAAAACAGACCAAAAAGCAGGCCAAAACACAGGCCACTGCACCCGAATTTGCAGCCTTAATCGGAGAATGGCAACTGGGTTGGATTACGGGAACGCAACGCTCTCGTCAACAGGCGGGGGGCCTGCTGGGGGCGGGCCGCTATCTGCCGCGATTTCTGGGAATCCGCATTCGTTATCAACCTCGGGATGAGGAGAGTTCCACTCAGCCAAGTTCCGGGACTGGGGGACGAGTGGAGAATCAGGTGAAGGTTTTGGGCTTAACGCTGACTGTAACTGGTCCAGTGGGGTGGCAAAAAGGGGGCAGTACCGCCGAGGCAAAACGGGCCAATCGCCTTCTAGCGTTTGATTTTACCCGCCTGCACGCGCAAATCTATGGAATCAGCCTCTTTGATGGTTTCGTGCGAGGAGGGGCGCAACGAGAGGCAGTTTTTGATGAGACGGCGATCGCCCGACAAGCCTTTTTCAACTACTTTTATATTGGTCCCACGGCGATCGCCGCCCGAGGACGTGGTGGTGGTCTGGCCCTCTGGTATCGAGTGAATGGGAATTAACGCCTATTTCTCAGTCTTTCTCACGCCATAACGGGCAACTGATACCGTGAAAAAATCTCCCTCGCCACCTGAACCTGCTCATCCGTCGGTTCCGGGGTATCCTTTAACTGATAGTCATAGCCCAGGGCTTCCCACTTATATTCTCCCATCTTATGGAACGGTAAAATCTCCAACCGTTCCACATTCCTAAAGCCTGACAAAAACTGAGCCAGTCCTTCCATATTCTCCACCTGATTGGTTAACTCAGGCACGAGAACAAAGCGAATCCAAGTAGGTTTATTAATCGCTTCTAAATAACGAGCAAACTTTAACGTCGGTTCAACGGAAACACAGGTCACCGCCCGATAGGTTGCCGGTTGATAGGACTTAATATCTAATAGCACTAAATCGGTGTTCTCTAACACCGGCTTCGCCACCTCCACGGGAATATATCCCGAGGTATCCAGGGCGGTATGGATGCCCAACGCTTGACATTGACGGAAGATTTCTCGGACAAATTCGGGCTGCATTAAGGGTTCTCCCCCCGTGACGGTCACGCCACCCTGAGAAAACTCCATATAGGAGCGATATTTCACCACTTCCTCCAGAATCTCTGTCACGGTGACGTTACGACCGCCGCTGGAGTCTTGACAGTCGGGATTGTGACAGTAGAGACAGCGTAGGGGACAGCCTTGGGTAAAGACGACAAAACGAATTCCTGGGCCATCGACGGTTCCACAACTCTCGAAGGAGTGGATGCGGCCGGAGATTGGGGATTGGGAAGTTGGCATGGGGGGGAGAAGGGGACAGGGAATAGTGAATAGTGAATAGTGAATGGGGAATGGGGAACGGGGAATGGGGAACGGGGAACGGGGAACAGGGCGAACGGTTGTTCGCCCGTTCCCGGGGCTGTTGCCCTCTTCTTAACCCCGCTTCTTGCTAGATGTGACTGTGGAAGGTGCGGTTGACCACGTCTAACTGTTGTTCGCGGGTGAGTTTGATGAAGTTGACGGCGTAACCGGAGACGCGAATTGTTAGCTGTGGGTATTTTTCGGGATGGTCCATGGCTTCGAGAAGGGTGTCTCGGTTCAGCACGTTGACGTTGATGTGATGACCTTCATCGTTGAAATAGCCATCCAACAATCCGACGAGGTTGCTGATACGATCGCCCTCCTGTTTCCCGAGCGCCTGAGGCACAATGGAGAAGGTGTAGGAAATCCCATCTTGGGAATGCTCATAGGGGAGTTTGGCCACCGAGGCTAAGGCTGCGATCGCCCCGTTGGTATCCCGTCCGTGCATGGGGTTAGCACCGGGGGCAAAGGGTTCTCCGGCTTTGCGACCGTCGGGGGTGTTGCCGGTTTTCTTGCCATAGACCACATTGGAGGTAATGGTGAGAATCGACTGGGTGGGGACGGAACCGCGATAGGTTTTGTGTTGGCGAATTTTGTTCATAAACTGCTTCACCACAGCGGCGGCGATCTCATCGGCCCGTTCGTCGTTGTTGCCGAATTTGGGATAGTCCCCTTCAATGGCATAATCCACCACCAACCCTCGTTCATCGCGAATTGCCTTCACGCGAGCATATTTAATGGCGCAGAGGGCATCCGCCACCACTGAGAGTCCTGCGATTCCGCAGGCCATGGTGCGATAGACGTCCCGGTCATGCAGCGCCAATTCCACCCGTTCGTAGGCGTATTTGTCGTGCATGAAGTGGATGATGTTGAGGGTGTTGACGTACAAGCGCGACAACCACTCCAGACAGCGATCGAATTTGGCGGCCACGTCGTCATAGTCCAGGTACTCGCCCTGAACGGGAACCCAATCGGGACCCACCTGCTCGCCACTCATCTCGTCTTTACCGCCATTAATGGCATAGAGGAGCGCCTTGGCTAAGTTGGCCCGAGCGCCAAAGAACTGCATCTGTTTGCCAATCTTCATGGCACTAACACAGCAGGCAATGCCATAATCATCGCCATAGTCTAGACGCATCAAGTCATCGTTCTCGTACTGCGTCGAACAGGTGTCAATGGAGAGTTGGGCGCAGTAGCGTTTGAAGTTGTCCGGTAGCCGTTTTGACCAGAGAATGGTCAAGTTGGGTTCCGGTGCCGGCCCCAGGGTGTAAAGGGTGTTGAGGAAGCGGAAACTGTTTTTGGTCACTAGGGGACGACCATCTTCACCGACACCGCCGATACATTCTGTGACCCAGGTGGGGTCGCCGGAAAAGAGTTGGTTGTAGGCGGGAGCGCGCAGAAAACGCACCATCCGCAGTTTCATGACAAAATGGTCGATGATTTCCTGGGCCTGTTCTTCGCTCAGGTGACCGTTTTGCAGATCCCGCTCGAAATAGATATCTAGGAAGGTGGAGACACGACCGAGGGACATGGCCGCGCCGTTTTGTTCTTTCACTGCCGCCAGATAGCCGAAATAGGTCCATTGGACGGCTTCCTGGGCCGTTGCAGCGGGCTGGCTGATGTCGCAACCGTAGGCGGCGGCCATCTCTTTGAGGTCTTGCAGCGATCGCATCTCTTCGGAGAGTTCTTCCCGCCGCCGGATGGTGTCCTCGTCCATGGCGTCGAGTTCTAGGGAGGCTTGCTGTTCTTGTTTGTCCAACAGCAGGCGATCGATTCCATACAAGGCTACCCGGCGATAGTCGCCAATAATCCGACCTCGACCGTAGGCATCGGGCAATCCGGTAATCAGTCCGGAATGGCGAGCGCGGCGGATTTCTGGGGTATAGGCATCAAAGACCCCATCGTTGTGAGTTTTGCGGTATTTGGTGAAGATTTCTTCCGTCTCGGGGTCGAGGTCATAGCCATAGGCGGCCAGGGATTTCTTCACCACCCGGATGCCACCGTAAGGCATAATCGCCCGTTTCAGGGGTTTGTCCGTTTGCAAGCCGACAATTTGTTCCAAACTGGGGTCAATGTAGCCGGGGCCATAGGCGGTAATCCCTGAGGGAATCTTGGTTTCGGCATCTAAAATTCCGTGTTCCCGTTCCTGGACCATGAGGTCTTGCACGGCATTCCAGAGGGACTGGGTGCGATCGGTGGCCCCGCTGAGAAACTCGGCATCCCCTTCGTAGAGGCGGTAGTTTTTCTGGATGAAATCCCGGACGTTGACTTCTTTAGTCCAGGTTCCTCCCTTAAACCCGTCCCAGGCCGGGGTGAGATGGCGACTTCCCGCTTCTGCATTGGTTGAGTTGGTCAATGGAGTCTGTGTCGGTTTGGCGATGACCATACGTCTGTCCTTCCTCTTACAAGAGTTCTGTGCTGGACGTGAGAGTGACTTACTACCGATGTCTCACCTGCCACTCTGTCCAACTCTAGGTTTAACAAAAACTCTCGGGTATTTCTAGGGGAATGCGGTACAAATTTATATTTTTTTTTGTTTCTTATCAAACTAAATACTTTGGTCGAGCCAGGATGATTGAGCCACCCTGACAATTGGTAGCCTAGCATACAGTTGTATCGGGAATTATAACAAAAAACACCACAAATTTCAAGCCCCAACGCTTGCTAATTATCTGTTATGATGACCGGTTGTTTGGCTGGGTTAAGTGTTTTTGAATGAGTTCGACCAGTTGTTTGAGTCGAACGGGCTTACTTAAATAGTCATTCGCGCCGGCGGCCAGACAGCGATCGCGATCGCCCTCCATAGCCAAAGCGGTCAGAGCAATGATGGGGGTTGAGAGGCACTCAGGAACCTCGCGAATACGTTGCATCGCCTCTAGTCCATCCATCCCCGGCATTTGAATATCCATTAATATCAAATGAGGAGACAGAGCCAGAGTCTTATCAATCGCTTCCTGACCATTGTGGGCGACCTCAATCCGGTAGCCTTTCGCCGTTAAATAACTAGAAATTGTGCTGATATTCGCCTGATTATCTTCCGCTAATAAGAGCAACGGTGCTTCCGTTGGCGTTGATTGGGTTTCCACATTATTAGGGGTTAACTCCACCTCTGAGTTGGCGAGTGTGGGAAGTATCACAGAGGACTGATAGGGTAAATCGAGGGTAAAACAACTTCCCACCCCCACTTCACTGGTTAACACCACCTGACCGCCATGTAAGTCGACAATTCGTTTCGTTAACGCCAAGCCTAACCCGGTTCCTTCATATTGGCGATTCAGGGCGCTATCAATTTGCATAAATGGTTGAAACAGCTTCTTGATATTGTCTGGACTAATGCCAATCCCGGTATCGATGACTGAAAACCGGAGATATTGGGTTTCTCCCTCTACGTCTTCTGTTGGCTTAGGACAGGTGACCGCTAAGGTAATCTGTCCCCCTTCTGGGGTAAACTTTACGGCATTGTTGAGCAGGTTGATTAACACTTGACGAATCCGTCGTTCGTCTAGGACAATATCTGGTAAATTTAAGGGCAGATTAACCGAAAGTTGAATCCGTTTTTTCAGAGCTTGCTGTTTGATGAATGTAACACTCGATTGACACAGAGGTAAGATGCTACAGGGCGCACAGTCTAACTCCACCTGACCCGATTCTATCTTCGCTACATCCAAAATATCGTTAATTAAAGCCAGTAGGTGAGAGGCGCTGCGTTCCACGGTATCTAGGGCTTGAACTTGTCGATCGCCCAGCGTCCCGAAGACTTCCTCTTGTAGTGCTTCCGTCATGCCTAAAATGGCATTGAGAGGGGTGCGCAGTTCATGGCTCATATTCGCTAAAAACTCGTCTTTGAGGCGAGTCGCACGGATGAGTTCTTCATTGCGTCGGTGGAGATCTTGTTGTGCTTGTTGGCGTTCCCTGAGTTCTTGTTGTAACTGCTCAAAGAGGTTAGATTGTTGGATGGCGATCGCCAACGGTCCTGAGACTTGCTGCGCCAAATCAATATCTGACTGTTGCCAAGAGCGGGGGCCATCACATTGATGGATGCACAACAGCCCCCATAAGGCATCTTGACAGAGAATCGGCATCACCAAATTCGCCCGCACCTGAAACTGAGACAAAAGTTCGATATCAGGATCGTCGGCCCGCCTGTCGTCAAGATCCTCGGCGAGATTATAACGTCCCTGAGCGTAGAGACGGGCATCGTTTTCCCCAAAACTTGTCCCAAAACCATGCTCAAGTAGGTGAACCCCAAGTAAGGAAGAAACACCATCAGATAGAGACTCCGCCAGAAACTCACCCTCATGGCAGTCAGAGTCTGGGTTAAACTTGAAAATCGCCACCCGACTCGCTTCGAGACAGGTGCGAATTTCTTGACAGGCGGTGTCAAAAATCGTGGGTAAATCCAGGGATTGATTGATCCGTTGATTGATCTCCCGCAACAGCCGTTCCCGTTTCGCCTGTTTCCGAAACTGAGTTTCACTGGCTTGTAAGGCGGCTTCAGCTTGACGGATATCAGTGATATCTAAATTCACGCCAATCAGGCTGATTGGCTGACCGGACTCGTCGCGGAAAACTAACCCAGAGGCTTTAATATAATGGAGGCTGCCATCGGGATGCAGGACGCGAAATTCCGTGTTATAGTCTGCTTCTCCTACAATGACTTTCTCAATGAGCTCTTCCGTGGCTTGGCGATCGTCAGGATGAATGCCATTCGCCCAAACTTCGTAAGCCACTACAGATTTTGAGTTGGGAGACTCTGACGAATAACTAACCCCATATAGGGCATACATCTGCTCATCCCAAGTAATTCGATTTTGGCGAATATCCCAATCCCAAAAGCCAATTTCTCCCGAGGATAAAGCAATTTTAAGGCGTTGGGAGAGTTTGGATATTTCTGCCTCTGCTTGTTGTCGCTTTGTCATATCGCGAGCGACCCAAATCACCCGGCGATCGCTTATGGGAGAAATATTAGCGTCAAAATAGATAGTGCGATGACCTAGGTCAATTTGATATTCAAACGTTACGGTTTTTTCGGTGCTTAAGGCATCCTGAATTGGCTGTCGAGCGCGATAGTTGGAGTTTTCTTGAAACAGAATATCGAGGGTTTGATTGAGGATTTCGTTAGCTTGGGGGTCGAGCATTTGGTGGCGGGTGGGCATCACCCGGACTTCATCGCGATCAGCAGCAATGATTAAAACCAGATCCCCCATGGCTTCAAAAACGCTGCGTAACTCAGTTTCACTGCTGCGTAGTTTTTCCTCAAAGGCGGCGCGATCGCTGATATCCCGGAAGATCCCTTGCACAATCTGGGTTTCCCCTACTGTAATCAGGCTTCCTGAGATATCAACGGGAATTTCTGAGCCATCGGCCCTGAGAATACGGGTATCCAACAGCCAAAGTTGTTTTTGCTCAATAATGCTCTCAAAAGTCTTAATAATGCGGTCTAATTCCTCGGGGGGATGGAGTTGGCTGAAATGTAGGGGCGAAAGCCCTGTTAAGAGTCCGCTAAACTGCTCGCGGGAGTAGCCAAACAAGTCCTCAGCGGCAGCGTTGGCTTCAATGAGGTAGCCATCGGGGGTAGCCAGGAGAATAGCATCGGTCGCGCCTTCCATAAGGCCGCGATAGCGAGCTTCCCGAGCTTGTAACTCCTTGCTGCGTTGCTCAACTCGGCTTTCGAGTTGAGTATTTAAATCGGCGAGGGCCAGTTGAGCGTGTTGACGTTGCTCACTCTCCTTCTGGAGTTGTTGATGTTGGGTGGCTTGTTTGAGGGCGATCGCCACTTGGATCGAGAGGGCCTGCAAGAGTTCGATTTCCCCGCTTTGCCAATCTCGGGGCTGATCTCGGTGACTGGTAATCATCAGCCCCCAGAGGCGATCGTCCACCACAATCGGTACCATCAACTTGGCGCGGATATCAAAGCTCAATAACATCTCCTGATGGCACTGGGTCATGGACTCATCATAAATATCTCGCACCACTCGCACTCGACCTTGGCGATAGGGTTCGAGCCACTCTGGAGTCACACAGGGGTCATTGGCTTCACGGTGCAGCACCGAACGACCACCGGCAAGAAGGGATTCGGCGATGACTAAACCGCTCAAATCCTCCTCAAATTGGTAGATAATCACGCGATCGCAGCTCAACACCTGCCGCACTTCATCGACAGCGGTTTGGAGGATAGTGGCTAAGTCCAAGGAATTGCGAATGGTTGTGGAAATATTCAGCAGCAGGCGATCGCGCTGGGCCTGAGTTTGAAGCCGCTGGGTTTGGGCGGACACCTGGCTTTGTAGTTCCTGATTACGAGATTCCAGCAGCGCCAGATTTTCGGCTTCTAGGCGACAGACTCGTTGTTTGAGGTTTTCGGCTAAATAATAGAGTTCAATGGGGTTAAACGCCCGCAGAAGGGTGGTTTGGGTAACAAGTCCCACTAGCTCCCCCGGGTCTCGGGTGACCACCACTCGCCGAATCCGCCGTTCCTCCATCTGTTGCTGGGCGGCCCAGAGGGAGTCCTCGGCGTTCACCGTAAACAGAGGAGAACTCATCACTGCTTCGGCGCGGGTTTCGGTTAGATTCCCACCAAGGGCTTGAAATTGGACAATATCGCGCTCGGTGATGATTCCCAGCGGACGCTGTTGGGTTGCGTCAGGGGCTGCATCGGGGTTCCCGTCGCACTCCGTAATAATCACGCAACTGATGCGGTGTTGCGCCAAGAATTGGGCGATTTCTAGGAGGGTGCGATCGGCCGCAGCGGTAATGACATCGCCGGCCATCACTTCTCCCACCAACCGCAACCGCATCAAATCCACCGGACGGGTCAGTTTTTGTAGGCTTTCGTAGCTAATCAGACCAATGAGGCGCTCTTGGTCATCGACAATGGGCAAATGGCGCAGACGACGCTGTTGTAAAAAGCTGAGGGTGTTAAAGATATCGGTTAATTCAGACTCTTTGAGAGTCACGACGGGCTGAGTCATGACCTCAGCGACCCGGAGATGGGCAAAGGGTTGGTCTTGGGCGCTCAGACGGACGATATCCCGTTCAGTCACAATACCGACAATCTGATTGCTGTCCACCACCACAACGCAACTTGAGGAGTCGGGGCGCTGGTGGTCGTCGTCAACCTCCGAGGGGTCTGCATTGGTCAAACCGCTCATGGTGGCGATCGCCTCGCTGACCGTCGCCTCAGGGGAGATGACCCGAGGATGAGGCAGAATCGCCGCTTTCAACTCCGGGGCAACGGACTCGTCATAAGAACTAGACATAGGAAGGCACTAATCGGGATATATCTAGTTACAGCATAGTAGAAAACCTTGGAAATCACTTCTCAAGTATGTACTATTGATGAGAAATAATCGGCTGAGCTAACTTACGAGATAAATTCTCGGATATCACGTAGAAGTCGATCTGTCCAGAGGTGTTTTTGCACTTGTCAATCTCCCCAGCCATCAGTTTCGGAGTTTCCTTTAAGTTTGGCGGTTGATGTTAAGATTGGTGAAAATTCTAACAGTTTCCCGTAAAATCTTGGCAATTCTCCCGATAGATCTATAAGACCCCTCTCCCTATCGTTCATGTCTGGATATACGGCTACGACTTTCGCCCCAGTTCAGGGATTCATCGAAAAATCCCGCAAACTGCGGGACCTCTACGGTGCGTCTTTAATCCTCTCTTACCTCAGCCGACAAATTACCAACACCGTCGAAAGCCAAAACACCGGCCAGTCGATATCAGTAATTTGTCCCGGTGACCCCAACAGCACAAAAGGACTTCCAAACCGTATCTTAATCAAAGGTACATTACCTGAAGATGTCATTCGTCAAGCGTTATTCAACGGCTGGAGTCATCTCTTGAGGGAATGTCGAGGCTGGGTTGAGGGAAAACTTGCCGATTATGACTATCACTGGACTCGTGAATGGACTCTTTGGCAAAACCACAGTTGGGAAGTGTTCTGTGGTTGGGGAGAGAGTATTCCTGAAGCCATGTATGATTTAGAACGGCGAAAATTGGGGCGCGATTGGAGTGCGGTGAATTGGATTGGTGAAAGTTCGAGTTTATCGGGAACGGATGCGATCGCCTGGAATGAACTCGGTTCAAGTCACCGCAATCCCAAAGAGTTACGCTACAGTCAGGAAAAAGAAAAAATTGATTGCTTCTATCAGCAACTTGCAGCGGTTCTGGAGGGAAAAAGACTCGACGACATCCCCGAGGGAAAATTCCTCGATACCTCAGAACGGGTTAGCATTCCTGAATTAGTGAAACGCTTAGTCACCCACCCACAAATTGCCCGTCGTATCAGTGATGATTTCCCTCAACTCGATCGCAGTTTTTCTGATGTTATCCGCCGTCCCAATCCCGAAACCCAAACCCCTGGACGCTGGACGGGTTGGTTTATGGGGGATGGCGATAAAGTGGGCGACTATCTCAAGCAATTGGGAGATGGACAAAACGCCGATCGCACTTTAAAAGACTTCAGCGAAGCGATGCGAAACTGGGGCAAAAAATTCGAGCAAGAGTTTCCGAAAAACCTCGGTCGCGTCATCTATGCAGGGGGTGATGATTTTCTGGGCGTGATGTATGATAGTACCCCCGATTTAACGGGAGAGGCGTTACAAGATGCGACCCAAACTTTGAAGGTAAATTCCTGGAACTGGCTGCAACAACTTCCGGCAAAATGGCAAGACCATGGTCAAGATATTAACCTCAGTGTCGGCTTTGTCTGGGCCGGTCATAGCGTTCCTCAACGAGATATTTTACAGCATTGTCGTGAGGCGGAAAAACGGTCAAAAAACCGGGGACGCGATCGCCTCACCCTGCGCGTGGTCTTCAATAGCGGCCAGTTTGTGCAATGGACTTGTCCTTGGCACTATCTCTCGATTCTGGACTGCTATTGCGATCGCGATGGCGGTCAAAACTGGGGACATCTGTATAACGACATAGCGCAACTGAAAGCGCGACACGCTCTGGAAATTGTTCCTATTTCTGAGGAGTTAGACGCTGAATCTTTAGTGAATGTTGATGCTTCAATTGCCATGGCGATCGCCAACATTTACTTTCAACCCAATCGCGAACCCTTTACCCACATAGAACCAGGAACATTAGGCAATTATCTATTTCGAGAACTCTTTGAAGCCAACTCATCTGAGTACCGCGATCGTCATCACTTGCACCAAGCCTTCATCAACTGGTTTGACGAACTGGTTTCCCTAGGTTGGTATCTCAAACATTAAAAAATCAGAGATATCTAATGTCAAGAAATCCTATTGCCTCTTGCCTAGGGCGACCACAGCAAGAGAGGGCGACCACAAGGGTACACCCCTACGTTGTTTCTGTTTCCTCTTAAGACCATGTTTTGCTATCTCATCACCATCCGACCCCTGGGTTTACTCTACGCCAGTGCTGGTGGATTCCTCTCCCCAGAAAACCTCGTTGGACGCGCTCAAGCCAAATTTCCCCCTGACGCTTACACCCTCTCAGGACTGATATTTAGTGCCAACAAATCTCAAAACTTTGCCAGTCAAGAAGACTTGAGTCAAAACCTCTTTGTCGCCGGGCCATTTTGGGCAAAACTGGATGAATTTGAAGCCTCTCAAGAGTTTTATGTGCCAATCCCCTCCACAAAGATGATTGGCAACGATGACGTTAACACCTGGGAACTGCACGACGATGGCTGGCGACAGTCCAACCCCGACTCCGAGATGACACCAGCATTTAAATGGCAAAAACTATCAGCCTGGAACCAAGATAGCGACACCCTTTTACACCAAAAAGCCGTCGCCAAAGAACCATGGAAATACCTCTCGATGCTGCATCCTCGACTCAAACCCGACGAACGTTGCGTTCGCGAACAAGATGGTCTATTTCTCGAAAACGCCGTCCAACTTGACGACAACGCTTGTCTTGTTTACCTCTCGACTGTTCCCCTAGAAACCGGCTGGTATCGCTTCGGCGGTGAAAATCATCTCGTCGAAATCGAATCCCACCCATTGCAAGAAACTCATCCCCTTGTTTCATTATTACAACAACCCATCGCTCGTAGTTTTGCCCTCTTGACCCCAGCAGTTTGGGGGTCAAATCGCATCTCTTACCGCTACCCCCAACACCCCGACTTTCCCCAACCCCGCTGGTTACTCATGGCCAAAGCCATCCCCTTTCGCTTTCGCGCCGGTGGCCGCCAGAAAGCCGACGGAAGCCGGGACACGGGACGGTTGGGACGGGGACGTTACGCCGTCAAACCCGGTAGCGTTTACGTCCTCGACGACTCCCTCAACCAGACCTGGTGGGAGAGTCCCGAAGCCTGGTATCCCAAGGAAGGCTATAGCCTCAAGCAGGTTGGCTGTGGATTGTGTCTTCCCCTCGATATCGCCGGATTATAACGGTTTCAGTCCTTATTGCACTCTTTCTTGCACTCTTTATTACACTCTTACCTCAGCCAATACTTCCGATAACACCCATGTATCAAAAAGCCTACGGAATCATCGAAACCCTATCTCCCCTCCATGTTGGCGCCACCGCCGGCCAGGAAAGCGGTAACCTTAACCTAATTTTCCGCGACCCCTTTACCCAAACCGGGATTATCCCCGGAAGTTCCCTACGGGGGCGATTTCGGGCGGAAATGCGGTTTCGGGACGGCCAAGACGAAAATCACTGGTATGGACATGAAGCTGATAGCGGCGTCACGGACAGTACCACCGAGTCTCTGGTGAAGTTTGAATATGCTTCGATTGTCTGGCTTCCGGTATTTTGTCCCGGTCAACCGGTGGTTTGGGTCAGTTGTCCGCGCCTGTTGCAACGCTATAAACGCATTACGGGAATGGATGAGAAATTACCCAACCTCTACACCGCCTCTGACAGTCTCAAAGCGCCTCAGATTGATGGTCAATCCAAGCTGTTTTTCAACTTTGGCTTTCTCAAACTGGCTGGAAAAGAGAATTTACAGAGTTGGTTTCCTGATAAGCAAGAACGTCCAGCGGTCATCGTGGCCGACAATGAAATCGGGATGGTTCACGATATGGCCCTTTATCGTCAGAGTCGGGTCAAACTCTGTGATGATGAGAAAAAGGTTGAGGGAGGTCAGTTTTTTAACACGGAAGCGTTACCCGAAAGCACGATTATGGTTTTTCCTGTGGCCTTACGTCGCGCGGAGGAATTGCGAGACTGGCCGCCGTTTGGGGACAAGGCTATCAATGAGGATGAGATGTATTTTGGTGGGTTGGAGTCGATTGGCTTCGGTCACTGTGCAGTCACACTTCATCGCCAGTTGTCCTAAACTTAATTCTGTTGATTTTTGAAGTAATTTGAATCAAGAGGTCTTGAAACCATGGCTAAACGGAAAGACAAAAAGAATAAAAACAAGATGTCTCAGGCAAAGTCCAAAAACTCAACATCCAAAAACTCAACAACTTCTACTACAAAAACAGCGATGTCCACGACAAATCATTCCCCAGAGTTTGGCTGGCAAGGCTATTCTCTTGACCGCTACGCTCACGATTTGGTATTCCAACGAAAAGACCTAGAGAACGAAGTTCTTAACCAGGTGCATAAAATGCGCAGTACCGTCGCCTTTGGTTTAGAACGGTTTTGGGGCGAACAGCATCGCTTAGATGGGGAAAAAGCGGCGTACTGGCGAGCGATGTGGCACACCTTGGCGACGATTCTTCAAGATGCAGGAATTGCGTTACCCAACGATGCGACGAATCTCTGGGAGTTCAATCAGGACCATCGCAAAATTGCCATTGCCATCCTCACCCAGCTTTGTGATTGTGCCATTTGGTGGACGCAACGCTATAAATCCTAACTCTTCCATGTCTCCCCAAAAACGAGCAACGTTTTCCCATTATTAGTGAAAGATTATCATTCCAAACCAATTATGGATGCTGACCGAGTTCCTTTAGCTTTTCGCGCCCAAATTGAAGGACGCTGCCAAGTCCAACGCATTGATCCCAAGTTGAACTGTAAAGACAAAACCGCTGAGGAAAATGATGCCTATGTTTGGGCGAAAGAGTGGTTATGTGGCGCGTCAAAAGACGCTCCTGAATTTCCCAAAGGGGTCAAAACCAAGGAGTATCACATCACCTGGCGATTTGTCACCAATGATGGACAGGATGACAGCATCATTCGCCCAGTTATTGGTAGTAAGGGTTGCCCGTTTTATCCCGGTTCGAGTATGAAAGGGGCCTTTCGGCGTGCTTGCAAGCAAGTTTTTCCCACTCGCGTTCTCAATTATTGCGGTGGCGAGGTGGTTGTTGACGGTACGCGACAAACTCAACCGGGGATGCTTCGTTTTCACGGGGCCTATCCGGTTAACAACTGGAAGGATAAAAGCGACCTGGTTGACTTGGTTCACCCCCAGCAAAACTGGCAAGTGGAAGACCAGGCCCATCACAGTGCCTTTTTTATGATGTCCCTGTTTCAGCCGACGTTGCAGTTCGGCATTTCTAGCAATCAACCCCTCTCTGAGGCGGAGTGGGCCGAAATTTGGCAGGTTTGGGAAACAGCCTTGGGGTACGGGATTGGTTCTCGCGTGAGTGCCGGATATGGTCAGGTGAGGGAATCGACAGCCCCCAGGTTACTCAGCGTCAGCCTCAAGGGAGAGGGATTGATATCGCAGCGGGTCAATTGTGACTTGGAATTTCGCCCCAATCTGTTCAAGGCGGCGTTACGAGGTCACACGCTGCGGCTGCTGGGTGGCGTTACAACGGCGGAAATCGCCCAAAACATCACAAAACGCATTTGGGGCGGGTTTGCGGGGCGTGATGGCTCTGTGGTGGGCGAGTTGGGGATTGCGTTTAAGTGCCAACTTGACCAGGGAAGTCAATGGTTTACACTCAATGACGGTCAGTTAGACATCCTACTTCTAAATGTCCCCAATGAGGAACGTCGCCAGCGATTGAAAAAGTTTGTCATTCGCTTGATGAAGTTTTCGATGATGCTGGGAGGGTTTGGCAAGTCCTGGCGGCGGGCCAGCCATCGCCAGTTCTTTTCAGATCAAAATTACCAACGAGACATTGGCTGTCACTGGGAGTTTTCAGAAAAAACACGCGGTTTATATCAACCCTTCCACACCCTCGACAATATTCGCAGGTACTTTGTTCGCGGTGTATACCATCCCATGCGGGATTGGGTCAGGCAAGATGAAGGACAACGGCTTGATGCTAAGGGTGCTAATTGGCGCGAGGCTTGGCATCCTGACCGGGTTCAAGTTTGGGCGCGATTTGATGATGATA
>P_2C_Liq_1_UnCtyDRAFT_1000565_pt1 | contig 15762 bp, 9 predicted proteins | sample Pon2CUnioCityCA_2_FD_10234 | JGI IMG/M metagenome (IMG submission 10234)
ACCTGCTTCTTTGTCCGCTACTTTTAAACACATCAAACAAACCAAAGCCTGGATGACCGTCAGAGCTAAAAAACAATTCTCCACTCAATGGATGAATAAAAGGTGTGAGCTCATCTCCAACACTGTTGATCTTAGAACCACAATTTCTAGGAGTTTTGAATCGTTGCTTGTCAGGATCATAGCGGGTATACCAAATGTCTTTGCCGCCCTTCCCTTCTTTGCGATCACTCACAAAATAAATGGTTTCCCTGCCCTTTTCATCAACTCCAATAGCGGGCTGTGTTTCCAAGGCCGAAGTATTGATCAATTCAGGTAGTTTCGTTGGCTTTTCCCAAACCTTTTGCTTTTCGCTGAAGTAGAGGTCACAGTCCTTTTCCCCTTTATAATCAAGAGCACAAGCAGTAAAGTAAAAGCGATTCTTTTCAGGATTAAAAGCACCGTTTACCACTTCCATGCCGGACTCAAACGGAATATCATCCCAAGGCTTAACTATTGATGCGGAATCTGACTTGTAATCCACTTGATAAAATTTTCTGATGGGTAGGCCTTCTTCTGTACCCACTTCAACAGTTTGAGGTGCTCCAATTTCCAAGCGGTTGTAGGCAATTTTTCCATCACCAATAAAGATTGGTGCACCTTCCACCCGATTTGAGTTAGCGACTGACAAAGGCTTAACGCCCATAAAGTTGCTTGAGTCACTTAGTTCTTGGCAGCCTTCTGCTTGGTATTTAGCTAGTCGTCGGTATTTTCGATCATCCTTCTCACCCCTGTAGGCTTTCCGAAAGGCTTCATAAACAGGAATGGCTTGTTTGCAACTGTCGATGGCTTTCAAACTTTCAGCATAATAAAAGGCAGCAAGCGGAAAACGTTTGGACTCGCGTTCTGACAAGTTTCGATATAAAGGTAAAGCAGCTTGATAAGCTCCTGTATTGCGGTAACATTCAGCTAAAGCATAGCTTATTCTAACATCTTGGGGTTTTCTTTCTAAATAGGCTTCATAATAAATGCTTGCAGTAGCATAATCCTGCATTTCTTCTGCAGATCTCGCTAACTCTTTTAATTGACCATTGCTGTAATCCATTTCTTGAGCTAAAAGCACAGGAGCTAAAGAAAGGAGTGCGACCAAAAAACTTGTCTTAATAGCGTTCACAGGGCAACCTCCGTATTTTGGGTTTCAAGTAATCGAGGGTGTAAACCAAGCTGACTTCAAAACTGCCACGGTTTTGCGTGGCGAGTTCAAGCTCTGAAACATTCACATCATAAGAAAGACCAAGGTCAAAGTTCAGCAATTCGATCCGTGAACCGATGATCAAGGCATCTGTTACCCGGTCAACCCCGCTTCTTACATAAAGAAAGGGTTTGATCGCCTGCACAAGGTCGCTCTTAAGCGCATAAAAACGTAAAGCAGAACCCAATACAAGCTCTGAGGCTCCTTTGGCTCTATAATAAGCTAAGTAAGGCTCAAGTGTTTTCCCTTTGAATCCAGAGTAAGTCCCTAAAAACTGCAAACCATAGCCACGATTCTTACGGTTATCTTCATCAAAGAGACTTTCCTCAGGTTCCAATAAGTTTGAAAGGGAAAAGCCACCCCTCAAACCCCATAGTGGGTTGAGTTGCTTCTCCCAAGATAAACCAAAGTTAAAATTGAAGAAGCTAAGTGAATTAGCCGGTAGATTCTCACCACTTGCCAACTGCTCGTTAAATCTCCCAATGGAGCGGTCATATTGTTCGGGGAAAGTAACACCGTTTAAATTGATACTCTTGCCTACCCATTGGTTGTTTAAAGCTGCTTCAAAAGTTCCATATTGGGTTTTCATTTCTGCACCAAAAACCAAAGCTACTTGGTTCATATCGAGTTTAACATCCCCACTTTGGTCATTGGTAAAACCTGCTGCTGCAAAAAAGTTTAGCCCTTTTCGTCCACTCTTGATCTTGCGCACTAAATTGGCTGTAGAACTCACAAAAGGTTCCCCTATTGCAGCCCACTGCTGCCGATAAGCAGAGTAAACTTGCCATTTACCATCAAAGTGATTAAAAAAAGTTGGATTTCTTTCTCGGTCTAGAACCAACCTTTGCGAATAATGCACGTCTTGTGAGTATCCAAAAGTTGAGGAAATCAAAGCTATGAAAAGCGTGCAGAAGAAGGTAAGAATCCTCATAAGTTGGAACAAATATATTAGTTTTACAGAGAATTGACTTTTAAGATTCCATACCACAAATCTATCGGGCTTACCTTAAGTCTTTTAGGCTTACTCCTTTTTGTAAATAAGGGTTTCGCCCAACTGAGTGCAGACTTTACAGTCAACCAAAATAGTGGATGCGTGGCTTTGCCCAATGTGCAATTTACTGATCAATCAAGTGGTAACATAACTTCTTGGAGTTGGCAATTTGGCAACGGCAATACCTCTAGCTTGCAAAACCCGACAAGTTCATATCCAACAGTTGGCAGTTACACTGTTACGCTAACGGTGAGCAACGGCACCACGAGTTCAACTGTTACCAAAACAAATTTTATTAATGTTTATGCCAATCCTGTAGCTGATTTTAACTTCAATCCTGTAGGAGGTTGTTCTCCCTTACCGGTTAGATTTAACAATACCTCAAATGCACCTGCAGGTGTTGCTTCCTACAGTTGGGATTTTGGTGATGGCAGTCCGGCAGGAAGCGGAGCCAATCCTCAGCATACCTATGCGGTTGCCGGCAACTTTTCGCCTTCATTAGAAATAGTAGATGTAAATGGCTGCCGTGACACAGAAGTTAAAAGTTCTGGAATTAGCGTGACCAATTCACCGCAGGCAGACTTTTCTGCAGCTAACCCTGTAGCCTGCGCAGCGCCGCATACGGTTAACTTTAGCAACAATTCTCAGGGCAGTAATTTGAGTTATTTATGGCGTTTCGGTGACGGGAACACTTCCACTCAGATCAATCCTTCTCATACCTATTCCAATTTTGGGACTTACACCGTTACCCTAGAAGTTTCTGATCCAAATTGCAGGGATACCTTGATTCAACAAAACTATGTAAGAATTGAAGCCACCAATGCTGATTTTGATTTTGCCAAAGCGGTTTATTGTTTAGAAGACACCATCTTTTTTAATAACCAAAGTACAGGAGCGAATTTATTTAACTGGGATTTTGGTGATGGAACAAGCTCAACACAATTTGAACCTAGCAAACAATACAGCAGTCCGGGCACCTACCCTGTGCGTTTACAAATCTTCGCCGGTGGTAATTGCACTGACGAACTTGTGGATACGGTAGAGGTCTTCGAATTGGTAGCGGACTTTATAACCGATAGTACTTTTAATTGCCGCAACGATCTTGCTCGCTTTTATGCGAGTGCGAATTCACCAGCAGAGTTTATTTGGAGTCTAGGAACTAATACTGAACCTGACAGTTTAAATGGAGATACCGTGCAGCAAATTCAAGGTGATTTTGGCATTTTTTCAGACACCTTGATCGCAGTCAATGACAGTGGATGCGTCGATACAGTGGTTAAAGTTGATAACCGTGAGGTAGATTTCTTATTGGCTAGGATTGCTGCCAATAGCGTGATTGTAGATGACGATACTATGAAAGGATGCCTTCCCCTGAATTATGATTTTGCAGACAGCAGTCTTGGTACTTATCCGATTATCAAACGGGATTGGGATTTCGACCTAAATCGAACAAGTAATCAACTTAGTGCGAGTAACATTGACTTTCCCAACCGACAAGCATACCGAACTACCCTCTTAATTGAAAACTCCAAAGGTTGCACCGCTTTTGATGAAGTTTATGTGGTTGGTGGAGAAAAACAGATTCCTGCTTTTACCTTTTTCCCTGATTCCATTTGTCCAGGTGATTCACTAACTATTCTAGATCAATCAACTGTTCAATCGTTTATAGATACTTTCAAATACATTTTCCTTTCATCTAATAATCGCTTGCAAACAATAGTGGATACGCCTGGGATTAAAACATCCTTTCCGCCAGAAACAGGCTTGTACAACATAAATCTTCAAATTACNGATAATGGCTGTGACACCCTACTAGAAACCACTGATAGTGTTTACCTGAAAGGTCCTGTGGCTGTTCCTACATTTTTCTCCAGTTGTAGCACAAGAACCATGATCAACTTTCGAGCAAATGCTTCAGGTTTTACACGCTTTTATTGGGATTTTGGAGATGGGAGCCCGCTAGATTCGGTAAACCTGAATCCCTCACATCAATATGGCTCGGGCAGTACTTTTCGGGTAGAATTGATCTTATTGAACGATACCAACGGTTGCGATACTGCTAAATTTGAATTGTTTGTACCCGTGGGTACGCTACCGCCATTGCAAATATCACCTGACACCCTAAACTTTTGCTTGGGTTCTACCGTGAGAATTTACAATGCTGATTCAAGCACTTACGTTCGAAACGATTGGACCTTTGATGGTCAGTCGATTGGCAACCTCAGAAGTTTTGTGCGGACGTTTAATGCACGCGGTACTTACCCAATTCTGTTGCAAACGGAAGATGTGTTGGGCTGCACTTATCAGGTCAGGGATACCATCTACATCAGTCAACCCGAGGCTAAAATTGGTAGCGAAATTCTGCAAAGCTGTGCCCCTATGGTGGTTGACTTTATTGATTCAAGCACAACGGATACTACCATTCAGTCATGGCTTTGGACTTTTGGAAATGGTGACAGCTCATTTGTGGCAAGAGATACAGTGCAGTACCCTTTGAATGCCAATCCTGATTTATTCTTGAAGATCGAGAATGTTTTTGGCTGTAAAGACTCCGTATTGATTCCTAAATTTTTAGAATCACGCCAATTGCAGGTTGACTTTCGGTTTGGGAACGTCAACATTTGTGCGGGAGATAGCATCACTTTTAGGAACACCTCTTCTGGTTTAAATCCTACTTACCGTTGGTTTTTTAATGACGATACCCTAAGCTCTCAAGCCAATTTCCTAAACCGCACTTTTAGTGAAGCAGGAATTTACACCGTGCAATTAGAGGCAACAGATGAAAATGGCTGTATCTTAAAAGATAGCCTAGCTAATTTGGTCAGGGTTGATTCAGTTCCTGTGGCCGACTTTATAGCAGACTCTGTATTTGCGCCCTGCCCTCCTCTACCTGCAAATTTTCAGGACTTAAGCAGTGGTTCACCAACTCAATGGCGTTGGAACCTAGACCAAACTGACAATTCGATCTCCATCGTTCAAAACCCCTTTAAAAACTATACCCTTCCGGGAAGCTTCAATATTTCTTTATGGGTAAGCACACCTAATGGCTGTCAAGACTCAATAACTAAAAATGCATACATCAATTTGAATGGACCGCTAGCTGAAATAGCTTCTAGCTCCTCTAGCATTTGTATTGGTGATACGATCCAATTCAGTGCGGTTAACACCACAGGAGCTCAAAATTATTTTTGGGACTTTGGAGATGGTAAAAATGCTACAGGCACCTCAGTTAGTCACGTCTATGATACCGTAGGAACGATCTTCCCTTCCCTGATTATTGATGACGGAAATAATTGTAGAGTTGGCATTGTGGATACCATACAAGTCAATGGGGTTCAAGCCGACTTTGAATTAGCAGAAGATACCCTTTGTGTTCCTGCATCCTTAGCCATTACCAATCGTTCCTTAGGAGCTAACAGTCAAGTTTGGAATTGGGGAGATGGCACCTTATCAAGTGATCCTAATCCTAGTAAAAGCTATGCTAGCCCGGGTCAATACACCATTACTTTTAGTGTTTCTTCCACAGAAGGTTGTCGCGATACAATAATTAAAACCTTCACCGCAGCACCTAATGCAAGACTGGATGTGATTCAAGATACTTCATTGTGTGAAGGAGATACTGTGCAAATTGAGGCAAGTGGAGCTGAATTATACAACTGGAGTCTACCAAGCTTTGCTAGCCAAATCAATGACAGTACGGTACTTGCTTTTCCTTCAGTTGATACCACCATTCAATTGATCGGTAATAACCTATTCAACTGCTCAGATACGGCAAACATCGGACTTCAAATCGTTCAAGAACCACTAGTTCCCTTTTTTACTGACACCACCATTATTATTGGCGAAGAACTTAGTCTAGCAGCTTTTGGCAGTAGTCAATATAATTACCTGTGGACACCACCTGATGGCCTGAGTTGCAATACTTGCCCCAATCCGATATTTGGTCCACTTTCAACAACACGCTACACCTTGAAAGTTACCGACCCCTTTAACTGCTATGAGATTGATCGTGACTACTTGATCGAGGTACTGGAGCAGTTTTCGCTTGATGTTCCGCAAGTTTTTAGCCCAAATGGTGATGGCGTAAATGACGTGATCTTTGCAAAAGGTTGGGGCCTCAAAGAGTTGCTAAGCTTTAAGATCTTTAATCGTTTTGGAGAAGTGGTATTTGAAAGTCAAGATTTTGACCAAGGTTGGGATGGCACTTACAGAGGTGAAGACCAAAATATAGAAACCTACGTTTACACCGTAGAGGCTTTAACCTTTGGAGGCGAAGTTATTCGTAAAAAAGGAAACATTAGTTTAATTCGATAAGCTTCTCTTCTTCTACATATAAAACTGCACCCTCTACTTTCTTTCCTCTAGCTGCCTGCATAACATTTCGATATTCTTCGAGTTGTTGAAAATGCGCCTCATTGTAAGCTCCAGTTTTGTATTCCAAGATCAAGATTAAGTCATCGTCTTCCACCATCCGATCAGGGCGTAAGCGTTTCCCCTCTTTCGTTATAATCACTGCCTCTTGGTAGATTTTTTTAGTTGGATCAAAGTAGGGCTTCAGGTTTTCTTTTTGCAGCAACTTAGTCAGCTTATTTTGATAGGACTCCTTTTGTGTTTTACTAATCTTGCCCTTCAGTAAAAAACGCTCCAATACCAGCTCAAGCTGCTCTGGAAGACTTAGCTCAGCTAAGATTTCGTGAATCAAATTCCCATAAGCAATTGCTTCTGCCTTCTCCTCTTCATCGTAAAAGGCGGTTAATTCAGAACTCAATCTAACCTTATCTTGCCAAGGGTTTGAAGTGTAAGGCACAGCAACTACTTTAGTCGAAGTTGAAGCCTTCTTTTCTTTTCTAACCTTTTTAGTGAGGCTACCAAATTCAAGCTTAGTTTCGTTAGCCTCGACAGCTGCAAAATCATATAATAGTTGATTAATGCTCAAGTAATCTGATCGCTTCTTAGGCAAGGAATCTACTAATAAATGTAAGCGATCAACAGCGCGGGTAAAAGCAACATAATTGTCATTTAGCAGATCTTCTTGTTTTTTACAAATTTCTGCTTTGAATTGAGTTGAAAAGACAGTCTGCTCTAAATGCTTTGACTCTTTTACCAAGGTGTATGGAAGATTAAGACCAAGTTCCTTAGGAATACTTACCCACATTTGATTATGTGCTCGCACTGAAGCTTTTTGATTCAAGAATGGAATGATGGTTACCGGAAATTCCAAGCCCTTCGATTTATGGACTGTCAATACCTTGATGGCTTCTATGTCTGCCGTTATTTCTAAAGAAAGTTTTTCTTTCTGCTGCTCCCACCAATTCAAGAACGATGAGTAGTGGTTGCCATAATCCTGCATGTAAGCCAATACATTATCTTGAAAAAACTGCAGATAAACATCATTTTGCGCTGCTAAGTTAAAGTCTCTGATCTGCTGTTCGAAGAAGGCAAACAAATTTTGTTTATTTAGGGTCGAACGGTCTAGCTTTAAAGAAAGTAAGTGTTCGAACAACTTTTCTAGTGGATTAGTAGGTTTTGTATATGTAAAAAGCAATGCTTCTTGCTCTTGCTGATCAAGTTCCTGACTCAAGAAACGTACGATGTTTAAGCGCGCTGCTGAATCCTCAGGATTTACCACCCATTGCATTAAAGAAACTAAGAACAATACCTTCGGAGAATTCTTGATCAAAAGCGCTTCTGATGATAAAACTGCCAATCCATGTGTTTTCAAATATTCAGCAACCAAAATTGCATCCTTGTTCCATCGGCATAAAACCGCTATATCGTCCAGACTATAATCATCATCCATTGCCCTTTCAACATGCTCAAGTAGGCAGGCCAACTGATCTTCTTTCTCAGATTTCTCAGCCATTAAATCCATTGAAACATATCCCCCTTCTTCTTTTTCTTCGGGCAGTTCTTGGCGCACGGTTTCAAAGGCCTGCTTAGCTTCATATAAAACACTAGGCTCTTGGTAAACAAACTCAAAAAAGCGGTTATTGAAGGCAACAACTTCTTTACTTGAACGACGATTAATTGCCAATTGATTCTCATCGTATTGTGCTTTTAAAGAAAGTAGACGCTCTTGCACTAAAGGGTCCTGATCTTGATAAAGGTGTTGAATATTAGGCATGCTAGCAAACTGTTCAGACACTCCGCCTCTAAAGCGATAAATAGCCTGTTTTGCATCACCTACGATCAAATTGAAATTACCTGCCGCTAAACTTTCGTCAATCAAAGGGAGAAGATTGAGGAATTGTAAGATGGAGGTATCTTGAAATTCATCGATCATCATATTTTGATAGCGGCTGCCAATTCTCTCATAGATAAAAGGTGCAGGTTCTTTAAGCACTACCTGAGCGATCTTTTTATTCAAATCACTAATGTGTAGAGCTTGTTCCGTCTTTTTTAGTTCTTGAAACTCTTGGTCGAGATGCTGTAAAATTTCGAGGTTGAACAAATTCAAGTAAATTGCCTTGGCCGCAAGGTAATGGGGAAGTTCTTTTTCTTGAAATTCAAAATACTCATTTAATAATGGAGACAATTGAGTTGAAGCTGCCATAACATTTTCAGCCTCTGGACCTTTTAATTTTTTTGCATGCCAGTAATCCTGCTCAACTCCTTTCAAGACATTAGCCCCGGGCTCTAACTTATCTTCTTTAAACTCCTTCAGTGATACAAAATAATTGTAAACGCCTGCTAGTAGATGCTTAGGATCTAGCTGAAAGTGTTGGGCAACAGTTAAGAGTCCTTCACCGGTTTTTACTGTTTTAGCCTTGAAAGCAAGCAGCCTTTTTTTGAGTAAAGCCCGATCTTCAGCATAGGCCTTTGGTTTTAGTTGCTGCAACTCTTGTAAATAGAAAAAACTCTGTTCGTTCAGCAGATTGCTAGCAAAGTCAAAGAGCTCCTCCTCTATATTCCAATTCTTTTCTGCTTCAATTTGCTGTAGCACAAAATTTTGAAGCAATTTAGTTACTTCTTTCTCTTCACCAACCTTTTCGATTACCTGTGCCACTGCTCGCCTCATGAGCTCTTCATGGTTAAGCAACAACTTGAAGTTCATAGACACACCAAGATCTCTGGCAAAAGTCCTAACTAAACGATGGGTAAAATGATCGATAGTAGAAATGCTGAGATCCCCATATTGGTGAAGCATAGCTGTTAAGACAGCCTGAGCTCTTTTTTGAAGCACTTTACTATCCACTTTCAAGTCGCCCGCAATTATTTCAGCCATGGTATCCTGCTCCCCTGCTGCAAGCAATTTTAATTGCTTGAGGAGCCTTTCCTTCATTTCAGCGGTTGCTTTATTGGTAAAAGTTATAGCAAGTATTCCAGTGAAATAATAAGTTGCATCGCTTGCCAAACACAGCTTTAAAAATTCTTTCACTAAGGTGAAGGTTTTACCCGAACCCGCAGATGATTTATAAACATTAAAGGCCATGCTGTTCTATTTTTTCTAAAATCAATTTCAGTTTTTCCGCTTGTGTTTTATCCGCATCGATCCAGTGTATTTGTGCACCTTTCCTTTCCATTCTTCTAAACCACGTTTCTTGCTTTTTTGCAAATTTTCGAATCGCTTGAAGCAGTTGCTCAAACATTTCAGTGTAGTTCAGTTCGCCAATCAAATGGGCTGCAATATAGCGGTACTCTAAACCAAAATAATGCAATTTCTCAGCTGATAAACCTCCTTTCATTAAACCCTCCACCTCTTCGATCATTCCTTGTTCAAAACGTGCTTTAAGCCGCTCTTCTATCCTTTCTCGTAATTTACTTCTTTCAATTTTTAAACCAAACAAAAGGTAGTTACTGATTGGAGATCTCACGGGCTTTGGGCTTTCTTTTTGTGCCAAAGCTATCTCGATGGCACGTAAACTCCTTTCGCGGTCTTGCAAGTCGGTGGTGTTATGCTGGTCTGCTTTAAGTTTCAATAGGTAGCTAGCTAATTCTGCCTGGGAAAGTGAGGCAAGGCTTGTCCTTAATTTTTCGTTTTTAGGCACTTCTAACATTTTTTCTGAAGCCAAGGCAGCCTGAAGATACAAGCCACTCCCCCCGCAGAGAATCACCCATTTTCCTTCTTTTTCAAGCTTGCGGTATAAGTCAAAAAAATCATCTTGAAAACGATATACATCATAGTTTTCTTCTGCTTTTACCACATCAATCAGGTGATAAGGAATCTGCTGTCCATTAAGTCTATACTCATCCAAATCTTTTCCACTTCCTAAATCTAAACCTTGGTAAACTTGCCGACTATCAGCACTCACTATTTCCCCATTCAATTTTGATGCAAGTGCAACTGCAAATGCTGTTTTTCCGCTTGCTGTAGGACCTAGAATTGTAATAAGAGGTTTATTTTGCTCTTGATGCATTTGTTATCGAAATTAACAATCATTGGCTTGATTTTATGCTTTTGGGTGTACCTTTGTTATATGAGGTTACTACTTAAATATCTAGGTGTTTTTATCCTTATTTCCTCATTGTTTTTTTCTACAGCTTACAAATCGATTATTCGCCTCAGCTACGAGATCAACAAACTAGAAATTATTGAGAAATTTTGCATAAATAAAGAAGAAACCACCTTTAAGTGCGAAGGTAAGTGTCACCTCAAAACGCAACTTCAAGAAGTGGAGAAAGTTCCATCGCAAAACCAAGATCAAGAAGAAGTTCGCACAGATTATCAAGTACAACTCTTCTGCCCTGTTAAAGAAAAATTAGATAAAAAAAAGGTGCAAACTAATCCACAGTATTTCGCCGCCTATTCAAATCTATATCATTTTCTATTTGTAGACAAAGTAGTTCCTCCACCAAAGTTTGTTTAGCTGAAATTTTTCTATTTACGCTAAATAAATTAACCCATAATGAAAAAATACCTTTCGCTCTTTTTTGGAGCGTGGTTATGCAGTGCGCCTGCTTTTGCTTGTGATCTCTGCAGCATTTACCTAAACCTTGAGCCTAATGACCTCAAGAACTCTATTGGCATGAACTACCGTTACCGTGCATTTAAGTATCAGTCTATCAACAGCTTTAGCAGCTCAACTAATTTAAAGCATGCTACAGGCGAGAATATTCTGAGCCAGTCTAGTACCCAAGAGGAACTCTTTAACAGTTACGATCTTTGGGCTAACTACTTTTTACATGAAAAATGGCAATTAAATGCTACACTGACTTTTGCTGATAACTACTATTTAGAAGATGACAGTAGCCTTTATAACATTGCTGGTCCGGGAGATTTGACAGTTTTAAGTAAATACATGTTCTACAATACCAAAGTCACGGATAGTTCAGATTGGGCTATTCGTATTCTTGGCGGAGCGGGGGTTCAAATACCCATTGGTCAATTTAATAAAACCTATGTTGTTGCTCCTAGTTCTTCTTCAAAAGGAAATGTGGTATTTGGAACACCTTATGAGGAGTTGGATCCACACATGCAAGCAGGAACGGGCAGTTGGGACTTGATCTTCCTTATGGAAGCTCAAGTAAGGTATAAGAAAGTTGGCTTAGCCTCTAATGTCAGCTATCAAGTAAATTCAGAAAATTCAAACCAATTTCGCTTTGCCAATCGCTTTAATGTAAATAGCAATGCTTTTGTTTTGTTAAAGCTAAAGCAATTTACCTTTGCCCCTAATATCGGCTTAAGCTATGAATTTAGTGAGAGAGATCGCTTTCAAGGTGATCGCTTTTACAATTCAGGAGGAGAAGCCTTGTTTCTCAATGGTGGTGGAAAAACTTACTACCGAAACTTTGCTTTAGGGGCAACCTATTTTAATCCTATTCGTCAATCATTAAACGATCGTCAATTACCAAACGACTACCGTTATACGATTGATTTAACTTATTATTTTTAATCAATTATCATGAAAAATTTATTCAACCCAAAATATTACATTTTACCATTAATTGCTTTTTCTAGCTTATTCTTCACCGCTTGCGAAGAAGAGGATGATGAACCATTAATTGAAACGCGCATTGTTGAAGAGTCGGTTCCACGTTACCAAGCAAGCATTAACTTCAAGGAAAAAGTAAACGGTAACGACCTGCAAATGAATACAAACAACAAACCATACACCAATGCCGCAGGTCAGAGTTTTAATGTAACACGTTTACGCTATTTGATCTCTGATATAAAATTTCAAAAGGCTGACGGAAGCAGTTTTACCATCCAAGGCTACCACTTTGTAGATGCAACAGACCCGGCTGATGACACATACATGCCTGATGCAAAGGTTCCTGCAGGAGATTATGAAAAAATTAGTTTCACTTTCGGCTTTGACCGTGAAGATAATGTGAGCAATGCCTACCCGGCTTTAAATATTGCTAACTGGGCATGGCCTGGAATGTTAGGTGGTGGTTACCATTTTATGCAATTAGAAGGCGACTACGATAGCCTAGGAACTTCAAAATTCTTTGCAACCCACATGGGTACTGCCCGTAATAATACTGTGAGCCCAACAACTTATGAAGCGAATCACTTTGAGGCAGTTTTAGACACAGCTATTAGCATTGACGGCGATTTCAGCTTTAGCATTGTGATGAATGTGGAACAATGGTATGAAGATCCTTATCAATGGGACTTTAATGTCTATAATGCACCCATTATGCCTGTTTATGATGCCCAGCGCAAATTGTTCATAAATGGACCGTCTGTATTTACTTTTGAATAAAATGAAGTATTACTTTAAAATCATATTTATCACTGTTATCGCGCTTCTCGGTGCTTGCCGAGAAGACGATAATAGTGATCTAATTATTGAAAGGGAAGAGCCCCATAATAATGATCCGGGAGAACCTACACCTTACACTTTTCAAGTTCCTGCCCACTTCTCTCGTATTGGAGCTCCTTTTGTGCCCCAAGATAATCCAACTACGGTTGAAGGAGTAGCTTTGGGTAAAAAGCTGTTTTTCGAGCGTAAACTTTCGCGGAACAATCAGATTTCTTGTGCTTCTTGTCATAAACCAGAAGCATCCTTTAACGATCCAGGTAAAGCAGTGAGTATTGGTGCAGATGGCACAACCCAAGGTATTCGAAATGCGATGCCTTTGTTTAACCTCGCATGGACAAAAATTACCAACTCAGATTTCAATTGGCATGGTAATGCAGAAAGTCTTGAAGAACAAGCTTTAGAACCGGTAGTAAATCCTCTGGAAATGCAAGAGAGTTGGCCTAATGTGGTCAATAAATTGAAAGCTGACCCTGACTATCCACGCTTATTTAATGAAGCTTTTGGAACAGTTGACATTGATTCTCATTTAGTGGTAAAAGCCATAGCACAGTTTGAACGAACCCTGATTAGTGGTGAGAGTCGTTATGATAACTACATCAACAATCAGAGCAACGGGCCTACCTTAACAGCCCAAGAAATACGTGGTTTGCAATTGTTTATTAATGAAGATAAAGGCGATTGTGCCCATTGCCATGGTGATCAATCGAATCCCCTTATGACGGATTTTCAATTTCGTAATAATGGATTAGATGCCAATCCTGACTCAGGTCTGGCAGCAGTAACAAAAAATCCGAACGATATAGGAAAATTCAAAACGCCTTCAGTAAGGAATCTTGTTTTTACGGCTCCTTATATGCACGATGGAAGATTTACAACCCTGGAGGAAGTTGTAGACTTTTATATCGATGATATTCAAGAATCACCCACCTTGGATGGCTTTATGAGAAAGAAAAGAGAATTAACTTCGCAAGAAAGAGCAGATTTGGTTGCTTTCTTAAAAAGTATGACAGATAGTTCCTTTACCCGGAATCCTGCTTTTAGGCCTTAGCTTCGATGAAAGTCCGTTTTACTGAGTTCGCGCATTTTTTCGCGATTCATGTTTTCCTCTGGGTTTTCTGTAATGGTATGTAAAGGTAGAATCTCACCTTCGGGTGTTCTTTTAAAGCACTTCAATTTGTCTTTAAAAATTGAGGACTTGTAAACAGATTTGCCAATCAACATGCGCACACATTCCTGCACCCCTTCTACTATTGAAGGATGAGGGTGGATCATGTGAGCGAGTTCATCAATACCCTTATTCATGTACATTAACAGTGATACAGATTGAATTGCACTTGAAGCATGTTCACCAATTGCACGCATACCAAGCACCTTCATATCTTCATCGTCTGAAACAATGATTTTGAAGAACCCATTGGTCTTGCGCATGGCAATCGCTCTAGCAATAGTAGAGTAATCAACTTTAGAGACGCGAATTGGAATCTTCAATTCCTGTGCTTTCAATTCATTTATTCCTACAGAAGCAACTTCAGGGGTGAGGAACATAATGGTTGAGATGTTTTCATAATGGATAGGCTTAACCGGAAAGTCGGCAAACATCTTAACCACAGCATGCCGTGCTTCTCTTTCACCAACATTAACTAAAGCTAAGTGACCTGATACATCTCCAACAGCATAAATATTAGGTACATTGGTTCTAGTGTCTTCATCGCCAATGTGAACGCCTCGCTTACTCATTTGAACGTTTGCATTTTCTAGGTCTAGCGATTCAATATTAGGCACCCGTCCAATAGACAATAATGCCTTTTCAACTCGGATCACATCTCGACTACCATCTTTGTTCTCGATCTCATACTCTACCTCATCGCCTAAGTGATCCATGCGAATCAACTTGGAACCTCGGTGAATTACCACGCCATTTTCTTCTAAATTAGAGGCCACGAGTTCAGCTACGTCTTCGTCTTCAAAAGGCAAGATACGCTCTGCCTTGTCAATCAAATAGACTTTAGTTTGACCAAAATTTGAGAACATAGTTGCAAACTCACAACCAATTACACCTGCACCAAGAATCACCATGCTTTTTGGAAACTTATCCAAGTGAAGGATCCCATCAGAGGTCATGATCACTTTTTCATCCACCTTAATATTAGGAATAACTCTTGGCCTGCTGCCGGTAGCGATGATCGTATTATCGGCATAAATGCTAAAGGAACTACCGTCTTCTTTGCGTATGAGAATCTCATTTGATGATATAAAACTGGCTTCTCCTTTTTCGTAGTTGATCAGTCCAGTTTCAGAATGGATAATTCGCAGGTGACAAGAAAGTTGGAACTTTCTTTCAAAGAGGGCTTCATCAATAATCTCCTTTACCTTATCAAAGCCGATGTCGATGCGTTTGTCTTCGCCAATTTCATCCTTTACAGTTTTGACTTTATTGGAAAGCTCCCACATCGTTTTTGAAGCCAAAGCGCCATCATAAATACCATAGCCTCCAAGTTTGTCTTTTTCAACTAAAACTACTTTTTTGCCAAAATCTATGGCTCTCATGGCCGCTGCATAACCTGCAGGCCCACCACCAATTACACATAAATCGTACTTATCCATCTCTACAATTTGGAATGTAACATTCTCAATTACGTAAACTTAAACAAAGTTATAGAAGTATTGTGTAAAAAAGAGCAACTTAAGGTTAAGCATCAACCGGCGTATGTTAACAAAAAAGCCACTCTTTCAAGTGGCTTTTTGTTTTATTCTGCTGCGGCAGCTTCGGTAACATCGACGAGTTCAACATCGAAGATTAACGTATTGTAGGGTTTAATGATCCCTCCTGCCCC
>P_2C_Liq_1_UnCtyDRAFT_1000566_pt1 | contig 15747 bp, 17 predicted proteins | sample Pon2CUnioCityCA_2_FD_10234 | JGI IMG/M metagenome (IMG submission 10234)
AAGAAACGCTAAAGCCTGATAAACAACAGCAGGTAGTTGAGTTTTCTACAAGCTTAGAAGCAGAAGAAGTAGGTCTGCAGCGCTTTGATGTAACCGTAGAACCGCTCGAAGGGGAGGACAATACGGCTAATAATACTAAGTCTTTTTATGTAGATGTATTGGATGGTAGACAAAATATTTTATTGCTGGCGGCTGCTCCTCACCCTGATTTGGCTGCAATAAAGGAGGCAATTTTAAAGAATAAAAACTACCAAGTGGAGTCGGAGCTTATCCAAAATTTTGAGGGTGATCTCAAGCAATATAATTTGGTTATTCTGCACCAATTGCCTAGTGCTGCCTATCAAATTAATGAACTGCTAACCGAATTAAGGAAAGAAAAGATTGGCAGTTTTTACATTTTAGGCCCGCAGACTTCATTAAGTCAGTACAATTTGCAAGAAACTGCTGTAAAAGTTCAACCCAAAGGGAATGCTTTTAATGAAGTGCAAGCAGATTTTAATACCGCTTTTCCGCTCTTCAATCTATTAGAAGAGGAATTGAGCCTGATCAAACAGTTTCCGCCTTTGCAAGCTCCATTGGCAAACTATGAATTAGCCCAACAAGCTTATCCGATGTTTTTTCAGAAGATTGGCAGGGTAAGCACCCAAGATCCATTGATCTCTTTTCGAGAAATAGAAGGCTATAAAACTGCTAGCCTGGTTGCGCAAGGTTTATGGAAGTGGAGAATGTCCAATTACCAAATGCGTTCGAATCATGAGGTATTTGATCAGCTAATCTCGAAAATAGTTCAGTTTTTAGCCTTAAAAGCCGACAAAAGTTATTTTAGAATAAATCATGACCAGGCTTTTTATGAAAATGAAGCCATAGTTTTTGAAGCCCAGCTTTTCAACCAAAGCTATGAGTTAGTTAACGAAGCTGAGCTAAACATTCAGCTAAGTGATGAAAATGGAAAAGAATATGACTTCACTTTTAGCCGAAATCAAAATGCTTACTCACTCGAAATCCCAAGTCTATCAGTGGGTAATTACAAGTACGTGGCAAAGGTTAATTTCGGTGGTAACACCTACACAGAAAAAGGAGAGTTTAACATAAAAGAATTGCAGTTAGAGGCAGCTCAAACTATTGCAAACCACAACCTAATGTATCAGCTTTCAGAAGAGAGTGGAGGTAAATTATTTTACCCCGAACAGATCCAACAGCTAGGAGATAGCCTTCTGTTGAATAAAGAGTTAGTTGACCAGGTTTACTATGAAGAGAAGTATGAAGAGTTCATTGAGCTTAAGTGGGTGTTTTTCGTATTTCTTACTTTGGTTAGTTTAGAATGGTTTTTGCGTAAACGAAACGGCGCCTACTAAAGAAAATAAAGTACTATTAATTCGATTTTAAAAATATGAAAAGGTCAAAATTACTTAGTTCACTAGTTGTCAGTCTATTGCTCTTGGGTCAAATACAGCTTCAAGCCCAGCATGAAGCTTTTGATCAATACATTTCCTCAGCAGTTGAGGATTTTGAACTTGCAGGAGCGGCTATATCTGTGGTGAGTCACGATTCTGTGCTTTTTGAGAATGCGTATGGTTATGCCAATGCCAGCACGAAAGAGGCGGTAGAATTAGAGTCTGTTTTTGCGATAGCGTCGATAAGTAAAGCTTTTACAGCAGCTTGTATTGGTATTTTAGTCGATCAAGGTAAATTAAACTGGGATGATCGTGTGCAGCAACATTTGCCTTATTTCCGCTTAAGCGATGAATACGTTGCTTCGCAAATGACCGTAGAAGACCTGCTTTCGCACCGCAGTGGTTTTAAAACTTTTGATGGAGATCTACTGTGGTACATGAGCGACTATGAGCCTGAAGAAATTATTGAACGTTTCAGTAAATATGAATTGAGCTATGATCATCGAACAAGGTATGGTTATCAAAACATTATGTTTATAGCTGCAGGTTTAGTGGTTGAAGAGGTAAGTGGTATGCCTTTAGAAAGTTTCATGAAGAAATACATTTTCCAACCCTTGAAGATGCAGCAAACTTATACTTCAATTGATGATTACACGGCAGAGACCAAAATTGCTATGCCCCATGTAAAAGGCAAGTTAGATGAATTGCGGAACTACGATAATTCAGCCGGAGCAGCTTTGATTAGTTCTAATGTTAAGGACATTAGCAAATGGATCATGATGTGGCTAAATGAAGGGATATCAGGTACTGATACGATTTTACAAGCTAGCACTTGCAAGAAGCTATTGCAAATGCATACACCAATACCAACTTCTTCATTTGATCGGCAAACCGGTGTAGAGTTTAAAGGCTATGCTTTAGGGTGGTTCTTAATGGATTATCAAGGTCATAAAGTAGCGCATCATGGAGGTGGTTTACCTGGCTACATTTCTAAGATTTTTTTAGTGCCTTCAGAAAAAATAGGAGGTATTATTCTAACCAATGGAGAAACCTCTTTACCAACTGCACTAATGCTTAACAGTATTGATGAATTTGAGGATAAAACGGAAAAGCCTGATTGGGCAGGAACCATTTTAGGATACACGAAAGCTTATGAAAAGCGCAAAGCACAGCAACAAGAAGCACGATATGAAAAACGCAACAAAAAGTTAAAAGCTAACCTAGAAGAATCCTCTCTATTAGGGACTTATGAAGATAAGTATTATGGAAAAGCAGAGGTGAGTACGAAGGAGGGAAGCCTGCATCTGAGCCTGCTACCTGCCAAAGCTTATTTTAGTTCTGACTTAGAGCATTGGCAGCAAAATACTTACCGTTTGAAATTTAAAGATGAATTCTTGCCTGAAGGCTTCGTCACCTTTAATGCTAATGCAGATGGAGACGTGGTCAACTTTACGATAGACCTACCAAATCCAGATTTTCACTTTTATAATTTAGACTTTAAAAAGCTTAAGTAAGTGCTTTTTTGGTCAAGGCTTTAAGAAAAGGTAATTTGCTAAAACGGTTGATCAACTTCACTTCTTCAGTTATGTCGCTCTCTTCATCTAAGAATTCAAAAATGGACTGAATAGAGTTACGGTTGTACATTTCTGTAAAAAGTTTATTGCCAACTTTATTTTGATGGTAGAGCACCCGTAAAAAAAGATCATCGTACCATTGAAAACGGGCAGCTTTAGCAGGTGTATCTAAGCCCTTTTCTGCTTGAAGTAATTCAATGATCTTGGCTACTTGCTTCTCTGTATTTTTAAACGAATAGCCTGAAGAGGCCTTAACCCAGCCACCTGCTGTTCCAATTCGCATGTAATTGTGCGTGTTTTCTTTCCAAAATGGGAAGGAAGTCATCGGTATTACCCCAGCTTCTACTTCCTCTACGCTGAAGTTCTCAACTCCCGCTTGCTTAAGGTAGACTTCAATTAGCTCATCGTAAGTTTTTTTGTCTACCAGACTGGGAGTAAAAAAAGTGAATTCGATGAGAGCCCTTTTAGAGCTAGTTGGCAAAACATAGGTAAAACAGCATTGATCTTGGTAACCTACACTAAAATCCATCATGGTAAAGGCCTTTGGATCAAACATATCTTCAGTAGTTTCAATCACCTTGCCCTTAAAGTGCTGAAGAACATAAGGGTATTGAGCTTCACCCTTTTTTTTAGGGGGCGAGCTATCAAAGAGTTTAGCAGTAGTGTAAGTCTTATTTTTCCCTTTGATCAGGTGTTTCTCACCAAGTTCAAAATCAATTACTTCATCTTCTATCCAAGTAATTTGCGGATGTTTTTTGAGTTCGGGGATTAAGGCTTCATAAAAGTCAACTGAACGTACTTTCTTGTATTGATAGGGAGCAAGGTCAAAATGCTTCTCGCCATAAGGGGTATTCACTTTTGCTTTATGCCAGACGTGAGAAACAAGCTGATCCCACTTGCCCTCGCCTTTCTCCCAGAAGCACCAGGTTTTATCGTTTTTACTTTTGCTTTTAGGCTCTACAATCGCCAAGGTTTTGCTCTGAAGTAAATCATGGTCCGCTATGGCCTTAGCAAGTTGAAGACCTGAAAGGCCTCCTCCGATAATTAAATAATCATAGTGCTTAGGTTCCAAATTGCGCTTACTTTGATTTTAGCCTAATAAAGAAAATAAGCATCAGAAAGACACCCAAGAAAATAGAAGCGTATGCTTTCTGATTGAGGTCAAAAGAAAGGTTTTCTTGGTTCAATCCGCTTATTCCAAAGGTAAGCAGCATAGCCCCAAGAAAACCTAAAAGTCGATTGGCATTACTCATTAATGAGCCTCATGGCCTGTTGCCAATTCTTTATCAAAAAGATAAAGACTTGAAGTATCGCTTCCGATCATCTCCAACTTATCGATGATAGATCGCGCTAATGATTCTTCTTCCATTTGCTCAGAAATATACCACTGCATAAAGTTATTGGTGGTATGGTCATTTTCTTTTAGACAATCAGTAATGATGTCGTTGATACTCTCCGTTACCAAAATTTCATGCTCCAAAATACTTTTGAAAACACTAGCCAAACTGTCAAAGTTCTTAGCAGGTGATTCTAAAGAAGGTACGGTTGCATGTCCGCCTCTTTCGTTTACGAATTTGATGAGTTTTAACATATGCTCTCTTTCTTCATCTGAATGGGTGTAAAGAAAGTTTGCCACTCCAGGGAATCCCTTAACGTCTGCCCAGCAAGCCATGGCTAAATAGAGCTGTGAGGATGAGGCTTCTTTGTGTATTTGGCTTTGTAATTTTTCTTCGATGGTTTTACTTAACATCTAGCTATAATTTTTAGTTTGTTTTTTGTTTGTTTTCTAAGGAGGCGAAGTTACCCACAGATTTCAGTTTATTCAGTTGATAATAGGAATCAACCATAAAGTTTAATTTTTCAATACCATTGTGCGTCTTGATTTTAAGTCGAGAAAACAAATCTTCTTTTTTGCGAATCACTGCCCAAGATCTTTTCAGGCTTTCCCACCAATCAATTTCAAAGTCCATTTGCAATTGCTCAATTTCCACCAAAGTACCTTCTTTGATCAGCTTGCCTTTATGATTGAAAACCCTAACAATGGATTGATCAATTTCGATAGTTTGCTTTTTATTAGCGGTAAAAATTTTGTGCAAAACAAAACCTGCAAACAGAACAAATAGAAGGAAAATGATGTAAAAGAGAAGCGTGTATTTACTCTCAAGATCTAGCAAGTTGGTAATAAAGAGCCCGAACAGAAAGGGCAAATTGAGGAAGAGAATCAGTTGTTGGTAGTACAAATACTTGCTATTAGCAACGTAGCGTAATTTGATCATTTTTTTGCTTTAAAGCCTAAAGATACTGAATTGATGCAGTAACGTAAACCTGTCGGTTTGGGACCATCTTCAAAAACGTGACCCAAGTGAGAACCACATTTTGCACATTCTACTTCAGTGCGGTTCCAACCGTACGAATTATCAGGTTTTTCGAGCACATTCCCCTCTATGTAATCGTAGAAACTTGGCCAACCTGTGCCGGATTTAAATTTTGTATCCGATTCAAATAAAGCGTTACCGCATGCCTTACAAGTAAATGTTCCTGACTTTTTCCACTCAACGTATTTGCCAGAAAAAGCAGGTTCAGTGCCTTCATTACGCAGTACATCGTATTCTATATCAGTAAGTTGGTCTTTCCACTCTTCTTCTGACTTCTCCACTTTGTATTGCTGACTGCTTTCTTCTTTTTCAGTGTTTTGAGCACATGCTGTGAATAAGCTTAAAACTGTAGAAAGTAAAATGATTAAATGTTTCATGATGCCTTAGTATTTGTTCTTTATTACACCTTACTCAGCACAATAATAATGCCCAATAAGATAAGATTGTTCTGACTTGGCGTATTTTTTGTTTACTGCTGTTTACTTTTGAATGAAATTGCAACATGAGAGTTTACTTTATTCTGATCTGTTTTTCTGTTTTTCTGCTTAGCAGCCTAAGATCAGTGTCTCAAGTTATAGAGGATGATGAACTTGTGCAATATCAACAGGGCTTTCCTTTTGTGGCCGGTATTTATACCAATTATGAGCAATTTAAAGACAACCAACCCGAAATCCAAGCTGCCTTTGAAAGGAGGGGCAGTGAACTTTGGCTATATGATGATTCTTTAGCAGAATATATTTTGGTTAACCCTAATTTAGTTTGGGGTTATTCTCAGGCAGGCAATGTTTACATTTCGCAAGAAGAAACCTATTGGAGAATCATCAATGTTGGAGCTTTGTCACATTATACAGCTATTGCCATAACCACTTTTCAAACAGTTGACAATTTTGGTTTCCCGATTACACGTCAGAGCAAAAGCATGCGACAGTTATTTTTTGATTTTAATACTGGTAAAACCTACCTTTTGAATCAGGAGAATTTACAAGCCTTTATTGATCAAGACCCGCTTTTAGCAGAGCGGTATAAAAAGCTTCGTAAAAGAGAGAAACAATTGATCATGGCCTTAAAAGCATACAATGAATTACACCCTATCTATTTCCCACTTTATTAAGCGCGCACTTACCATCTTACTAGTAATTTTTTCGATTCTTTTAAGTTGTTCGCTAAAAGCACAAAGTACCACCTTGTCTAAAAGTCAGATACGCTTAGCATTAAAAATGCAAGAAGAAGCGTGGAACAGAGGCGATATAGAAGGGTTTATGCAAGCCTATTGGAAAAGTGACAGCCTACTTTTTATTGGCTCAAAAGGGCCAACTTATGGCTGGCAAAAAACCTTGAATAATTACCGTGAATCTTATCCGGATGACCAAGCTATGGGTCAACTGGTATTTGAGATCAAAAAACTTGATATTTTAGATCAATCTCATGCCTTTGTGGTAGGAACTTGGATGTTAAAAAGAAGCCAAGATCAACCAAGTGGCTACTTTAGCTTGCTTTGGAAAAAATTTGGAAAGGAATGGAAAATTATTGCCGATCATTCCTCCTCAGAATAAGCATTGAATGGTGTATATTTGCCCCCTAGCATGAACAATAAGCGAATTCTCCTAGATCAAACCCACATTAATTTAACCATTAAGCGGCTTTGTTTTCAGCTTATTGAAAATCACAATGACTTTTCTGAATCTGTGCTTATAGGTCTACAACCTAGAGGTATCTATTTGGCTGAGCGCATTCAAGCGGAGCTTTCGCGTATCTTGACCGATCAAGAAATACATTTGGGAAGTCTCGATACTACTTTTTTTCGCGATGATTTTAGAAGAAGGGATAGCCCCTTAATTCCCAATAAAACCAAGATCGATTTTATAATTGAAGAAAAGAAAGTGATACTGATTGATGATGTGTTATATACAGGCAGAACGATTCGCTCGGGGCTTGATGCCATGCTAGCCTATGGAAGGCCCCAATTAGTAGAGCTTTTAGTTTTAATAGATCGTCGTTACAGCAGACACTTGCCCATTGAGCCCAATTATGTTGGTGAAACCGTTGATTCGGTTGCTAGTGAAAGGGTAGAAGCTATTTGGCAGGAAACAGATGGAAAAGACCAAGTCATTTTAAAATCTCAAGAAAATGGCTGAGCTAAGCACAAGACACCTAATGGGAATTAAGCAGCTCACTAAAGAGGATATTGATCTCATCTTTAATACCGCTGATAATTTCAAAGAGGTAATCAATCGACCAATTAAAAAAGTACCCTCCCTGCGTGATATTACCATTGCTAATCTCTTTTTCGAAAACTCAACACGCACAAAGCTCTCTTTTGAATTAGCAGAGAAAAGGCTTTCTGCTGACGTAATCAACTTTTCAGCTTCTGCTTCTTCTTTAAGCAAAGGGGAAACGTTGATCGATACGGTTAACAACATACTAGCTATGAAAGTGGATATGGTGGTGATGCGTCATCCCAATCCAGGTGCACCGATCTTTCTTTCAAAGCACATCAACGCTAACATCATTAATGCAGGCGATGGAGCACACGAGCACCCTACTCAAGCCTTGTTGGATGCTTACAGTATTCGCGAAAAGCTTGGTCAAGTAGCAGGTAAAAAAGTAGTGATCGTGGGCGATATACTGCATTCTAGGGTAGCACTTTCCAATATATTTTGCCTACAAAAATTAGGAGCCAAAGTGATGGTTTGCGGACCACCAACCTTAATTCCAAAGTACATTGAAACCCTAGGAGTGGAGGTTAGTTACCAGCTAGACCGTGCTCTTGAATGGGCAGATATTGCAATGATGCTGCGTATTCAACTTGAACGACAGGGGAAGCAAAATGAAGTGAAGTACTTTCCTTCTTTAAGAGAATACCACAATTTATACGGCTTAACGCTTGAAAGATTAGAGCGCCTAAATTCCAAACTAGTGGTGATGCACCCTGGACCGATTAATCGAGGGGTTGAAATTTCATCAGAACTAGCAGATTCAGCTTATTCCATCATTTTAAATCAAGTTGAAAATGGAGTTGCAATCCGCATGGCCGCGCTTTACCTTTTGGCTTCTTCGGAAAAGATTGAGGATTAAATTCTCTAATTTTGCAGCAAAACCTAATATAGAATGAGTCATCCAAGTTATTCGATAGAGGACAAGGATAATTTTCACTTAATCAGTCTGCTAGATAGCAAGTTTACCGCCAAAATAGCGCCCGACCTTAAGGCAGATCTGGTTCAACTTAAAGCAAATCAAGTAAAATACATCATTATTGACTTGGAGAAAGCCAGTTATTGTGACTCATCAGGCTTAAGTGCTATTTTAGTTGCCAATAGAATTTGTAAGGAAATGGGAGGCTGCATGGTAGTCTGTAACTTACAAACTGCAGTAGAAAAACTGATTGATATTTCTCAGCTAAATAATATTCTCACCATTACACCTAGTCTAAACGAGGCAGTGGACTTTGTCTTTATGGACGACCTTGAAAAGGGCCTAGGCGAGATGGAAGAGGAAGAGGATTAATGGGTTTTTCTGTCCTTATATTGGGTAGCGGCTCTGCTTTACCTACCATTTCTTCTCATCAAACAGCGCAAATAATAGAGGTTGGAAACCAACTTTTTTTAATGGACTGTGGCGAAGGCACGCAAATAGAGCTGCGCCGAAACAAGGTAAAAGTTCAAAAGATCGACCATATTTTTATTTCTCACCTGCACGGAGATCACTTTTTTGGACTAGTCGGCTTAATGTCAACCATGCATTTATTGGGTAGAAAAAAGACACTGCATATTCATGGTCCTAAAGGTTTACAAGAAATAATTGAGGTGCAGTTTAGAAATGCGGGGAGCCACCTTTCTTATCAGATGGAGTTTCACTTAACCGAAAAAGCAGGTCAGCTTGCTTATGAGGATGAAAAAGTAAAAGTTACAGTATTGCCCTTACATCATCGCATAGCCTGCTTTGGTTACCGTTTTGATGAAAAAGAGAAGCCTCGAAAATTGATTCCTCGGGCCTTAGAAGAGTATGCTATTCCGACTTACGCAAGAAATGAAATTACCAAAGGCGCTGACTTTAGAGGAGAAGATGGGAGGGTAGTACCCAATCATTTGCTTAGCAAAGCCGCAGAGCCTCCGAAATCCTATGCTTACTGCTCAGACACTGCATATTTCAAAAAATTGATTCCTTACTTGAAAGGGGTAGATCTGTTGTACCATGAAGCAACTTTCCTTGAAGAAGACCAAGCAAGGGCGAATAAAACTTACCATTCCACAGCGAAAGAGGCTGCTCAGGTAGCTGCAGAAGCTGATGTAAAAAAACTTTTATTGGGTCACTTCTCTAACCGCTACAAAAATAAAGAGCGATTTTTACAAGAAAGCCGTCAAGTTTTTAAGGAAACTTACATTGCAGAAGAAGGGAAGAGGTTTGAAGTTGGAAGTATTTAAAGTTAGAAGTATTTAAAGTTGGAAGTATTTAAAGTTAGAAGTATTTAAAGTTAGAAGTATTTAAAGTTGGAACCTTCTAAAAGCTAAGCGATTTCATGTCAAACAGCGAAGCTGCCTCAATTATCACTTTTAAAAGCGCAGCGGTCTAAATTCTACTTTTCTACCTCAAAGGACTCTAAGTTTTCGCTAAGCTATCCATGGGTTTTCTAAGTGTTTTCTTTATTTTCTTTGTGATTTCTTGGTGTACTTAGCGGTTAAGATGATATCTGCTTGTCTAAAGTCTAAACTCTAAAAGCAAAGCGATTTCATGTCAAACAGCGAAGCTGTCTCAATTATCATTTTTAACAGCGCAGCGGTCTAAATTCTACTTTTCTATCTCAAAGGGCTCTAAGTTTTCGCTAAGTTCTCAAGGTTTTTTCTTTGTGTTCTTTGTGATTTCTTGGAGTACTTAGCGGTTAAGATGATATCTGGTTTTCTAAAATCTAAAAGCGCAGCGATCTTATGTCTATCAGCGCAGCATTCTATTTCCTATTTCTTAAAATCCAAACTAGCTGAATTAATGCAATAGCGCTGACCGGTTTTGTCACTTGGCCCATCATCAAAAACATGACCTAGATGACCTTCACAATTGGCGCAAACCACTTCTGTTCTGATCATACCTAAAGAAGTATCTCGAATTAGCTTAACATTTCCTTGGTCGATCACATCATAAAAACTCGGCCAACCGCTGCCTGAATCAAATTTGGTTTTGGAATCAAACAATGGTTTACCGCAGGCAGCACAACAATATTGGCCATCTTCTTTATTGTCGAGGTATTTTCCGGTAAAAGGCCGTTCTGTTCCTTTTTCTACTAAAATTCTATATTGCTCGTCTGTAAGTTTAGCTTTTGTTGCTTCGTCCACTTTTGTTGTTCCTTTTGTTACGGTTTTTAGACCGTGGGTTATAATTCTTTTTATTCCGACCTTTTCCACCGCTTCTACCTTTGGCGGGATTGTAGGCTGGGCCTTCACCTATCTCAGGTGGATTAGGCAATTTTGGAACGTCCTTTTGAATTAATTGTTCAATCTTCTGAAAGTCTCGTTGACCTGTCTCATCTATAAAGGTTAAGGCCATACCGGTAGATTTAGCCCTTGCTGTTCTGCCCACACGATGCACATAATCTTCAGGATCATTGGGCACATCGTAATTCATCACCAAATCAATGTTGTCAATGTCAATGCCCCTTGATATAATGTCAGTTGCCACTAAAATCCGCAAGCGCTTGTTTCGGAAGCGCCGCAGAACGTCTTCACGTTCATCTTGATCAAGGTCTGAAGAAATACCATCTGCATCCATCTTCATGCGTTTCAGGTCGCGGACTAGCTCTTTAACGGTATTTTTTCGTGAAGTAAAAATGATGATGCTTGAAAGCTCATCTTTTCCTTTGAGCAGGTGTTTAACTAACTCATTTTTCTGGCCACCATAGGTGAGGTAAGCAGCCTGCATAATGCCTTCTGCAGTTTGCGAAATGGCAATGTTTACTTCTTCAGGTTCATGCATAATGGCTTTTGCAAGCGACCTGATCTTGGGTGGCATGGTTGCCGAAAACATGATGTTTTGGCGCTTTTTGGGTAAATACTCTGCAATTTTTTTAATGTCATCTGCAAAGCCCATATCCAACATGCGGTCAGCTTCATCTAAAATGAAATGNTCTAGCTGATCGATCTTGACATAGTCCATATTCAGATGAGATAATAGTCTACCAGGAGTAGCCACAATAAAATCTGCCCCTTGGGTTAAGGCGGTTTTCTCCGCNTCAAAGGACGAGCCTGAACCACCGCCATAAATGGCAATGCTGGAAGCTCCTGTGAAATAAGAGAAACCTTCCATTTGTTGGTCAATCTGCATGGCCAATTCTCGGGTAGGAGCAATGATCAAGGTGCTAATATGTCCACCACCACTGCGAACTGCCTTATCCATTACCGGCAATAAATAGGCAGCAGTTTTTCCCGTTCCGGTTTGAGCAACTGCAATGATGTCTTTCCCTTTTTGAAGAATCGGGATGGATTCAGCTTGAACCGGAGTTGGCTCTTCAAAGCGCATGGCGTCTAGTCCTTGCTGAATTTCTTCAGTGAATTTAAAATCTTTAAAAGTCATACGGTAATATTACTGATTTAAGCCCTAGTTTAATAAAAAAAGCCCCAACTTGGAGCTTTTTAAAATACTGTTTGAATTGGCTTTAAGGCGCAACTGATATGCTCATTCTGGTATCAGCCCAATCTAAATGAATCATGCCATCTTCTTCAACCATGTAGGTCATGTTTTCAGTGTAATCAGTTTCGGAAGTCTTAGCTTTTACGCGTAGAGCGTCTTTACTTTGATCATACTTGTAGGCACCCCACTGCTTAGTTTCTTTGTTAAAAATAACAGTCCATACTCCATTATCTTCCGGAATTACAAATAAGGCATACTCTCCTGCAGCCAATGCTTTACCTTCAACCATTACATCTTTGCTAAAAGCGATGGTTGTCGCCTCATTAGCGCCTGCTCTCCAAATTTTTCCATAAGGTACAAGTTCACCGTAAATGGTTCTATCTTTTGCTCTTGGACTACTATACTTAATGGTGATTTCAGCTTCGCCAATCATACCTTCAGCAGTTGCAGGTGGACTTGGGCGGTCAGCCATTTTTCCTTGAGCAAAACTTAAACTGCTTAGTATAAAAATACCGGCTAATAATAGTGTAATTCTTTTCATTTTTCTTGTTTTTAATTTGGTTAAGCTAAGGTAACACAAAAAGGGGAGGAGTGTTGAGGGTAATTGTTTTTAGGAGTTCAAAAATGTTTGAGCGCCACTTTTTTCTATCTCGTAAGCAACTTTTTCTGCTTCATCTGAGCTGATAAGTTTTACAAGACTATCCTTTCTAAGATTATTGAAATATTTCTTTTGATCCTTATTTTCCTTTGTGGGTTCGTCTGCAATTAAAAACATCTGGTTATCCTGCCCTTTAGAATAACGATTAGAAAAATGATACATCACATTAAAGTAATTTCCTATCTCTTTTGTGATAGTAGGCATGGAAGATGAAAATAGGAGAGATTTAGCACTAATGATACTTCCATTTTTCCCAATACAATCTAAGTCAAAAGAAGAACTAATAGAAGGCACAATTTTCGGCTCTACTTTAAGATTTGTGTGTACTTGAGTCGAAACCTTACTTAATAAATTAGATTCAATTTTAGTTTTAAAATTTCGGTCTGATTTTTTACTTTCTCGATCTTGCAGGCTTGCGCTATCAACGTATAACTTAAAAAGTTGGTTGATCAGACTAGTGTTTAATTCAGTGGCGATGTAATTGGCATCAGAAAAAAGCAATAGACCGTTGCTGTAGTTTTTTAAATAATTAAAATATTCACCATCTAGGAGTTCATTTAGTTCAAATAGCCCTTTTGCTCTTTCTTGGTTTAGCTTATTGGTTTCTTCGATTTTGTCTGTTAATTCTTTGATTACAAAATCAATTATTTTAGAACTATCGCCTAATAGACTGTTGATTAAATTCTTCTTTCTCTTAGAGCTTTTAAAGAAGAGACGTTTGCCATTTGAGGCAATGATTCCCAGACTCAAACGCTCGTGTGCGTTGGAGTTTGGAGAAATACTAATGATGGAATAAAATGATTTCATGATGCGATATCTTTTACAATACTAAGGAATAATTCTTTTACCGATTTGTTTCTTTTTTGATCAAAAAGGTAGCTTCTAAGTGTTTTGCTTTCTGTTTCTGAAAGCCTTATTTCTTTTGGTAATTGGGCTAGAGTTGCATCGTAGTTTTTTTCAGTTTCTGCGATACAAAGGTAAGCTTTGTCAAGCAAATCTTGGGTCCATGCTTTTAAGCCCTTCTTTTTTGGGATTAAATTCTTTGCTGCACTAATGTTTAAAATAGAGTCATTAAAACTAAAGTTAGCTCCCCATGAGGCATTTAATTGTTGAAATGGTAAGGATTCAAAAGTGGCGGCATGGTCAATCGCCATTAGCTCTAAGCTATTATTCTTTGGACAAAAAAGGAGGTTTTGATTAGTGGGTTTTCGGTCACCATTGCTCGTCCAAATATCAAAATAGGCAATCTTAAATAGATCATCGAGGTTTAGCACCTTATTGCGACTGGGCTTTTTGTTAAAAGTGAAAAAACTTTGAGCATCAATACTATTGGCTATATGCTGAGAACCAAAGTGATAACCTAATATCTTACTGCCGTTTATTTTTTCTGCTAGGGTTTCATCTTCAATTTTCAAACAAGCGATATCGGGGCTAGCAATTTTCCAAACCTTTAAAAGTAAATGACATAAAAATTCCTTTTTAATGGAATGTAAATCTTTTTGATTGTGAGGTGTTTTTAAAACGTAGCGAGAAAAATCATCGGCAATCACCAAATAAGGGCTATGCCCTTTTGTGGTATATTGCTTTTCGATTGATATGACCTTGAGCTTTTTCAAATTTTATTTTTCCATCTTCCGCATCATCATTCTTACCAACAGGCAGCTTTAGTAAAGTGCGGCTTCAACTTCTTCTTCCTTTTTTTCATGTCGATTTTTGCCGTCTTGTCAATGAAGTGCATAAAATTTAAGTGATCTTTTTTTAGTAGCTCTTAGACCTTTCAGGTTTTTAAAACCTGAAAGGTCTTGCTACACTTTTATTTTTTATTACATATTGGTCACAGCCTTCAGCTTTCAAATTTTACATTTACTCAACACTCTCCTCCACAATTCTAATCTCCTTCTCCGGAAACAGATAAAACATATCACAAGAATCACCAATCTGCGAGTGATTGGGGTTTACCTTAAGAAAGGCTTTATTTAAGGCTTGAGCTATTTTTTGTGCAGGCATTGAAATTGGTTTTCCAAGAAGACTGCAAGTTACAAAAAAGGGTAGACTAAAAATTAGCTATGAATCGTCCATTCCTCCACCTCAATTACATTCCGCTGATTCAGGTAATTTTGGTAATCGCCTTCAAAAGCCATGCGTTTTTCGATCACTTCTGCATAATTGCCATTTAAACCGATAAGCAGTTCACTAATTTCTCTTACCGCATGCTGATCGCCGGCATGGGCAGTCCGATAATCACATAATTTATGCTGATCTACAAAATCCGAAAATAGGGGATTAGCAGTACGATTAACTTGAATTCGAGCAGTCGCAATTTTGGCTGCGCTCAAGTCTAAAATATCATCAAAAACAAAGAGGCATTCTTCAACTTTTAGCTGATTCTGCTTGAGGAGTAGAGTGAGCGATTCGCCTTTGTTTTTGGCTTTCAGCATTACTGCATCCAAGTGCTCACGTTGGGCAAATTGCAAGGCAGTTTGGTTATTCTCTCCACTAATAATGGCAGTAAAAGGAAGATGGCCATTTTGAAGCCAAAAACTAAAACGCAGCATATTTAAGCCCATACTATCAGGTTCTGAGAAAGGGCTGCCCGCTGCCTGACTTTTTACTCCAGCATTAAAAACTCCATCCCAATCGAAGACCAAGGCTTTCACCTTCGCTAATTTGGCTTTCCAAGCTTCTTCCGAAAGAAAGAACTGACCTCCTAAGTTTTCAAACTGTGCTTGCAATTCCATTTTAAATGGTTTGTTGTACATCGATCAAAATTTGGCTTTCCAAGCTTCTTCCGAAAGAAAGAACTGACCTCCTAAGCTTTCAAACTGTGCTTGAAATTCCATTTTAAATGGTTTGTTGTACATCGATCAAGCCCACGAAGCGCACTCCATCTTTAGCTACTAAAGTATCTACCTGCTTGGCGCTGAAAAGTTTTTGAGCATCAAAGAGGGTAGCGTTTAAGTCAATGGATAAAGGTTCTTGAGCTTCTAGGCTGCTGAGCTTGGTTTGATGAATATCCGCTCCTTGGTTTAAAAGTCGTCGAAGGTCACCATCGGTAAAAACTCTCTGTAATTCTTCTGCTTGATTCATAACCGCTACTGCACCTAACTTGCTTTTAGTCATCAGTAATAAGG
>P_2C_Liq_1_UnCtyDRAFT_1000567_pt1 | contig 15741 bp, 9 predicted proteins | sample Pon2CUnioCityCA_2_FD_10234 | JGI IMG/M metagenome (IMG submission 10234)
GTATTGGGCATGAAAGTACTTTCTAAAAAAATCCAAAAACCTACACAAAAAGAGATGCTTTCTACAGTAGGTTTAGATACAGGAGTCTACATCCTAAAAGTGCAGGCAGAAAATATTGTTTTTACAAAAAAATTAGTCATAAAATAAGTATTTAAGATGAAAAAAACAGCAAACACACCTAACGGTACCGATGATATCAGTAGAAAAGAAGCTATCAAGAAAATGGGAAAGTATGCTGCCTTAACAGCGATGGGAACTTTTATGATTCTAAGCCCAAAAAAGGCACAAGCGGCATCTGCCCCTTCAGACCCTGGTGCTTGGGGATAAAACAAAACTAAAAGATAAAAAACAAAAAATAAAATGAAACAAATTTTTACACTTTTAGCCATTACAATCGGGATGACTGTGAATGCACAAACAGGAATGTCAGATAATAGCTCTGGTACTTCTGCAACTGGAGCGGAATCTGTTGCAATGGGATTTAGTTCAACTGCAAGTGGTTATACTTCAACAGCAATGGGATATGAAACAACAGCAAGTGGTACTATCTCAATAGCAATGGGAGGTTTTACACTCGCAAGTGGTAATTATTCTACAGCAATGGGATATAATACAACCGCAAGTGGTGTTTTGTCAACAGCAATGGGGTTCAATATAATAGCAAGTGATTATGGTTCTTTAGTAATTGGACAATTCAATTCAAGCGGTGCTACAGTAACTAATAGTGCTACAGAATTCAACACAGCAAATACCGCCTTTGTAATTGGGAATGGTGTAGATACTGATAATAAATCCGATGCTTTTAAAGTATTATTTAATGGAGATGCTACAGTGGGTAATGATTTAACTGTAAGTGGCGATATCGTTGTAAATTCTGATATGCGTTTAAAAGCAAATATTATTTCTTTAGGAAGTACACTCTATAAGCTATTGCAAATAGATGGAAAAACTTACACAATGAAAAGAGATGCTACCAAAAAACAAAAGATTGGGGTATTAGCACAAGACATCGAAAAAGTATTTCCAGAATTAGTTATAGAAAACAAAGGGATTAAATCGGTTAACTACCAAGGCTTAGTACCTGTGCTTATAAATGCACTAAAAGAACAAGATGCTAAAATAAAAGCACAAGATGCTAAAATGAAAGCACAAGAAAAAAGGTTAGCACGTTTAGAAAAGCTTATGGTACAATCATTAAGAAATTAGAACCCATAAAAAAATTAATTAAAGGAGGCATACTCTTTTGGTGTTGTTTCTGTTTGTGCTTTAAAGGCCCTGTAAAAGGTACTCGTTGAGTTAAAACCACATGTAGCTGCCAGCGCCTCTATAGAAAAATCGTTTAAATAGCCTTCTTTGATTAATTCCATACTATAAGATACTTTAAAAGTATTGATCCATGCATTAAAATTAACATACTTGGTTTTAATTAATTTGGAAAGATCTGCCTTGTTTATTTCCAATTGATTTGCAATACCTACCAAATCATTTTCTTTCCCCAAAAAATACTTGTTAGTAAAAACAATCTCTGAAATAGTATTGATATCTAACTGCGTATTATTGTGATCTAGTGTTTTTTCATTTGGATTAAAATATTTTATTTTTTTTAAAATATTTTGGTTCCAAAAAAGGTAAATACTTAAAATAAAAAAAAAACTCACCGTTAAAAATAATGGGATAAACTCAAAAAAAGATACTGAAACAGCAGGTAAAAAATACTGTGAGGTAAAAACAGTAGCTAATAAGCTACTAAATAAAAAGGTTTGAATACGAACAAAGTTTAAAAGCCATCTAAATAAAGTTTTTTGTGTTGCTTTTAATAAAACTCCATCTGCACTTTTTAATAGTCCCCACTGAAGTATGATGTAGACTATAGGCTGTATGATTCTTCCCAAACTGTTTATGAATTCTGGAAACAAACCTATATTATCTAACTGAATTAAACTCATATCATTCGAAATACGGGCTACATAGTTACTTTTTGTTTCAAAATCTTCAAAATAAAAAGGTAAATAACTAATTAGAAAAACAATAAAAGGAACTAAATGAATCCAATCTTTAGATTGCCATGCAACTTGTTTTTTTACAATTGATTTTACATGAAAATAAGCGGCAGGCAAAATTAAATAGGTTATCGGGGCTGGAATCTTATATAAGAAGGGTACAATAAGGATGTATTTATATTTGATAAGTAAATAAAAACTAAAACAAATTGCATTAAAAAAGAGATATGCCGATAAAGTCTTTGAATGAAGTGTAAAGTGTTTTGGAGTAAGCTTTATCCAAAGATAAGCCGCTACCAAGAAAGAACATATAATGTTAATAAAATAAAGTAGATCAAAAACCATATAAGCGTATGTTTTAAAATTCTTTTGTAAATATGGTATTTTTTTTTAACTTAAAAAAGTATAACATTATTAAATAAACCTTATTAAAAGAAGAAATTGGAATGTTTAAATTAATATCTAATTTTTTAATTAATATACTGCTGATACTGCCCATTTTAATTCTATTTATCAATACCTTCTAATTCTATTATTTTACCCATGTAAGTGAATTATTAGAATCGTATAAAACACAAAAAAACAAATTCTAATACGCTTATTCTACTTGAGTAAACTACATAAAAAAACCCTCTCATTTCTGAAAGGGTTACTAGTAGATAACACATTCGAAATATCGAACATTAGTTTTACAACAAGAGATTTAATTGATACTCATAATTTGATGACTCTTGTTATGAAAGGTTCAGGTGTTTGAATTTTAACTCCTCTTCACCCAAGATAAAATTACTTTGAAACTTTCATGGTTACTTTTGAAGAGTTAAAATCGGTTTCATCGATATGACCTAACACTTCAAGATCATCGGAAATAAAGTGTGCATGAAAGAAACTGTCGTGGTGCGTAAAAACGGCCTTATGATTTCGAGAAAAAAAGCCTATCAAAGATCCACTAATATTTTTGAAATCATATTGAGTCAATCCTTGGTGCGCTTCATCTGGGGATGATACTTTCTTACCCTCAGGTAGATTCACACTGTGAACTTTTATGTTATCAAATAAACCATCGATACGTATTAATATTGGTTGGTCATAATCTTTGTACACTGAATTAATATATTCCTCAAGCTCCTTTAACGTAAAATTTTCACGATTGAATTCAACAACTTTTAAATCACTATTTGTGCTGTATACAAAAAAGGGAGCCCTGACTGAAGGGATTTTAGTTACCTGATGAGAAATACTATCAATAACCTTCGAGACAAATGTTTGTCCATCAAACACTACTATTTCTCCTTTTAAAAACTCAATAGGTCCTAATCCATAGGTTTCTTTGTTATTTAATGAATCTGTTGCAATCTTACCTTTCAAATCTCCTTTCCACATCACATCTCTCATTTCACCAACAACCTTAATAGAAGAAGTGTTTGTTGATTTGGTACATGAGGCAAACAGAAGCGCGGAAAAGATGTAAATAATATTTTTTAACATGCTGTAAAAATAAAAAAACGGCTACACTTTATAAAAGTATAACCGTTTTATTGTTATAGTACGGGAACTGGACTCGAACCAGTGACCTTCGGGTTATGAGCTCTGCGCCTATCAAATTCTAAACGCATTTACTTGGCTCACACCCCCTCAAAATATAAAATCGTATGCAAAAACGTATGCAGATTTTAGTTTTCTGATTATTATAATATTAAGTGCAAGATACTCAAAAAATGATGAATTTCATTACTGTAATTATTACTTGAAAATTAAGCCAAAAGACAAATACTCAATTCTAATTTATTACACCTTGTAGTTAATTCCAGAACACACTATACAATACCACTAAGATTAGCATTACTGCAAACGAACCAATATTAAATAACGGACTCGTTTTAAACATTGCTTTAGAAATATCAATTCCTTTTTCATCATCAGCACCTTTGTGTTGCACGTAACTATAAATTGCTATCACAATCATTGTTAACACAACAGTATAGCCCATTTGATCCATAAATGGTACATCTACAAAGAATGAACTTGTAGACCATCCCTTTGGTCCTACTTTAAAGTACATCGCAATAGGTATTGATACTAACGCACCAACAATTGCTCCTTTGTTGGTGGTTTTTTTCCAGAATAACCCTAACATAAATACGGCTAAAATTCCTGGACTTACTACTCCTGTATATTCTTGGATAAATTGAAAAGCTTGATCTAAATTCCCTAACAAAGGCGCCATAATACAAGCGATTACTAAGGCAACTGCCGCAGAAATTCTACCCATATTTACGGTTGCTTTATCAGATGCATTTTTATTGATGTATTGTTTGTAGATATCCATCGTAAAAATAGTAGAGGTTGAGTTTAACATCGAGGCTAATGAGGAAACAATAGCTGCTGCTAACGCTGCAAACGCCACACCTTTTAAGCCTGTTGGTAAAAACTGTAACAACCAAGGATAGGCCTTATCTGCTTGTTCGGCAGTTGGTAAATTTTCTAATCCGGCTGCTCCTAATCTTCCCATAATTTCAGGATCATTGACCATTACATAGGCTGCAATTCCAGGAATTACCACAATTAACGGAATCACTAATTTTAAACCAGCTGCAAATAAAATCCCCTTTTGTGCTTCTTTTAAAGATTTAGCAGCCAAGGTTCTTTGGATGATGTATTGATTAAATCCCCAGTAATACAAATTCGCAACCCACATTCCACCCACAAGAACTGCAATACCAGGTAAGTTTTTATATTCAGGATTCGATTCATCTAAAATCATCGCAAAACGTTCAGGAACCGCTTCGTATATGGTAGTTAAGCCTGCAAACATCCCTTGTCCGTCTGAAACCGTATTTAAAGCCAAATAAGTGGTAACCAAACCACCAATTACTAGAAATACAACTTGAATTACATCGGTCCAAGCCACTGCAGAAAGTCCTCCATATAAAGAATAGGCTGCTGCAAAAAGCGCTAAACCAGCAACCCCATACATCATAGGAATTCCCATAATCGTTTCTAGGGCTAGAGAACCTAAATACAAGACAGTAGTCAAGTTTACAAACACGTATAAAGCAATCCAAAATACCGCTAAAATGGTTTTTAAATTGGTAGAGTATCGTTTTTCAACAAATTCAGGAATGGTGTACAAGCCTTTTTCAATAAAGATCGGTAAGAAATACTTTCCTACAATGATTAAAGTGATGGCTGCCATCCACTCGTAAGAAGCAATAGCTAATCCCGAAGCAAAACCAGAACCAGACATCCCAATAAATTGTTCCGCAGAAATGTTTGCGGCAATTAAAGAAGCACCAATTGCCCACCAAGGCAAAGATTTACTGGCTAAAAAGTAATCTTCTGCATTTTTTTGATGTCCTTTTTTGTCTCTAGAAACCCATAATCCGACTCCTAAAATTAGAATCGCATAGGCGATAAATATGATGTAATCTAAAATTTCAAAACTTGATGTCATAATTTATAAAAATATATAGTATTGGTTATTAATTTTATTAGTTGTTAAAGAAAGATGAAAATCTTATTTCAAACTCATTCCTGAATATTTTTCAACATTCATTTCTTTCTCCCATTTTATCAATTTATCCTTCAGTTTATCAACAATATCAGGCATTTTAGTATTTAAATCATATTCCTCTTTAACATCTTTAGAAATGTTAAAGAGCTCAGTTTTTCCACTTCTGTAGGTTAATAGTTTCCAATCTCCATCTCTTACTGATGCGTATAAGTCTTCATAAGCTCTATATCCAAAGAGCGTTCTTTCTTTTAATAGCTTATTTTCTTTGATGGTCGAAAGCAATGAAACCCCATCTAAATTCTGATATATAGAAGTATCTCCACCTGCTATTTCTACTAAAGTTGGAAATAAATCTGTAGATTGAACTGGTGTGTCATTTTTACTATTAGGACTTGTAACACCATCCCAATAAAAGAAAAAAGGTATGCGAGCACCTCCTTCAAAAAGGGTCTCGGTCATTTTACCTCCTCTAAAAGGTGCATTTTCAAAATAGCCTCCTTGGTCAGATAAAAAAATAAAAATGGTTTCCTTTTCTTTACCAGCATCTTTAATGGCTTGCATAACTCTTCCTACTGATTCATCAGTAGCTTTCACCATTGCAGCATAATGAGCAAATTTACCTTTCAATCCTTTTGCTTCAAAATACGCTACTAAATCTTTACGGCCTTCATGTGGTGAGTGCGCAGAATAATAGGAAAATGTGAGCAAAAAAGGATTTTCTTTTTTATAATTACGAATAAAACAAACTGCTTCATTAGTCAATTTATCTGTTAAATAGGTGTTTTTTGTATCCTCAAAAATACTGTCTTGCCTAAAATAAGGTGGGTAATATGATTTTGGATGTCCGAAATTTGAAGTACCAATTTGTTTATCAAAACCTTGTTTATTTGGGTGATATGATTCATGACCTAAATGCCATTTTCCTAAAAACATATTATAATATCCTTGGGTTTTTAAAGCCTCTGCATAGGTTTTATGTTCTAAAGGCAACCAATTCCTTGATGGAAATTGTGCTGGATCTCTTGGTAATAAATGATATTCTATAGAACCTCTGCCAAACTGATCAAAACCATTTTTTTTACCTCCAGGAATATGACGAACCATCTCTAAACGCACAGGATGCTTACCCGTTAATAATGTTGCTCGACTTGGGCTACAAGTTGGTGTAGGGATATAGGCTTGTTCAAAACTTAGTCCAGATTTTGCCAAACTATTAATATTCGGAGACTCGAAAATAGGATTACGAAAACCAAGATCTGACCAGCCTAAATCATCTACAAAGAATAAAACGATATTCGGCTTATTTTTTGTTTGCTTAGGATTACTTTTTGATTCACAACCAACCAAACTGGTAATTACTAACAATCCTATAGATACTATTTTAGTATAGTTTAACCTCATACTAAAAATAGTTTTTATTTGAAAACATTATATTCTGGATTAATTTTAGCAGATTTAAAAAGTGGTCTGTCCTTCCACAAGTCATAAGTTGCCTTTAATTGTTTTACATCTTCGGGTTTTTGACCTTGATCACTGGTTTCTTTAATCCAGTTTTCTAAAACATTTCTGTGCTCTTTTAGAATAGTTTGATAACTTTTATTATTTGCCAAGTTATTCATTTGATGAGGGTCTTCCTCAAGATTATACAATTCTTCAACAGGTCTTACTCCAAACCAATGTTCTTCTTGATAGGGTGTTAATTTACCTTCTTTATATAACCTTTTAAAATCTTTAACCACAGGCGAACGGTCTCTATAACCAGCCTGTAACATGGGTCTGTTTGGAAAATAATTTTTAATATATCTAAATTTTTCTGAGACAACGGTTCTAATTTTATCTATTGTAAAATCGCATCGATCTCTTGCTCCTATTACATAATTTTGTTTTTGATACTGATCAGAAAAAAGATTTTGACCATCTAAATAATTAGGTAGTTTTGCATTTGCTAAAGCTAAAGTAGTTGCTGAAATATCTAATAAAGAAACCAAATCATCTCTAACCTGTCCTTTTTTAAATCTGATATTATCTCCTTTAATAATTAAAGGCACTAGCATTCCACCTTCATAACAAAACTGTTTATGACGATAAGATGTATTACTTCCATGGTCTGAAAAAAAGAAAATAATGGTGTTTTCTAATTCATTATCTGCCTCTAATTGGTTTAAAATATCCTCGATGTTAGCATCTGCACCTCGATTTGCATTGTAATGAACTGTCCAAGCATTTTGAAATGACGCTACTCCTGGATAGTAAGGGGGTAATGGCACTTCGTTATCGTTTAGTTTTTCTCCCTTTCTAACAAATTTTGATTTTGCTTTTCCTCCATCAATTTGAATTTGTCCAAACCAAGGCTGACTTTTATTAGGTCTTGCATTCCAAGCATCTTTAGTTATAGATGACATATGTTTTGCTTTATTTCCTTGCCAGCCATTCATTCCAGGTTTATAGTCTTCTTTAGTACTTACATCGTATAAATCTAGTCGATTGTAATGAAAATTATAATCGTCTTTGCCATTATTAAATGTAAAATATCCTGCATCTTTCATCAATTCAGGAATCGTTTTCATTTCTTTTGGTAAATAAATTCTAAGTTCTTCAGGAACTATTTCGCCGTCTGTAAATCTACTAGATCTATGTTGATGTGTTCCTGTAGTTGTTTGCATTACCCCTGTAATTAATGCAGATCTACTAGCAGAACAAACAGGTGCTGTTGCATAGGCTCTTTTAAACAAAACGCCTTCTGAAGCCATTTTATCAATAACAAGAGTATGATTTTTATTGATGGTATCTCCATAAGCTTCCATAAAAGGAGATAAATCTTCGGCAACTATCCATAAAATGTTAGGCTTTTTATCTTCTTTATTTTGAGCATTACAAGAATATAAAAACCCAATACCTAAAAGAATAAGCGCATACTTAATTTGTATTTTTGTGATTTTTTTATACGTCATTTTAAAAATTCAATTACACTTGAAATCTTCTCAAATAAAAACATCTTATGAAATGTTTATTAGGATTAAAAAATTAATACTTTATTCAAAAACCACCTCTTTTACTCCTTTTCGGTGATTTTCTCCCCTTAAATTGATAAAGGTTTGTTTCATTTCTACCAGCTTTTGAGTATCGGTTTCGGCTAAATTTTTTTGTTGTGCTTTATCTTCTTTTAAATTATATAATTGCTCGTATGGAAAGTTACCTACTTCTATACCAACTGCTTTTCTAAAATTCTTACCACTGTAAGTAGGTATATACAACCAATCTCCACTTCTTAAAGCAGTTTTTCCTGTAGCTTCTATAATTAAGTGCTCTCTGCCTTTATCAGCGTTTCCTAAAAATGTATTGCGTAAATTTTTACTATCTGTGGATGTTTCTTTAGCACCAACTAAATCAGCAATTGATGCCAATAAGTCCATTTGACAAACAATAGCATCTGAAACTTTGGGTTGAATTTTTCCTTTCCAATACGTAATAAACGGAACTCTAGTACCTGCTTCAAAAATGCTGTATTTACCCCCTCTTAAACCTCCTTTTGGATCGTGGTTCCCTACTTTTTCAACTGCACCATCGTAATAACCATCATTTAAAACAGGACCATTATCACTTGAAAAAACAATTAATGTATTTTCTAAAATTCCCTCTTCTTTTAGGGTTTTCATAAATTCGCCAATTGCCCAATCTGCTTCTAAAATGACATCACCTCTTGGTCCCATTCGTGATTTTCCTACAAATCTTGGGTGTGGTGTTCTTGGCACATGTGGCTGTTGCATTGCATAATATAAAAAGAACGGTTTCTCTTTGTGCGTTTTTATATAATTCTGGGCTTTAGCTAAAAAATGATCAGCCATATCTGTATCTGTCCATTTTGCATCCTCTCCTCCTTTCATATAACCAATTCTAGGAATTCCGTTTACAATACTACTATTGTGTCCATGATGCCATTTCATGGTTAACATTTCTGGATTTGAAATTGCGGTAGGTTCGCCTTCAAAATTTTCTTTATAATTTACTTCAATTGGATCATTTTTATCTAAACCAACCACATTACCATCTTTAATATAAACCGTTGGCACTCTATCTTGGGTAGCTGCTAAAATATAAGATTCGTCAAAACCAACTTCATTAGGCCCTGGAGTTACTTTATCATTCCAGTTTACAATACCCGTTCCTAAACCTAAATGCCACTTACCAACAATCGCAGTTTGATAGCCTTGCTTTTTTAGCATTTTTGGTAAAGTTTGCTGTGTTGTACTAATTAACAACGGTGCAGTTCCTGGCAAAATTTTAGCATCTTTATTTCGCCAAGGGTACATACCTGTTAATAGTGCATATCTACTTGGTGTACAAGTAGCTGATGATGCATAACCATTAGTAAACTTAATACCTTCGTTTGCTAAAGCATCTATATTTGGTGTTTGCAATGCTGTTGCTCCGTAAGAACTTAAATCTCCATACCCTAAATCATCTAAATAGATGATCACAATGTTTGGTTTTTCTTGAACTTTACTATTATCGATAGCAGTTTTTTTTGGAGTTGGATTACAAGCAACAAATGATAGAAATAAAAGACTTATAAAATATTTTTTCATTTTAATTGATTTTTTCTAGTTATTTAACTCTTTTGTTTTTTGTGGTTTTTGTTCTATATATTTGCTAGGTGTCATTCCTTTTTCTTTCTTAAATAGACTGATAAAATGTGCATAGCTATTAATACCAACAGCATCCATAGCTTCTTGTACCCGATCGCAACCTTCATCAAACATACTAATTGCCTTTTCAATACGAATAGAATTTATAAAAGCAGTGGTACTTACACCATTTAAGGCTTTTAATTTTCTATGCAATTGCATTCTACTTAACCCAAGTTCTTGAGATAATTCTTTAGCAGAAAAACCAGGTTCAGACATTTTTAATTTTATGATTTCAATCGCATTTTTTACAAATTGTTGATCGTAAGAAACGTAGTGATTTTCAATTTCTTTTGATGGTCCTGAGGCTATAAATTGCCTGAAATTATTTCTAGTTTTTACAATATTATTAACTTTTTGCAGTAATTGGGCGCTATTAAATGGTTTTGCTATATAATCCCAAGCACCAACTTTTAGTCCTTTATTATAAAATTCATCACCCGTTTTTGCGGTTAGCATTAACACAGGAATATGAGAAACTAAAATATTTTTTTTGATTTGTTCACACATTTCGATTCCATCTAACTCTGGCATCATCACATCAGTTATAATTATGTCAGGTATTTCTTTTAACGTAATTTGAAATCCTTCATTACCATTGTTTGCTTCGAGAACGATATACTTTGTAATTAAAATGTTTTTAAGGTATTTTCTTAAATCATAATCATCCTCAACAATTAATATTTTTTCTCTTTCTTCGTCAAAATCTTCTTCCGCTTTTTCAATAATATCTCCAGAAACATAATCTGGAGGTAAATTTATAGGAATATCATCTTTCGTCAAATATTCTTCTTCTGTAAATGCTTTAGATGAAACAGGCAGCGTAATCATAAACTCTGTACCACCCAAAGCGCTATTAAGTACATTAATTTCTCCTTTATGAGCTTCTATTAACGTTGCTGTTAAATGCAGCCCAATACCAGATGAAGATCTGTCTTTACCGTGAAAATGTCTTTGAAATATTTTCTTTTTATCTTGTTGTGCAATGCCTTTACCACTATCTTTTATTAAGATTACAAAATATTCTAATTCTTGTTTCCAAGTAGGTTTAATTTCTATTTCTATGATGCCTTTATTTGGGGTATATTTAAAGGCATTTGACAATAAATTGTAAATTACTTTTTCCACAATATCTTTATCAAAATGACAAAAATAACTTTCTGGTGATACTATTTTTAATTCTATTTCTCGAGCTTTTGCTTGCCACAAAAAAGACTTGGCAATTTCTTTTACAAACGAGCACATATCGTTTCTAGAAACTTTTAAAATGTTTAACCCAGAATTTACTTTCCTAAAATCTAATAGCTGATTTACAAGGTTCATCATTCTATTCGTATTTCTAGAGACAATGTTATAACAGAACTCCTTATGCTCTTTAGAAATGTTTCCTTTTATTAAATCGTTTAAAGGGCCGATAATTAGTGATAATGGTGTTTTAAACTCGTGAGCAACATCAGTAAAAAAGGTTAATTTCATTTCGTTTACCTTTTTTTCTTGTTCATTTTTAAATTTTGAAAGCTCTATTTGATTTCTTAGCTTTTCTTTATTTTGCCAAAAGTAAATTAATACAAATAAAACTGATAAAATTACAGCTACATACAGTACATAAGCCCACCAAGTATTCCAAGGAGCTGGTTGTATATTTATTGAGATACTTCTGGTTATATTAGACCAATTGCCATCTGGATTTGTGGCCTCTACAATAAGTTTATAATTTCCACTAGCTATGTTAGAGTAGCTTGCAAAACGCTTTTTATTATCTACAACCTTCCATTTTTCATCATAGTTTTCTAACTTGTATCTGTATTTATTTACTTTAACATTTGCATAATTGGTACTCGTAAATTCTAGCGAAAAATCATTTTGTTGATGATTAAACACTAAGTTATTAGAATTATTAAGTGTTTTACTGAGTATTGTAGAACCTAATATTTCTTGATCTACTGCAACTTTATTATTGTTTACCCAAAGATTCGTGAAGGATATTTTTGAGGGAAACGGATTGTTATAAAGTTCTCCAGATTTAAAATAATTGATTCCAGAAATGTTTCCAAAGAAAAGTTCTCCTTTATTATTTTTGGAAATAGCTTCTGTAAAGGTATTTGTTAACAAGCCATCAAAATAATTAAACGTGTTGGTTGATTTTGTTGTTAAATTGTACTTAATAATACCTTGAGAATTGTTTAACCATAAATTAGAAAACTCATCGCTAATAATTCCCATTATTTTTTTATTCAAGATATCTTCGGCTTCTACTGTATAAAACTGGCTTTCATTTGCCTTTTTATGTAAAAGCCCTGTGTCTGTGCCAACATATAGGGAGTTATCTTTATCTTGATAAAAACACCAGATAGAATTGTTGGGTATTTTGTAAGAACCGGTCATTTGTTCACTGTAGCTTTCTGCAGATAAAATGTTACCCGATTTGTCTAAATTTATCTTAAACAAACCTTTAGAAACGGTTCCTACCCAAATACAGTTTTTTGAATAATCCATTTTTAAAGAAAAGATTCTTACGTTTCTTAAATAATCTAAATTCTTAAACTTTTGGTGTACCCAGATTGTTTTGTTTTTTGTTTTTAACAACAGTCCTCGAAAGGTTCCAAAATATTGATTTCCAAAACCATCTTTGCAAAAACTTGTAACTAATAAATTGTTTTTTTCAGGTGAATCTTCAAAAACTGAAACCAGTTTAAATTTATCTTCTTTAGATGAAACCTCTCTAAATAAACCATTTGTCGTGGCTAAATGAATTTTACCATTTAAGGTGTCAACTCTAAAAGCTATCGCATTTTCAGGGATATCAATGGCCTCATTTAAATTTGTCTTTAAGGAGTACACATAAAATCTACCTGCTTGTAATCCGTAGTAAATTTTGTCGCCTTTAGAAAATAACGTCCTTACATTTCCCTTTTTTTTAAGAGGAACACTTTTAAATTTTCTACTATCTAAATTTGTATATACTGTGCCATTATTATTTGCAATCCACAAGGTGTTTGTGGCGTCTTTAAAAATATATTTTAGTTGGTTGTTTTCTAAATAAGAATCAATTGAATTATTTACAGAGGCCACTGTATAAACATCTAAAGTATTTAAAGAAAAATGCAATAACCCATTTTTGAAAGTGGTAATCCATAAATCATTATTTATTCCTTCAACCATAGATAAAACATCATTATTTACTTTATCTTTCCTAGAAATTAGGCTATTATCAACAACTTGATATAAACCACTTTTACCTCCAACCCATATTTCATGATTGGCAGATTCTACAATTGTATTGAATGCTATATAATCAGAATTTTTAATTAACGTGTATTTATCATTTTTATACAACCAAAGTCCTCTACCTGTTGCAAAAAGTATGTGACCGTTCTGTAATATTTTAATTTTTTTTATATCAAACCCAGTAATTGGTGTTTGTAATATTTCGACTAAAAAATCGGTATTATTTTCGGTGATTTTAAGTAAGCCTTGAGTTGTTGCGGCTAAGATATCTCCATCAGAATTTTGCGAAATATCATTTATAATCTCATAGTTATCAGGTACAGTTACTCTTGTTATATTTCCTTTTTCTAACGAATAGTAGTTTAACCCATATCCATCAGTGCCTATCCAAATCTGTTTGTTATCATCTTCAAATAAGCAACGGATTCTGTTACTTGATAAACTAGAAATGTCGTTATTATCGTGCAGATAATTTTCTATTTGATAACCATCAAATTTATTAAGGCCATCATATGTAGCTAACCAAATAAAACCCTCTGAATCTTGTATAATACTACTTACATCGTGTTGAGATAAGCCATCTTTTACAGTTAAAGAGTTTAATTGTAATCTTTGGGCACTAGCAGCGCCAAAAAAACAAAAAGTTAAAAATAAATATACAAAATACCTATTCATTTATATAAATTGAATATTTGTTAATATTTATCAAAGAAAATAAATAAAAATTAAAATAAACCATCAAAATACTATTAAATATTCATTTTGTTACAATAGCAAAAACGATTGTTACATAACAAAACATTAAAAATTAGTCCTTTTTCTACATTTGAATCGTAAGAATGTAACCATTACTAAAAAACATAATATTAGATGGAAAATTCAAAAAATTTTAAACTTAAAAACCAAACAGCATGAAACAAAAAAACTTTTTAGCAACTTTATTTTGCTTCTTTTTTACTTTTAGCATTTTAGGACAAACAACTTATTATGTTGCCTCTGACGGCGTAAACAATGATGCTGACCGAGATGGTCAATCTTTAGGTGAGGCTTGGGCCTCATTAGGGTATACTATTTCTCGAGCTAGTAATAATGATACTATAATAATAGATGGTTCTGTTAATCAAACCGCACAAACGTTTATCAATGATGCAAACTCCAAAAGTTTGACAATTAGAGGACAAAACAACGCCACTATTACTGGTGATGGCTCTAATCGATTAATAGCAGTAACTCAAACTAACACTCAAACTTGGTCTTTTGAGGATATCACATTCCAAAATATTAGTTCTGGTGCCCAAGGTTCAGTTTTTAACGCCTTTAATGCTAATCTAACTGTTTCATTCACAGGCTGTAATTTTTTGAATAACAGTACATCTGCTTCAGCAGGAGGAGGTGCCGTTTATGTTCAAAATGCAACTGCGACGTTTACTAATTGTAACTTTTATAAAAATTCTAATACAAATGCATCCGCTCAGGGTGGGGCTCTGCATAATCAAGGAGGCGCTACAGTAACAGTTACAAATAGTACTTTTTATCAAAATTCAGTTGCTGCATCAGGAAATTTTAATGGTGCGGCAATCAGAGTCAGTAATACAAGCGTTAATTTAACAATCAATAATAGTTTGTTTTATGATAATACCTCGGGAAATGGATCTAATTCAGATATAAATTCTCTACCAGGTTCAACAATAGATATTAACAACTCGTTGGCTCAATATACAAGTAATGTTGGTACCCATTTAAGTTCAGATTTAAGCGCAGATTTTTCTAACACTACCTTTACTTTTACCAGTCCAAACTTAACATACGGGGCTCCATCTTCTATTAATGACGATACTCCAATAGATTTTGGTTCAGACAAAAGCGATGTAGGTGCTTGGGATTCAAAAATCAATTTATTTAAAGCAGGTTCAGATTGGGCAACAGGTACAAACTGGTCATCAACTGCTGCTCCTACTTCTTTAGAAAATGTAACCTTGTTATCAGATTCGCCAGCATTGGTAATAGGTGGCTCTACAAATGCAACAATTAACAATTTATCTATAGATGGATCAAGTTCATTGACTATTAACTCAGGAGGTAGTTTAATTGTAAATGGCACATCAACAGGAAATGTAACCTACAACAGAAACCTTGCAACAACAAACTGGTATTTGGTTTCTTCCCCAATTGCAAGAGAAACTATGACATCTATCAGAGCAAATAACACACTAGCTGATGGATCTGGAGACGGAAGAATTGGTTTTGCTCCTTATGATGATTCTCAAGCTTTGGGTTCTAAATGGACATATTTTACAAATACCTCAAATGATGC
>P_2C_Liq_1_UnCtyDRAFT_1000571_pt1 | contig 15678 bp, 14 predicted proteins | sample Pon2CUnioCityCA_2_FD_10234 | JGI IMG/M metagenome (IMG submission 10234)
AGCCGCCCGCCAAGCCCGACTTCGAGCAGGGTGAAATCGGCCTCAACGCGGCTCATGGCCAGCAGCGCGGCGCAGGTGGTAATCTCGAAATAGGTGATCGGCGCGTCGCCATTGGCCGCGTAGCATTCATCAAGCAGAGCGGTCAGCGCCGGTTCTGAAATCAGCTCTCCGGCAAGGTAGATCCGTTCGTGAAACCGCGCCAGATGCGGCGAGGTATAGGCATGTGCGCGCAGACCCGCGCCCTCGATACCGGCGCGGATCATCGCCAGCGTCGAGCCTTTGCCATTGGTGCCCGCGATATGGATGACGGGCGGCAGCCGGTCCTGCGGGTTGCCGAGCGCGTCCAGCAGGCGCCAGACCCGGTCGAGCGTGAGGTCGATGATCTTGGGGTGCAGGCTCATCATCCGTTCGAGGATCAGGTCAGAGCCGAGGGGCGCGGTTGTCATGCGGGTATCCTTTTCAGGCGCGGTTGGCCCGGTTTCAGATCGTGAATGAGGTTGTCCCTTGGGTGGGGCGGTGCGATCGGGGCGCGTCGCTTATGCCTTGCCCGTGGCTTGCGGGGCTGTTTCGTCCGGTGTGGGGGCGTCCGGGCCTGTTTGCGCCGGATCTGGCGGGGGCAGGTCGCCCATGATCGCGGGTGGCAGCCCTTGCAACATGCGGGTGATGGTGATCAGCTCTTCGCGCATCCGGCCACGCGGCGTGACGCGGTCGAGCATCCCGTGATCCAGCAGGTATTCCGCGCGCTGGAACCCGTCGGGCAGCTTTTCGCGGATCGTCTGTTCGATCACGCGCGGCCCGGCAAAGCAGATCAGCGCGCCGGGTTCCGCGATATGCACATCGCCCAGCATCGCGTAGGATGCCGTGACACCGCCGGTGGTGGGATGGGTGAGCACAACGATATAGGGCAGGCCCGCCTCCTTGAGCATCTGCACCGCGACGGTGGACCGGGGCATTTGCATCAGCGACAGGATGCCCTCCTGCATACGCGCGCCACCGGCGGCGGAAAACAGGATCAGCGGTCGCTTGAGGCGCACCGCCTCTTCGGCGGCCTTGATGATGGCGTTGCCCACATACATGCCCATGGAGCCGGCCATGAACGAGAAATCCTGCGCCGCCGCGACAATGGGCGTGCGCCCGATCTCGCCACAGGCCACCAGCATCGCTTCTTTTTCGCCTGTGGCCTTCTGGGCGCTTCGCATTCTGTCCGGATATTTCTTCTGGTCGCGGAATTGCAGCGGATCGACGGTGGGCATGGGCACTTCGATTTCCGCGAAAGTGCCGCCGTCGAAAAGGGCCGCGAAGCGCGCGCGCGGGCCTATCGGCATGTGATGCCCGCAAGAGGTGCAGACATTCAGGTTGTCCGACAGTTCCCGGTGAAACAGCATGGTGCCGCATTCATCGCATTTGGACCACAGGTTCTCGGGGATCTCGCGGCGCGAAAAAATAGAGTTGATGCGCGGACGCACGTAATTGGTGATCCAGTTCATCGGCGTCTTGCCCCCTGATGCGGTCTGCGGCCTGAGATAATGGGCTGGCGCGGCAATTGCAATCAGCGCCGGATCGCAATCCGCGCGGTCAGCCAGCTGCAAAACAGCACCATGAACTCGACCGGGGCCCATGCCCAGATCGAGCTGCCATCCGTCAGTGAGATGGGTACGGTATAAAGCGCCAGCCCGTCGAAATTGCCTTGTGGCGCGGTCAGCAGGATCGCGGCGAAATTGTTCATGAAATGCAGGGCGATGGCCGGGCCAAGCGTGCCGGCGCGCGCGGTGATGTCGGCGGCCACAAGGCCAAAGGCCATGGTCCACAGCACGATCACGGTGGCGCTGTTGCCATTCATTTCCGGCGTGTAGTGCAGCAGTGCGAAAATGATCGCGGGCACCAGCATCCACACCAGCGGTGTGCGGAATTGGGCGGCAAGCTGGCTTTGCAGGTAGCCGCGAAACACCAGCTCTTCGGCGCTTGTCTGGATCAGCAGGGCGCAGAGTGCGATGGGCAGCAGGCTAAGCCAAAGCGCCAGATCCAGATTGGCTTGCGGGGTCAGCATGTCTCCGGCGGGGACCAGCAGCGAAATGGCGACATGCAGCCCGACCAGATAGGCGGCGACGCGGCGAAATTGAAGCGTGGCCAGCTTTGCAGGGCCAAGCAGGCTGAGAATGCCGCGCCCATGCGCCCACCGCAGCGCGACATTCAGCGCCAGGATGACGAAGCCGAACACAAAAAGATTGCCGAGCACCCCAATTGTCGTGCCGCCGTCTTCGAGCGCGGTGCTCATCCGTTCTGACAGGGGCGGGGGCAGGAAAGAGCGCAGCAGGATCGACGCAAGATAGAGAAACGTGAAAAACCCCATCACTACCACGACGCTGCCAACCAGCAGGCGGGGCAGGGTGGCGCTGGGCCGAGCCGGGGCGATCAGCGCCTCGAAGAAAGGGTAGGGACGGTGCGACATCCAGTTGTATCTAGGGCCTGGGCAGGGCACCTGCAACGGCCAGTAGCGCAAGAAAAAACCCGGGCGCGAACGCCCGGGTCAGGTGTGTAAAGGTGTAATCCGGAAGGAGGTAGATTACCCTTTGGAAAATTCAGGATAGGCTTCCATGCCCAGTTCCGACATGTCGAGACCGTTGATCTCGTCTTCTTCGGGAACCCGGATGCCGATCACGGCCTTCAGGATGAACCAGATAACGAGGCTGGCCACGAAGGTGAACACACCGTAGGCGACAATGCCGGTCAGCTGGGTCGTGAGACTTGCGTCGGAGTTGGAGAACACCACCGCGATGGTGCCCCAGATGCCCGCGAAGAGGTGAACCGGGATGGCCCCCACCACGTCGTCGATCTTGAGCTTGTCCAGCAGCGGCACGGTCAGCACCACGATCACACCACCCACGGCACCGATCAGAAGCGCGCCGAACAGCGTGGGCGCAAGCGGCTCGGCTGTGATCGACACAAGGCCGGCCAGCGCGCCGTTAAGCACCATGGTAAGGTCGGGCTTCTTGTACATGATCTGCGTCAGGATCAGCGCCGCCACCGCACCTGCGGCTGCCGCCATGTTGGTGTTGGCAAAGATGCGCGACACGTCAGACACATCGCCCACGGTGCCCATCGCCAGCTGCGAGCCGCCGTTGAAGCCGAACCAGCCGAGCCACAGGATGAACGTGCCCAGCGTGGCCAGTGCGAGGTTTGAGCCGGGGATCGGGTTTACCTTGCCGTCCTTGCCGTACTTGCCAAGACGCGGGCCAAGCACGATGGCACCGGCCAGCGCGGCCCAGCCACCTACGGAGTGAACGACGGTGGAACCGGCGAAATCCGAGAAGCCCATTTCAGACAGCCAGCCGCCGCCCCACTGCCACGATCCCGAGATCGGGTACATGAAGCCCGTCAGCACGACGACAAAGGCGAGGAAGGGCCACAGCTTGATCCGCTCGGCCAGCGCGCCCGACACGATGGATGCCGTGGCGGCCACGAACACCAGCTGGAAGAAGAAGTCAGAGCCAACGGAGGCGTAATCAAGCGCGGCATCCGCAGCCGCAACGCCAACCGGGTCCAGAACGGTCTGGCCACCGATGGCGAAGAAACCGTTGAAGTCGCCCGGATACATCGTGTTGAAGCCGACGAGCCAATACATGATNGCGGCAATCGAAAACAGCCCGATGTTCTTGGTCATCTGCATGGTGACGTTCTTGGAACGCACCAGGCCGCCTTCGAGCATGGCAAAGCCTGCCGCCATGAAGAAGACAAGGAAGCCCGCCATGCAGAACAGCAGGGTTGTCATGATATAGGGGCCGATCTCGTCAAAGCCCGGCGCCTCGTCCTGCGCAAAGCCAAGCTGCGGCAGGGCAATGAGCGCCGCCGCGGCAAGGCCGGTATACGTGTAGCGTGTCATGGTCATCTTATCCTTTTCCCCCGCGCGGTCTTAAAGCGCGTCGTCGTTGGTTTCGCCGGTGCGCACGCGCATGGCCTGCTGCACGTCGAGCACGAAGATCTTGCCGTCTCCGATCTTGCCGGTGCGCGCGGTCGAGGCGATCGTCTCGACGACCTGATCGGCCATGCTGGTGGCGACAGCGATTTCAAGCTTGATTTTCGGCACGAAATTCACGGCGTATTCGGCACCGCGGTAGATTTCGGTGTGACCGGACTGAGAGCCGAAGCCCTTGATCTCGGTCACCATCATGCCGCGGACACCGATCGCGGTCAGTGCCTCGCGTACATCTTCAAGCTTGAAGGGCTTGATGGTTGCGATGATGAGTTTCACAGATGTCCCTTTCGTTTCTGCGTGACAGGGTCGTGTTTGCTCTTGCAGAAAAAGCTTGGTTTGCCGGGAACGGAAAGGTGAGTCGGGCAATGGGAGGGGTAAAAACCACCCCCTTGCGATCAAAAAATGTGCANATAAATTAAATTGCACATAAAATACGCATAATAGAATCGCGAGCTGTGGATTGGAAGGGGGGTCTACTTTCCGCGATCCGCGCGATAAGGTGGCGCAAAAGGCAGAGTTCCGGGCAGGTACGGGCATGGCACAAAACGGGCGCAAGAAGCCAAGGCTGGTTGCGGACAGACGGTATGGAAAACCGGCCCGCAAGGCGCCGGCCAGCAAACCTGCGTCCCGCAAATCGCGCAAGCCTGCCCCCCCGCGCAAAACGCGGCGGCGCGGCGGCGGCGCTGCGGGCGGTCGCGGGCCGCTGGGGCTGTTGCGCAGGTTGATCCGGTGGATCCTGCGCCTGATCTGGACGATCACGTGGCGTGTGACGGCGGTTTTGCTGCTCGTCGTGTCGCTGGCGGTCGGCTATGTTTACACCACCTTGCCGGATGTCGCGGAGCTTCTGGACGGGCGCGCGCGGGGTTCCGTGACGTTGATGGATCGCGAGGGCGATGTCTTTGCCTGGCGCGGCGACCAGTTCGGCGGGATTGTAACCGCCGACAGCGTCAGCCCGCATTTGCGCAACGCCGTCGTCGCGACCGAGGACAGGCGGTTTTACCGCCATTTCGGGCTAAGCCCGCGCGGCATCGCCGGGGCGGTGCGGATCAATCTGAGCGAAGGGCGCGGGCCGCTGTCGGGGCATGGCGGATCGACGATCACACAGCAGACAGCCAAATTGCTGTGCCTTGGCGTGGCGTATGATGAGACGCAGTGGAAGAGCGAAGCGGAATATGTTCGCGATTGCCGCCGGGGATCGCTTGCACGCAAGCTGAAAGAAGCGGTTTACGCGCTGGCGATGGAGGTCAAGTACACCAAGAACGAGATCCTGTCCGTCTATCTGAACCGCGCCTATATGGGCGCGGGCGCGCATGGGGTCGAGGCGGCTGCGCTGCGCTATTTCGGCAAGCCGGCGGCGGCGCTGAATCCGCAGGAGGGGGCGATGCTGGCGGGGCTTTTGACCGCACCCACGCGGCTGGCACCCACCACGAACCTCAGGCGGTCTCAGGACCGCGCGGCAACCGTTCTGCGCCTGATGAACGATCAGGGCTATCTGAGCGATACCGAAGTCGCGGCGGCGCAGGCCGACCCGGCCACACTGTCACAGGCGGCACAGGCGCAGGCGGGAGGCTATTTCGCCGATTGGGTGATGGATTCAGGCCCGGAATTCTTTACCCGCGACACGACAGAGGATGTGATGATCCGCACCACGCTGGATCAGCGGATGCAGCGCGCCGCCGAAGAGGCGCTGGATCATATCTTTGACACCAAGGTGCGTGACGGGTCCGAGGCGCAGGCCGCCATCGTTGTCATGAGCGCAGATGGCGCGGTGCGCGCCATGGTCGGCGGGCGCAAGGCGCGCGTCGTGGGCGCGTTCAACCGCGCCACCATGGCCAAGCGCCAGACCGGATCGGCGTTCAAGCCGTTCGTTTACGCCACTGCGCTGGAACTGGGATACGAGCCGAATTCGACCATTATGGACGAACCCTATTGCATCAACGTGCCAGGGTCCGGGCGCTATTGCCCAGAGAATTACACGCGCGATTACAAGGGGCGTGTGACCCTGACAGAGGCTTTGGCGCAGTCGCTGAACGTGCCGGCGGTCAAGGTATCGGAAAGCGTCGGGCGCGATCTGGTGCGCCGCGTGGCCAGCGATTTCGGCATCGACAACGCGCTGGCCGATGGCCCGGCGCTGGCGCTTGGCGCGTCCGAAAGCACGCTGCTTGAGATGACGGGCGGGTATGCGGGCATTCTGAATGGCGGGTCTTCGGTCACGCCCTACGGTTTGGTGGAGCTGCGCCTGCGCGGCGATTCCGAACCGATGATGGGCACCGGCGGCGGGATCGGCGAGCGGGTGATCAACGAGGATGCGGCGCGGCAACTCACCTGGATGATGCATCAGGTGGTGCAGACCGGCACCGGCACCCGCGCGCAACTGCCCGACCGCGAGGTGGCGGGCAAGACCGGCACCACACAGGCCGCGCGCGATGCATGGTTTCTTGGCTTTACCGCGGATTACGTGGCAGGCGTCTGGATGGGGTATGACGACAACACGCCGCTGACCGGGGTCACGGGTGGCGGCTTGCCGGCAGAGATCTGGCACGAGACGATGCAGCGTGTGAACGAGGGCATCGCACCCAGACCGCTGCCGATGCAGCGCCCCGCCCCCAGCCGCCCCGAGCCGCAACAGGGGCAGCCACGTGGTCAGGCGCCACGCGACAGCAGCAATGGAATCGAAAATATCCTGCGCGGGATCATGGGCATCGACAAGCGTTGACGCAGACCGGGTGGCGCGTTTCGGGAAAACCTGTTCTACGGGTTGGCCGCGAAACGCTTTAACCCGCGCGGCGCAGGTCGTTGATCAGCCCGTCGATGCTGCCGCCGTTGCGGTCGAGCATGGATCCGATTTCGGTGCGCTCTGACAGTCGCAGGCTGACACCTTCGATGACCAGGTCGAAGAACAGATCGCGCCCCGAGCGGTCAGACACCAGAAACAGCACCTCGAAGGGTGAGGAGCCGCGCAGGACCACCTGCGCGCGCACTTCGTGCCACGACTTGACCTGTCGCACGCCTTTGACCTCGATCATGCCACCGATGAACTCGCGGAACCGCTTGCCGTATTTGCGCGCGATATATCCCTCGAACGCATCGGTGAAGGTTCGCATCTGCGCCGCCGAGGCGCGACGGGAATCCGCGCCCAGGGTGGAGCGCGCAATTATGTTTACATCGGCATAGCGTCCGAAGATCCTTTCGAACTCGTTGATCATCGCGCTTTGGCTTTTGCTGGAATTGATGACCCGGTTGATATCCTCGACCACCTTGTCGATCAGATCGCGCGCGCGGGGCTCGGTAAGTGCCACGGCCGACAGCGGCAGTGCCGCGACCAGTCCGGCAGCGGCGCCTGTCGCCAAGAGGGTTCTGCGGGATAACGGATTACTCGTCATAGGGATCCTTTAGGGTGTTGCTGAACGGGGCGTCATAGGGATCTGACAGGGCCCCGGCTGATCCACCTTTCACCTCGAAACGGCGGTTTTGCGTGTAAAGTGACTTTGCCTGCGCGTAGCTGTCGGCGCTTTCATAAAGAATGGAGTCGATCGTGTCGGAATAGCGCCCGCGATTGGACAGCCCGGAGGACACCGACGCGACGGTGCCATAGTAGCTTTCGGGATCGTCCAGAAGGTAGCTGAGCGGGTTGGTAAAAAGATCCACGACAATACCAAACGTGTCGCGTTCATTTGACGGGCCAATAACCGGCAGTTCGATATAAGCCCCCTCGCGGGCCCCCCAGACATGCAGCGTCTGGCCGAAATCGGCATCGGTCGCCTCTGGCATCCTCATCTCGGTGGCCGGATCGAACAGCCCCAAAAGACCGACGGTGGAATTTACCAAAAAGCGATAGCTGTCCTCGGTCGCGCCTCGCATGTTGCCTTGCAGCACGTTGTTCACCACCGAGCGCGGGATCGACAGGTTGAACGCGAATCGTCCGATCGCATCTTCGATGTCGTCGGGCATGAAGGCGGCGTAGCCTTTGCCGGCCGGGCGCACGAGATTGCGGTCGAGCGACTGGTTCAATGCATGAACTTCGCGATTCGAGGCTTCGTAGGGGTCATATGCCTCTTCCGGGGAATGAGAGGCAGGCGCTTTTGCACAGGCCGCAAGGCCAAAGGCCAGTAAAAGGGCCAAAGTCAGGCGCGTCGGGCGTGGCGCGGAATGTGATATTTGGAAAGTCAAAGTTTAACAGATCATTCAAGGTTTCGAGGCACACATAGACTATTGCCGCCGGATGCAAAGGAGACCCGCCGCAAGGCCGACAATTCTGTGGCAGATCGGTGACAATCCATGTAAGGCAGAAGGTGTATTAGGATCAAGCACGCGAACTGACAGGCAAGATTTTTTGATATGCAATTAAGCAAGGCAAGACTGGAAGCCGGGCGTGAGGAACTGCGCGCGGCCCGTCGCGAAAGCCGCGGACTTTATTGGTTCGTTGGAATATTCAGCTTTTTCGTCAACCTTTTGATGCTGACCGGCCCGATTTACATGCTTCAGGTCTATGACCGGGTGCTGGGGAGCCGGTCGGTGGAAACGCTGATCGCCTTGTCGGTGCTGGTGCTGTTCCTGTACGGGATGATGGGCCTGTTGGATTATGCGCGGGGGCGGATCATGGGCCGGGTCGCGGCGCGATTTCAGGCCAAGCTGGACCGGCGCGTGTTCGATGCCGTGATTCGCAAGGCGGCGCTGGCCCCCGACGAACGCACGGAAACAGGGTTGCGCGATCTTGAATCGGTGCAAAGGCTGATGTCCTCGCCGGTGCTGATGGCCATTTTCGACATGCCGTGGACACCGTTCTTCCTGGCCGGGATCTGGCTGTTTCACCCCTGGCTGGGCATTCTGGCGTTGGTGGGCGGCGGTATCCTCGTGCTGGTGACGGTGATCAATCAGTGGGTCACGCGGCGTCCCTCGGCCAAGTCCAGTCAGGCCACCGTCGTTGCCGAGACGATCTCGGGCCATATCCGTAACGAATCCGAGATGGTTCAGGCCATGGGGATGCGCGACGCGGCCTTTTCCAGATGGCAAAAGGCACGGGACGATTCCCTGGATGCGCAGATCAAATCAGCGGATCTGGTGGGCACGTTCACCACCTCGACCAAGACATTCCGGCTGTTCCTGCAATCGGCGATGCTGGGTCTGGGGGCTTATCTGGTGCTGCTGAACGAATTGACGCCCGGCGCAATGATCGCGGGGTCGATCCTTTTGGGGCGCGCGCTTGCGCCCATCGAAATGGCGGTCGGGCAATGGGCGCTGGTGCAGCGCGCGGCGCGTGGCTGGGAATCGCTTGCCGAATTGCTGGCCATCGTGCCCCCCGAGGCGTCGCGAACGGCGCTCCCCGCGCCCCGCGCCTTGCTGGAGGTGCAGCAGGTGACGGTGGTGCCGCCCGGCGAACAGCAAGCCGCGCTCAAGACTGTCAGCTTTGCGGTGAAACCGGGGCAGGCCGTCGGGGTGATCGGCCCCTCGGGCGCGGGCAAATCCACGCTGGCGCGGGCGATCACAGGGGTCTGGCGTCCGGCGGGCGGGCGCATCCGGCTTGATGGTGCGGCGCTGGATCAATACGAACCGACGGTTCTGGGCAATCACATCGGGTATCTGCCGCAGCGCGTGCAATTGTTCGACGGCACCATTGCCGAGAATATCGCAAGGCTGGCCGATCAGCCCGACGCGGAGGCAGTCGTGGCCGCGGCCAGGAAGGCTGACGCGCATGACATGATCCTTCAGTTGACCCATGGCTACGACACCCGCGTGACCGCTGGCGGCGGGCGGCTTTCGGGCGGGCAGATGCAGCGCATCGGGCTGGCGCGCGCAATGTATGGCAACCCCGTGATCCTTGTGCTGGACGAACCGAACTCCAATCTCGACAACGAGGGCAGCGAGGCCGTGAACACCGCGATCCGCAGTTTCAAGGCCGAGGGGCACTCGATCCTGATCATGGCGCATCGCCCGGCGGCAATCCGCGAATGCGATATGCTTTTGATGCTTGAAAACGGCGGGGTCCGCGCCTTTGGACCCAAGGAAGAGGTACTGCGCGAAGTGGTCAGGAATCATGGCGAAATCAGCCAGGGCAACCAAGCCGGAGGGATTCAATGACCCAACAGACATCCCAAGCCTGGTCCGTGCGCTGGCCGATGCTGATCGGGCTTGTCGGCCTGTTCACGCTGGTTGGCGGGTTCGGAACATGGGCGGCGATGACCAATATTTCCGGTGCGATCATTGCGCCCGGCCGTATCGAGGTGGATCAGAACCGACAGGTGGTGCAACATCCCGATGGCGGCGTGGTGGACGCGATCGCGGTGCAGGAAGGTGACAGCGTTGCGGCCGGCGAGGTGCTTGTGCGGCTTGACCCGACCTCCATCGCGTCGGAACTCGCCATTACCGAAAGCCAGCTTTTCGAGATCATGGCGCGCCGTGGACGGCTGGAGGCAGAGCGCGATGACCGGCTTGAGATCGTGTTCGCGCCGCTTCTGCATGACATGGCGGCGCAGCGCCCGGACGTGGTGGACCTGATGCAGGGTCAGGAACGGCTGTTGGTGGCGCGCACGGACTCGGTCAACAACGAGATCGACCAGCTTGAAAAGCGTCGCGGGCAGATCGGCAATCAGGTTGACGGGATCGAGTCGCAACGCAGCGCGCTGCGCGAACAGCTTTCGTTGATCCAGCAAGAGTTGACGGATCAGCAATCGCTGTTGGATCGCGGGCTTGCGCAGGCCGCGCGTGTCTTGGGGCTGCAACGTGAACAGGCGCGGCTGGCCGGCCAGATGGGAGAGCTTGCCGCGCAGGCCGCGCAGGCCGAAGGGCGTATAACCGAGATAGATATCGAGATTCTCAAGCTGGCGACGCGCCGCCGAGAAGAGGCGATCACGACCCTGCGCGATCTTCAGTACCGCGAACTGGAACTGATGGAGAAACGNCGCGCGCTGATCGAACGGATGAACCGGCTGGACATCACCGCGCCGGTNTCGGGCGTGGTCTACGGGCTTCAGGTGCATACCCTGCGGGCGGTAATCCGGCCCGCCGACCCGATGATGTATCTCGTCCCGCAGGACCGTCCGCTGATCATCAATGCGCAGGTCGAGCCCATTCATATCGACAAGCTCTATCTGGGGCAGGACGTGACCCTGCGGTTTTCGGCGCTCGATCAGAACACCACGCCCGAACTGATCGGGCAGGTGGCGCAGATTTCGGCCGATGCCTTTGAGGATGAGGGCACGCGCCAAAGCTATTACCGGGCCGAGATCATCTTGTCCGAGGGTGAACAGGATCGGCTGCCCGAGGGCGTCACGCTGATCCCCGGTATGCCGGTGGAAACGTTTATCCGGACCGAGGACCGCACGCCACTGGCCTATCTGGTAAAGCCCCTGTCGGATTATTTCACCAAGGCGTTCCGGGAGTAGCCTCATTGCGCCACCGAAACCGGCTTTGAGGTTTTCAAGCCCCGCGTCGCGGGATAGCGTCGCGCCACAAACAGCGACTGCAAGGAGAGCGTCATGGGACAGGTGGAAAAGAAACTGGCGGAGATGGGCATCACATTGCCCGAGGCACCGGCACCGGCGGCCAATTACGTGCCTTTCGTTCAAGTCGGGGACATGCTGTATGTGTCGGGCCAGATTTCCAAGGATGGCGACAGCTTGATCACCGGCAAGCTGGGCGCGGACATGACCACGCCCGAGGGTGCCGCGGCGGCTAAGGTGTGCGCGATCAACCTTCTGGCACAGGTCAAGGCGGCCTGCGGCGGTGATCTTGACCGGCTCAAGCGCGTGGTGAAGCTGGGCGCGTTCGTCAATTCGACCCCGGATTTCATCGAACAGCCACAGGTCGTGAACGGCGCGTCGGATTTTCTGGGCGAGGTTCTGGGCGATGTCGGCAAACATGCCCGCGCCGCGGTGTCGTCGCCGTCGCTTCCGCTGGGGGTCGCGGTCGAGATCGAAGGCGTGTTCCAGATCGGATGACGCAGCTTGATCCGGTCTTTGGGCGGCTACCTGTCGCGCATCGGGCCCTGCATGATCGGGCACAGCACCGTCCCGAGAATTCCCGCGCGGCCATCGCGGCGGCGGTGGCGCGTGGTTACGCGATCGAACTTGATCTGCAACCCAGCAGCGACGGGGTTGTCATGGTGTTTCATGACGACACGCTTGATCGTATGACGCAGGTCAGCGGCCCGATTTCTGCACGCAGTGCCGATGCTTTGAGCCGTATCCATCTGCGCGGTGGCGACGAGGGTATTCCGCGCCTCTCCGAGGTGCTGGCCATGGTCGGCGGGCGTGTACCGCTGTTGCTTGAACTCAAGGACCAGCACGGGCAGATGGGGCGTGGCGATGGTGTGCTGGAACAGGCGGTCGCGCAGGATCTGCGCGATTATGCCGGGCCGGTTGCGGTGATGTCCTTCAACCCCGAGATGGTGATCGAAATGGCGCGGCTGGCCGTAAATGTGCCGCGTGGTATCGTGAGCTGCGCCTATGATGCGGGGGCCTGGTCGGCGCTGCAAGCGTCAACGCGCGACCGGCTGCGCGGCATTCCCGATTTCGACCGGGCGGGCGCGTCTTTCATCAGCCACGACGCCAGCGACCTGCACAGCCCGCGTGTGGCGGACCTCAAGTCGCGGGGCGCGACCATCCTGTGCTGGACCATCCGCAGCGCCGTGGCCGAGGCCACCGCGCGGCGGGTGGCGCATAACATAACCTTCGAGGATTATTTGCCGGACCGCCCGGCTTGATCCCTGATGACCCTGCCACAGATGTAGGAGATCACATGCAAGAGGGCGCGATGCAGGGCAGTTCGGTCATTGTCAAACTGGTGGACAGCCTGGCGCAGATCCCTGCGCCGGAATGGGATGCCTGTGCCTGTCCCGAGGCGGCGGATGGTGGCCAGCCGGACGATCCATTTACCACGCATCGTTTTCTCATGGCGCTGGAGGACAGCCGCTGTGTCGGGACAGGCACAGGCTGGGAGCCGCATTACCTGACAGCGGAGTTGGAGGGCGAGGTCATCGCCTGCGCGCCGCTTTATGCCAAGGCGCATAGCCAGGGCGAATACATCTTCGACCACAACTGGGCCCATGCCTATGAACGGGCAGGCGGGCGGTATTTCCCGAAATTGCAGATCGCCGTCCCGTTCACGCCTGTCACCGGGCGGCGGCTGTTGACGAAGCCGGGCTTCGGGATGGAAGGGCGCGACGCGCTGATGCAGGCGGCGGTCAGCATCGGAGAGCGTAACAGTCTGTCCTCTTTGCATGTCACCTTCTGCACCGAAAAGGAACGTCTGATCGGGGCCGAAATGGGGCTGTTGCCGCGTATCACCCAGCAATATCACTGGGTGAACGAGGGGTATNGCAGCTTTGACGATTTTCTGGCCAACCTGTCATCGCGCAAGCGCAAGAATATCCGCAAGGAACGCGTGCAGGCGCAGGGCTTTGGCGGTCAGATCGTTCAGGTGACGGGCGATGATATCAAGCCGCATCACTGGGATGCGATATGGGCCTTTTATCAGGACACCGGCGCGCGCAAATGGGGAATGCCCTATCTGACGCGGGCCTTCTTTGAACTGGCGCATGAGCGGTTGCGCGACGATATCCTTCTGGTGCTGGCGCTGGACAACGATGTGCCGGTGGCCGGTGCGCTGAATGTCATCGGCCGCGACGCGCTTTTCGGCCGGTACTGGGGCTGCGCCGGGCATTATCCTGCGATGCATTTCGAACTGTGCTATTATCAGGCGATGGATTACGCGATTGCCCATGGGCTGGGCCGGGTAGAGGCCGGGGCGCAGGGCGAGCACAAGATCGCGCGCGGGTATTTGCCGGTGCAGACGCATTCGTTGCACTGGTTCCGGGAACCGGCTTTCAGCGAGGCGGTCGCGCGGTATCTTGACGAGGAAAGGGACGCTGTGTCGGAGGATATCGAGATCCTCACGAGCTTTGGACCTTTCAGGAAAGCCAATGTGGAGGAGCAGCCATGACTGACAAATTGAGCGACACCGCGCGGAAAACCACGATCGAGCCGCTATTCGATACCGGGTGGAGCATGGTCGATGGCCGGGATGCCATCACCAAGACGTTTCAATTCGCCAATTTCGTCGAGGCGTTCGGTTTCATGACGCGCACGGCGCTTTGGGCCGAGAAATGGGATCACCACCCGGAATGGTCGAATGTCTACAAGACTGTAGAGGTGACACTGACCACCCATGACGCGGGCGGGCTGAGCGCGCTGGATGCCAAGTTGGCGCGCAAGATGGACAAGCTGGCCGACGCGGACTGACCCCGCGCCGGCGCGGGGTCTTACATCTGGCCGAGCAGCGTTTCGGCGGCAGAGGCGTCGCACATGCCGGGGTTGTCCTCGGTGTTCAGGATCTTGATCTCGTCATTCTCGACCAGCATCGCATAGCGCTTGGACCGGTCGTAGAACCCGGCGGGCGGTGCGCTGAAGGCCATGCCCATCGCTTTGGTGAACTCGGCGCTGGCGTCGCCCAGCATGGTGATACCTGCGTCGGCGGCCCCGGTGCTTTCCCCCCATGCCTGAACCACGAACGGGTCGTTCACGGCAACGCAGATGATTTCCTGCACGCCTTTTTCCATCAGTTGGTGCTTGGCCTTGATGAAGCCGGGGACATGGGCATTGGTGCACACGCCGGTATAGGCCCCCGGCACGCCGAAGATCACGATCTTGCGTCCCGCGCTGAGGTCGGACAGGCGGACCTGCTCTGGCCCGTCGGCTCCCAGTTTCAAAAGCGTGGCATCGGGAAGTTTGTCGCCGGTGGAGATGGTCATTGTCGTTTCCTGTCTATCGGTTGCCATTGCGTCACCCGTAGATATAGGGTCTGCGCCAGTCGGGGCCATGGAAAACTGAATAGGACACCGAATGTCTGGAATCGTCGTGATCGGGGCCGGTCAGGCCGGCAGCTCTTTGGTGGCAAAGCTGCGCGGGCTTGGATTCGAGGGTGCGTTGACGCTGATCGGGGCGGAATCGGTGCCACCCTATCAACGGCCGCCCCTGTCCAAGAAATATCTGCTGGGCGAAATGGATCTGGAGCGGCTTTATCTACGCCCGCGCAGCTTTTACGAGGAACAAGGCATCGACCTGCGCCTTGGAACGCGGGTGGATGCAATCGACCGCAACGCGCGCGAGGTGGTGATCGGGGATGCGCGGCTTGGCTATGATCAGCTTGTGCTGACCACCGGGTCGGCGCCGCGCCGTTTGCCCGGTGCCATCGGTGGCGATCTTGACGGTGTCTACACCATGCGCGATCTGGCCGATGCCGATCACATGGCGCGCGTCTTTCGCGCCGGGGCGACCGTGCTGATTGTCGGAGGGGGCTATATCGGGCTGGAGGCGGCAGCGGTGGCCGCGTCGCGCGGGCTGAACGTGGTGNTGGTGGAAATGGCGGAGCGTATCCTGCAACGGGTCGCCGCCGAACAGACCTCGGCCTATTTCCGTGCGCTGCATGGGCGGCACGGTGTCGATATCCGCGAGGGTGTGGGGCTGGAGCGGCTGACAGGTGAGGGCCATGTCAACGGCGCGGTCCTTACCGANGGCACGGTTCTGGACGTGGATTTCGTGATCGTCGGNGTGGGCATCGCGCCCGAGACTGCATTGGCAGAGGCCGCGGGGCTGATCATCGACAACGGGATCAGCACCGATGCCCATGGCCGCACCAGCGATCCGCATATCTGGGCGGCAGGCGATTGCGCGTCCTTTCCCTATCGTGATGCCCGCTTGCGGCTTGAA
>P_2C_Liq_1_UnCtyDRAFT_1000572_pt1 | contig 15660 bp, 7 predicted proteins | sample Pon2CUnioCityCA_2_FD_10234 | JGI IMG/M metagenome (IMG submission 10234)
GGTTATAAGTATAGTGTTTCTGTTGTGTTTTTTTTAATTACATTTGAATAAAACCTGACCATTGAAAACCTTATCTTTTTTAACATTACTACTACCATTCTTGTGTTTTACTCAAGAGCTACCGCCATTAAAAAATTATGAGCCTTCAGAGTATAGTGCTGGTAATCAGAACTGGATGATTTCTGAAGCTCAGGATCATTTTATTTATGTGGCAAATAATAAAGGGTTGCTGGAATTCAATGGTGCTCAATGGAGCCTTTATAAAACACCTAACGAGAGTATAATGAGATCTGTGAAGGTGGCAGGTGATCGCATTTATACGGGTTGTTACATGGATTTCGGTTACTGGAAAAAAGATGAAAGTGGTAACTTAAACTACACTTCTTTAGTTGAAACACTAAATGTTACCGTTAAAGAAGATGAGCAATTCTGGAATATTATCATAAATGAAGATTATGTGCTATTTCAATCGTTATCAAATATATACTCATACCGTATAAGTGATGGAGTGGTAACTACTCTCGTTTCTGACTCTAGAATTAATAAATTTTTTAAAGTAGGCGATCGTTATTATTACCATGTATTAGAAAAAGGACTGTTTACGATATCTAACCAAAAGTCAGAAGCCGTTAACGAATCTAAGTTTTTTAAAGAAAACACCGTGGTTTTCATGTTTGAAAAGGATTCTCATTTTTACTTTATTACTGAAGATGCTCGCATTTATAAACTGGAGAATAAGGAACAAATATTTGTTTCAAAAGTTAACCTAGATGAAGACTTAACTATTTATAGCGCCTTAATGCTGAGCGATGGATCATTACTATTAGGGACCATTTCAAACGGCTTGATTTCTATAAACATAGATGGCACGACAAATTTTGAGATGAGCCAAGGCAATGGACTCATTAATAATACTTGTCTTTTTGTGTTTGAGGATTTAAATAAAAATGTGTGGTTGGGATTAGATAATGGTATAAGTTCTATAAATATAGATTCTCCTTATCTTATTTATAATGATAAAGAAGGTTTGCTAGGAACTGTCTATGATTCTTTTTTTCATAAGGATAAACTATACCTAGGGACTAATCAAGGATTGTTCTATAGAGAAAAAGAGGACAGTGACTTTAAATTTATGGAAGGAACTCAAGGTCAAGTATGGTCTATTACAGAGTTTAATGGAGATGTTTTTTGTAACCATAACTCGGGTGTTTTTATAATTAAGAATAAAAAAGCTGAGAGAATAAAGGGAATTAAAGGCGTTTGGGATATACATCCTTTAGAAAATGAAACCTCTTTTTTAATAGCTGGTACTTATGATGGTCTTTATATGTTAAGTAAAGAAAGTGGAAAATGGCAATTAAGGAATAAGTTAACGGGTTTTGATATCAGCTCTAAAGATGTAGAGGTAGTAAACGCAAAAGAAATTTATGTAAACCATGAGTATAAAGGAGTTTTCAGGCTTTCTATTCAGCCCGACTGGACTCAAGTAGAGAGAATAGAGAAACTTGATTACTTAGGTAAAGGAATAGGTTCTGATATTAAAAGCTTTAAGGGGAAATTATTTTTTGCTAAGCAGGATTCCTTGTTTATTAAGGAGTCAGGACAAGAAAAATTTATCTTTAATGAAGAATTGAGTACTGTAGTAGAGCAAAGTATTTATACATCTGCCACTTTAATAGATAATAATGATTATTTATGGGTGTTTAATAGTGCTTATATCTCTAAGATAGGTGTAGAAGATATAGATGGATCTTATTTCATTGAAAAAATATTCTTAAGTAAAGATGTGCGAAATGAAAAAGTAGGCTACGAAAGCCTAACTCCATTAAGTGTTGGCACTTACATTATTGGGTCTTCTTATGGATATACTGTATTTAATGAAAGCAGGATTCAAGAGTCACCACATGAGGTTTTTATAAATCAAGTGAGTTCTATAAACGATGGTGCTGTTATGAACTATGACCTGGATTCAAATCTCGAAATTCCTTTTAAAGAAAATTCTTTTACCATAAGTTATTCAGTTCCTACATACAAGTCTTTAAATACGGTTGAATACCAGTTCAAGCTACTCAATGAAGGTGATGAATGGAGTACATGGGCAAAAAAAACAGCCGTAGATTTTAAAAACTTAGCATATGGTGATTACTCCTTTAGGGTTAGATCCAGAATTAATGAGACTGTTTCTTCAAATATAGATTCCTTTGATTTTTCAATAGCAAAACCGTTTTACATAAGTAATACGGCTATGGTTATCTATGGTGTTTTAATTATTCTGGTGATCATATCTTTAAATGGTTTTTACATTTGGTATTTTAAGAAACAGAAGAAAGAAGCCTTACAAAAGCAGCAAAAAGAACTAGAGCTTAAAAACCTTACTAATGAAAGGAACCTTGTTCAATTAAGAAATGCAAAATTGCGTAGCGATATTGAGCACAGAAATAAGGAACTTGCTATTTCTACTATGGCCATGATTAAGAAAAACGAAACGCTTAATGAATTGAAACAGGAGTTAGAGAACTTACCTAAATCTGCCGAGTCCAGTTCACTGAAAAAAATGTTAGATAAAAATTTAAACAGTAAGCAAGATTGGCTCACTTTTGAAGAGGCTTTTAATAATGCAGATAAAGACTTTTTCAAAAAAATAAAAGAAGTACATCCATCACTTACATCTGGTGATTTGAGACTTTGTGTTTATTTAAGGCTCAACCTGTCTTCTAAAGAAATTGCTCCCTTACTTAATATTTCACCTAGAAGTGTGGAGATAAAGCGATATCGTTTGCGTAAAAAGCTAGGTTTATCTAGAGAAGATAGTTTAACAAGCTATATTGTTGAGATATAATACGCTTATAATTTAGTTTTTAAACTTAACATTATTACATCATTTGTTAATTTTATATGATCTATCTTACTTTTTATAAAAATTAAGTCATTGTTAATAAGGGTTTTATTTTTTTACCTCTTCGTTTTTCTTTGTTAAATTGATATTTTTAAGCGCTGTATAATTTTTGTAGGGTTTGTTTTTTTTGAAATCTTCATAAAACAAATCTACTTTTATCCAATAAATATACGTGCTATATTAATTATTTAGAATTAACCACGAAAACGATTTTTTAAACCAGTAATAACAATTTTATGAGGAGTATTTATTTAAGTGTTACACTCTGTCTTTTTGGATTATTTGCATTTGCGCAAAATCAGAAAGTAGAGCTTTCTAGTGATGTGAACGGTCACACTCTAATAGTTGATGGAAAGCCATTTATTATTAATGGAATGAATTGGGATTATTTTCCCATTGGTACAAATTATAACTACAGTCTCTGGAAGCAGTCTGATGATGTTATTAAAGCTGCCCTTGATGCAGAAATGGGTTTACTTAAAAATATGGGAGTAAATTCTATAAGACAATATACTGGTGTACCTCCTAAGTGGATTACCTATATATATGATAATTACGGAATTTACACGATGTTAAACCATTCCTTTGGGCGTTATGGTTTAACGGTAAATGGTTCTTGGGTTGCTAATACTGAATATGGTGACGCTGCAACAAGAAAACTTTTACTCAAGGAAGCAACCGATATGGTAGCAGAGTATAAGGATACTCGTGGTATCTTAATGTTCCTTTTAGGGAATGAAAATAATTATGGGTTATTCTGGGGTGGTGCTGAAACTGAGGATATCCCAGTTAAGGATCGCAAATCCACTAAAAGAGCACGATCCATGTATAAAGTTTTTAACGAGGCCGTGGTTAAAATGAAAAAAGTAGATAGCTCTCACCCGATAGCTATTTGTAATGGGGATTTACTCTTTATAGACATCATTGCCGAAGAGTGTAAAGACATTGACATATTTGGAACCAATATGTATCGAGGAGAAACTTTTACAGATGCTTTTGCTGTCGTAAAAGAGAAATTAAATAAGCCTTTAATGTTCACAGAATTTGGTGCCGATGCTTTTAATGCTATTGAGAATCAAGAAGATCAAAAGTCTCAAGCTTATTACATGGTGAATAACTGGAAAGATATTTATAAAAATGCCGCTGGTATGGGGTTAGCTGGAAACTCCATAGGAGGTTTTACCTTTCAGTTTAGTGATGGCTGGTGGAAATTTGGTCAAACTAAGAATCTAGATGTTCATGATAGTAATGCATCTTGGTCTAATGGTGGTTACAAAAGTGACTTACTGCCTGGTCAGAATAATATGAATGAGGAATGGTTTGGTATTTGTGCAAAAGGAAAAACAAATTCTCGTGGACTATATACGCTTTATCCTAGAGCTGCCTATTATGCGCTTAAAGATGTTCATAATTTAAACCCTTATGGATCAGGTATAGATGCTGCTTTTGTTGATAATTTCTTTAACGGAATTAACTTAATGGAATATGTACTTAAAGCAAGAGGTGATAAAGCCGCTGCTGGAACTGGTGGTGACGGAGAGATGTTGCGTATAAGTAGGTTAAGCGCACAGTTTACCTCATTTAATACCGGTGGAACCTTAATTACTACACCAGAAAATCAGGATCCTACGTCTAATGCCACTCCTAATCAGTTAGGTTTTGACCACATGCAATCTTATTTTGTTGGAATAGAAGGGAAACCTGCTGCAAATATGAGAGCCAAAGTAGATGTCAATATAACGGGTAATGTAGCGCAAAATCCAATAGATGAAATTTTTTATGAAAATAGAACAAGACCTGTTATCGTTGAAGGAGCTGATGGAGAAGATGTCACTTTAGTTGATAATAATCGTTTACAAGTTTATCAAGCAGAGTTTGAATGGAACGCAAAGGAATTTGACCTGAGAGGTTTTTACAGAACAGGTCATTATCATTGGGCTTATGAAGGTGACTTCTTTAACCTGTATCCTGAAGCTAATTACGGTCCTAACCTAGATATTTATGGAGGAGAAATTTTAGGAGCAGAGATAGACGGGAAAGGAATGTTTGAAGGCTTAAAAGCTGCAATAGGTCCTCAACTCTGGTGGGGCGCAAATCCTACTATGCTATTTAAGTATAGAAAACAAATAGGTCAATGGGATGTTGCTGGTATTTATCATCGTGATTTTGATCGTAATATTGAGTTTGATCCTATTACTGGTGCCCGTGTTATTGATCCTGTTCAGGCACGTAGTGGTATTATTCCACCTTGGGCTACAGAACGCGCTACAATTGCTGTGCAACGACAGTTTGGTAAAGTAGGTGTTATGGTAGGAGGAATTTGGGCTGGAAGTCCGTTAAATGGTTTGTCTTATCAAGATTTTACTGGTGAATCAGGTAATTATACGGTTTATGAGGATCGTATCAACTCAAACGATAATTGGGGTGGAAAAGTAAAGGTGACTTATGAAGGCGGTCGTTTTAATATGTATGGGCAAGCATCTGTAATGGGGCTAGTGGCAAACGGTGGAGCAGATCAAACGCAAACCTTTACTGGATGGAGATTGAAAGATAGTGGTAGTGGTAATATGACTAATGTACTTTCTGGTTTTACTTACACTATGGGAGACATTCAAATTGCACCTAACTTTATGTGGCAAAAACCTCTAGTAGATGCAATGCCTAACGATATAGACGGACCTGGTAGATTACGTAACGTTATAGATGATCCATTTGCAGTTAGAAATGGAAACCGTGAGATGACTGCAGGTGAATTATTACTTACTTATGACCCTACTCCAGGTACCTGGATGTATGAATGGGATAATGATAGAGCCGAAGATGCAAAATTTGCTATGAATCTAGGTTTTGTTTACCGTCATTTACCTACTAATATGGATGCACACATAGGTTTTCTTGCAGATCGTACATTCTTTGCTTTCCCGACAGCAGCTCCTGCAGAGGACTTATGGGAAGTTAATTCAAGAATGGTATCTAAATTAAATCCTGACTTAGGTCTTATTGCAAATATGTATTACGGTAATGGACAGGCTAATGGTGACTCTGAAAGAACTATTACTAGATATGGTGGAGACCTTAGAGCCATTTACAAGAATTTCAAATTAGAAACTCATGCGAGATTTAACGATTGGGGTCCTTTTGATTACCATAGAGATTTCAACTTGACATTCCCATATCAATTCATGCTAGATATATCTACTAGTCTAGGTAAACCAGACTGGTTTATTTTACCTAGCACGCGTATAGGGTTACGAGGAACTTTCAGAGGTTTAAATGAAAACTCTCCGCGATTTGCTCCGGCAGCAATACCAGCAGGTACATTTCCAGCAATTAATCCGGGAAGTGCGGTAGGATTCCCTGATGGTTCAGAATGGGAAATAAGAACTTATGTTCATATAAATATTGGGAACTAAAAAATAATAGGCATGAATTATAGAGCTAAATTAAAAGACAACTTCATATATCTATTAGCAGCCATGATGCTTATGGTAGGTTGTGAAAGAGAATTATCAGACGATTCTGTTTTAGCTACTAATCCTAAAAAGGGAGAGGTTTTTACAGACAACTTTGTAAGTATGGGAAGTGATTTTTATTTCCCTTTCCTAGGAGCAAAGCCAGACGTTTTTTCTGTAGACAATGAGGAAGGATACGAAAGTGATGCTTCTATCCGTATAGATGTTCCTAATGCAAATGATCCTACAGGTGGATTTGCAGGTGCCATTTTTAGATCTGATGCTGGTCCTAGAGATTTAAGCGGTTTTGATGCATTAACTTTTTGGGCAAAGGCATCTCAAGGTGTCACTATAGGAGAATTCGGCTTTGGTGTGGATTTTGAAGGAGATGTTCATAGAGTAGCGCTAACTAACACCAGCTTAAGTACTAACTGGCAAAAAATTACTATTCCCATTCCAGATGCTTCTAAATTGACTCAAGAAAGAGGAATGTTTTGGTTCTCAGCTGGGTCTCAAGGAACTGGTGGAAATGCATATACTTTTTGGGTAGATGAAGTGCAATTTGAAAAATTAGGAACGGTAAGATTAGAGAATCCTTTCATTTTTGATGGTCAGGATGTTTCATTAAATGTTTTTGTAGATCAAGAAATAGGAACTGAAAATCTGGGAGCAATTTTTAACCTAGAAAATGGACAGAATTTATCTGTAAGTGCTGCGCCATCTTACTTTGAATTTATATCTAGTGATAGTAATGTGAATAGTGACTTCATGTTCAACGATCAAGATCAATTTGTCACTACCGTAGATAATACAGGGACATCTGTAGTTACTGCGCAACTAGCAAATCAATTAGCCCTAGGCTCATTAACTTTAAATGCGACAGGTTCTTTTGATAACGCAACAGACCCTACAACTCCTGCAGCAAATGTTACTTCTGTTTACAGTGATACTTATACTAGTGTAACCGGATTTGATCCTGGAATATTTGCTGGAAGTAATATTGGAAATATTTCTGTGCAAAACTTTGGTGGTAACGAGCATTTAAGTTATCAATCTGTTGATTTTGTGGGATTAGGATGGGATAACACTATTGATGTATCCAGTAAGACCACGATGCATATAGATATCCAGCTTAAAAGTGCAGCTGGTTCAAATGTAGTTATAGAATTAATCGACTTTGGACCAGATGATACCGATAATGGATTTGGTGGATCAGATGGAACAGCTGGAGGATTTAATGCTTCAAATTTATTAGTTCAGGATGATTGGATCAGCCTAGATATTCCTTTAAGCTCTTTTACCTTACCTACTGGTGGTGGTGGATCAGGATCACCTAATCTTTCTAACCTAGGTTTTGTCGTTTTTGTTTCTAATAACGGCGCTTCTTTTCTAGTAGATAATATCTATTTCTACAATTAATCAATAAAGTAAATAAAGATGAAAATTAAATCTCAAAATATAGTAAGTAAAGGCTTCATATTTATAGGTGCTATTGCACTTTTAAATAGCTGTGAAGTGGATACAACGCAAACAGTAACCACATTTGATAACCTAGTCATGTCAGATGAATTTAACGTGGATGGTGCGCCAGACAGTAATTTATGGACCTATGACATAGGTGATGGAACTAACGAAGGTTTACCTGCAGGTTGGGGAAATAATGAACTACAGTATTATACAGACAGACCAGAAAATGTAACTGTTGAAAATGGTTATTTACTGATTACAGCACAAGAAGAAAGTTTTGAAGGATCTTCCTATACATCAGCTAGAATAAAGACTGAAGGATTGTTTGAGCAAGCCTACGGTCGTTTTGAAGCTCGTATTAAAGTTCCTTATGGGCAAGGTTACTGGCCAGCATTCTGGTTGTTAGGTAATGATTGTGATACTAATACTTGGCCAGCATGTGGCGAGATTGATATTATGGAATACGTAGGCGATGAACCTACTAGAGTTTTTGGATCTGCACATGGTCCCGGATTCAGTGGTGGAGAATCGATTTCAAAGGATTTTGTTCTTGAAAATGCCAGATTTGATACAGAGTTTCATGTTTTTGGGATAGAATGGTCACCAGATTATATCAACTACTATGTAGATGATGTGCTATACCAGCAAATTACTAGAGAAACTATCGCAGAACAAACTGATGGACAAGGAGAATGGGTTTTTGACGGTCCATTTTATATCATTCTTAATGTGGCAATAGGTGGTGACCTGCCAGGATCACCTAATAGTGAAACAGTTTTCCCTCAAACCATGCTTGTAGATTACGTTAGGGTATACCAAGAGTAACATACAGTTTGTTCAATTATATAAATAATCAAAAATGAAAATAGTAAATTATATCATAAAAAGCCTATTAGTTCTCACGGTTATCACAGCAGTTTATTCTTGTGAAAGCGAGGAAGTTGTGGAGAAAATACCAGCATTAAATGCTGAGTTTACCCAAACGATAGATCAGGCAAGTGCTCAAGTCTCTTTCATAAACTTATCCACAAATGCGGTATCTTATGAATGGGATTTTGGCGATGGAACTACATCTACCTTAATAAATCCAGTGAAAACCTATGATCTAGGTGGTACTTACTCAGTAGAATTAACCGTTAGGAATGGTGATGAATCAGACACATTTCAGGATGATATTGTAATAGAAGAGATCTTTAATGGTGGATTAATCGTTAATGGTGATTTTGAAAATGGAGCTGCACCATGGATTCAAGGTGTGGATGATAGCAATCCAGCACCTGTTGTTACTGATAGTGGTAATACCTATTATCAGGTGAATGTTACAAATCCTGATTCTACACAGCCGTACTTAATTAACATGAGCCAAAAGTTAGAAATCACAAATGGTACGACTTATGTCCTAACTTTTGATGCATGGTCTGATGTGAATAGAACACTTATTGCTGGAATAGGTTTAAGTGGTCCTCCTTTTGATAACGATGTAGATACCGTAAATCTTACGACTACTCTACAGACCTTTCAACTCACTTTAACTGCAGGAGGATTTGGTGCGCCAGATGCTCGTGTTCTATTTGACTCAAATGGTGACGCTGGTCAGGTAAATATTGATAATGTTTCTTTAGTAGTTCAATAATTAGGGACTGTTTTAAAGTTTCTTATCATCTGTTATTACGCTTTCGCGAAAACGTAATATTATAGATTTTTTAATCCTTTTATTAAATAATTAAAGATTTCAATCACTTGATTTGTAGTCAGATGGTTTAATTCTTACTTAAAAAACCAAAAAATGAATTTTAAAAAAAGTGTATTGTTAATCCTATCGTTTTCTATTTTATTAAGTTGTGAACGAGACTTATCAGATGATGCTGTTCTAGCAAGTTTTCCAAAAACAGGTGATGTTTATACAGATACTTTTGTTAATATGGGAAGCGATTTTTACTTACCATTTGAAGGTTCTAAGCTTACAGCTTTTTCCATAGATAATGAAGAAGGCTATTTAAGTGACTCTTCCATCCGCATAGATGTTCCTAATGAAGTAGATCCTACAGGTAATTATGCAGGTGCTATTTTTAGAGTAGATGGCGTGCCTAGAGACTTAACAGGTTTTAACGCACTTACCTTTTGGGTAAAAGCTTCTCGTGGTGTGAGTATAGATGCCGTTGGTTTTGGTAATGATTTTTTAGGAGATACGTATCAAGTTACCGCAAATGACGTAAATGCAGACACAAGCTGGTCTCAAGTAACTATTCCTATACCTGACTCGTCTAAATTAATTCAAGAACGTGGTATGTTCTGGTACTCCATGGGTACTCAAAATACCGCAGGATCTGCTTATACCGTGTGGTTTGATGAAATAAAATTTGAAAATTTAGGAACTATAGGACAGCCTAGACCTGCGATATCAAATGGAGAAGACGTTGTAACTAACTCTTTTACAGGTGTAGAACTTCAAGTTAATGGTTTAATTGAAACATTTAATTTAGGTTCAGGTCTTGATCAAGTGGTAACAGTAGCACCTAGTTATTATGATTTTACCGCTTCTAATCCTAGTGTTACCGCTGTAGATAGTTTTGGTAATATTGCTGTCACATCTGCTGGTACTTCTGTGATAACAGCAACTTTAGCAGACAGGAACGCTGCTGGATCATTAACGGTTAACTCACAAGGAGTTTTTCAATTACCACCAGCACCTACAAGAGACCCAAGTAGAGTAGTTTCTATTTTTAGCGACGTTTATAATGATATTCCCGTTGATTTTTTTAATGGATATTGGCAGCCTTTTCAAACTACTTTATCTGCAGATTTTAGTGTAAACTCTGATCAAATACTGGGCTATAGTAATTTTAATTTTGTTGGGAATCAATTTTCTAGTCCTACTATAGATGCGACTGTTTACCCTAATTTGCATATAGATATGTTCATACCTGCTCAAATTGAACCAGATTTAGATTTCTTAATAACCATAAAGGATTTTGGAGCAGATCAAGTTGATGGTGGTGGAGATGATACGATACAGCAAGTGTTTTTCTTTGCGTCAGATTTCACGGCAAATACTTGGGCATCATTTGATATACCAGTAACCATGGCAAATAGAAATAATATAGGGCAGATTATTTATGAAAACATTAATAATCCTACTACGTCATCCATAGAAAGCTTTTATCTAGATAATATCTACTTCTATAATTAATGATTAGCGTCTTTAATTTTAGTTAAGAATTATTTCCTTTCTAAGAGCATCTATAAGATGAACGGCCCGTGGCACTTTGATGATTAAAAAAAAATACTAAGAATAATATAATTAGAGAGTAACAACTACATGATGAATAACCCAATTTATATAGGCGATAGTGTATCTAAACATTCTACTAGCGATGTAAAAGGACAGCTCGTAGATTTCCAAAACGAAAAATATTATAAAATAAGTAATCACGACGCGATGCGCCCATTTTTTATGAGCATAGTAAGTGATTCTAATCACTGGATGTTTGTGTCCAGTAATGGTGGTTTAAGCGCTGGTCGTAAAAACAGTGATAATGCCTTATTCCCTTATTACACAGATGATAAGATCACAGAATCTGCAGATGTTACTGGTAGTAAAACCATCATTAAAATCCAGCAAGATGATCGCGAGGTGTTATGGGAACCATTTTCTGATCGATGCACAGGAATTTATAAAGTAACACGTAATCTCTACAAGAATGTTTATGGTAATAAATTAGTTTTTGAAGAGATCAATCACGATTTAAACCTAACCTTCAGATATTCTTGGAATTCAAGTGATTTATATGGATTTGTAAAAAAATCTGAGTTGCTCAATCATAACGATAGTGCCGTGAAACTTACAGTACTTGATGGTTTGCAAAATGTGCTTCCAGCAACCGTTGGAGAAGATTTGCAAAAAGCATCTAGTAATCTTGTAGATGCCTACAAGCGCACAGAACTTAAACCAGAATCAGGAATAGGAATCATAGCCCTTAGTGCTGTAATCGTAGATAAGGCAGAACCTAGTGAAGCTTTAAAGGCTAATATTGTTTGGTCCTTAGGCGTAGAAAATCCTAAATATTTGCTTTCCAGTACTCAGTTAAATAGTTTTAGAAAAGGAAATCCTATTACCGGTGAAACAGATGTAAAAGCAGAAAAAGGAGCATATTTTACCATTTCAGAAATTAAATTAAATGCTGGTTCTACAAAGGACTGGTATTTCATGGCAGACGTTAATAAAAATATCGTCTCTATTAATGACCTTTCTAGACAAATTGAAACTGACGCTAACCTTATTGAAAAAATAAAAGAAGATATAGCCTTAGGTTCTCAAAAACTTAACAAGCTCATAGCTGCATCTGACGGGTTACAGTTAACCGCAGATCCTTTAACTAATAACAGACATTTTGCAAACACCATGTTTAACGTGATGCGTGGTGGAATTTTTGATAATAATTATGTAATAGAAAAACAGGATTTCTTAACCTATTTAAAAGCCGCAAATGTTACCGTTTATGATACTCATAAAGCAGCGATAAGAACCTTAGAGGATACCTTCAATCACAGAGACTTACAACTACTAGCACAATCTGGATCAGACTCAGACTTTAAAAGATTAGTCATTGAGTATCTACCTTTAAAGTTTAGTAGGAGACATGGTGACCCTAGCCGTCCATGGAATAAGTTTTCTATTAATACTCGTAGTGAGGTAGATGGTTCTAAAATCCTAGATTATGAAGGAAACTGGCGCGACATTTTCCAGAACTGGGAAGCACTAGCACATTCTTATCCAGAGTTTGTAGATGGAATGATCCATAAGTTTTTAAATGCCACAACCTTTGATGGTTATAATCCATATAGAGTTACAAAAGGCGGTTTTGACTGGGAAGTTATAGAAGAAGATGATCCATGGTCTTACATAGGTTACTGGGGTGATCATCAAATTATTTATTTGTTGAAATTCTTAGAGTTCATAGAAAACTATTATCCTGGTAAACTAGACGATTTCTTAAATGAAGACCTATTTGTTTATGCAAATGTGCCTTATAAAATTAAGGAATATGCAGCCATTTTAAACAATCCTAAAGACACTATAGACTTTGACTACCGTTTACAAGAAGTTATAGAAGAACGTAGAGAAGCACTAGGAGCAGATGGAGCTTTACTGAAAAATGCCACAGGTGATATTTACCGAGTTAATTTAGTTGAGAAATTGCTCGCCACCGTACTTGCTAAGGTTTCTAACTTCATTCCTGAGGCTGGAATATGGTTAAACACACAGCGTCCAGAATGGAATGATGCAAATAATGCACTAGTAGGGAATGGAGTTTCCATGGTAACGCTTTACTATTTAAGACGTTTCCTAAAATACTTCCATGGTTTTATTAAAGAAGCAGATTTTGAAAACACCACTGTTTCTCAAGAACTAGAAACTTTTTATACCGCAGTGAGTGCTACATTAAAGGATCATCAAGCAGTACTCGATGGTTCTATGAATGATACACATCGTAGAACCATTCTAGATGGATTATCACAGCCTGCAAGTGATTATAGAGCAGGTATTTATGATCATAACTTTTCTGGTAAAAAAGCAGCAGTTTCTAAGAGCAGTTTAGTTGAATTTATAGAAGTAACCTTAAAATACCTGGATCACAGTATAGATGCAAATAAGCGAGAAGATGGTATGTACCATGCTTATAATTTAATGACTGTAGAGGATAGTGGAGATGTGAGTATTTCTTATTTATCTGAAATGCTAGAAGGTCAAGTGGCTGTTTTAAGCTCTGGTTATTTAAGCTCTGAGCAAGCCCTAGAAGTTATGGATGGATTAAAGTCTAGCGCTTTATTTAGAGAAGATCAGTACAGTTATATTCTCTATCCTAATAAAGATCTACCAGGTTTTGAAGAAAAAAATATCATTCCGCAGGAGCTGGTTGCAAAATCAGAACTGTTACAACGATTGATTAAAGATGGTAATCCACAAGTTATCGTTCAATCACACACTGGTAGTTATCATTTTAATGCCAGCTTTAATAATGTAAATAGCCTTAAAAAAGCCCTTACTGAGCTATCTCAATCTACTTATGGAACATTGATTGCTCAAGAGCAAAGACAGTTAGAAAAAACTTTTGAAATTGTATTTAATCACAAGGCTTTTACAGGTCGATCTGGAACCTTCTTTGGTTATGAAGGATTAGGCTCTATCTACTGGCACATGGTCTCTAAGCTGCTTCTTGCCGTGCAAGAATGTGCTTTAAAAGCGGTTAATGAAGGTGCAAGTCCAGTCATAGTTGGTAAAATGCTGGATCATTATTATGAGATTCAAGCAGGAATAGGCGCTCATAAATCTCCAGAGTTATATGGAGCCGTTCCTACAGATCCATATTCACACACTCCAGCTACTAAAGGTGCGCAACAACCAGGAATGACCGGACAGGTTAAGGAAGATATATTGAGCCGTTTTGGTGAATTAGGAATAGTAGTTAAAAATGGTGTACTCAGTTTTAAACCCAGCTTATTAAGAGAACAAGAGTTCCTTAAGGAAGCAAGAGAATTTGATTATATAAATATAAATCAAGAGAAACAATCCCTTAAGGTAGCTGCTGGATCTTTAGCGTTTACTTATTGTCAGGTACCAGTCGTTTATTCCCATAGCGATAAGGAATCAATAACGGTTTCTTTCCATGATGGTAGCGATATTTCTTTTAATAATTTAGAGCTGGATCATCAAACGAGTCAGTTATTATTTGCACGTGCAGGAAAAATAAAATTAATAGAAGTTCATTTAAAGAAATCATAAATACAGGTGTTTAGATATCCGCTTTCGCGAAAGCGGATACTCTAACTACTTAAAAATAGAACCAGTCATGAAGGCCATAACCACATCTTTACTTACCCTTTTAATTCTTTTTACAGCTTGTAAAGGTGCTACAGAGCCCGATGAAATAGTGACAGAACCCAAAATGAAGACAGCCAAAGAAATTTTATCCAATCCAGACTATTTAGCCATTTCTTATGGCGGTTATCGTGGTAAAAATAGAGATGAGCAACCTGCAGTTGCCCAACTCAAAGATGATATGAGAATATTATCTGCCATGGGTATTAAGATACTGCGCACTTATAATGTGCAGTTACCTCAAGCCTCAAATATCGCAAAGGCCATTGAAGAGCTTAAAAAAGAAGATCCTCAATTTGAAATGTACATGATGCTAGGAGCATGGATCGACTGTAAAAACGCATGGACAGGATTAGAGCCAGATCATAATGTAGAGAGCGAGGCAAATGCAGGAGAAATAGAGCGTGCGGTGGCACTTGCAAACCAGTATCCTGAGATTATAAAAATAATTGCAGTAGGTAACGAGGCGATGGTAAAATGGGCAGCAAGTTATTATGTGCAACCTGGAGTCATCCTTAAATGGGTGAATCATCTTCAGGATCTAAAGAAAATGGGTAAACTACCATCAGATCTATGGATCACGAGTTCAGATAATTTTGCCTCATGGGGCGGCGGCGATTACATTTATCATACACCAGATTTAACAGAGCTATTTAAAGCAGTAGATTATGTTTCCATTCATACATACCCTATGCATGATACGCATTATAATCCTGTTTTTTGGGGTACGCTGAATTATGAAAAAAGCTTAACAGACGTAGAGAAAATGGATACGGCTATGTATAAATCACTGGATTATGCTAAGTCGCAATACCGCAGCGTGGTAGACTATATGAAAGTTATAGGAGTAGATAAGCCAGTACATATAGGAGAAACGGGATGGGCTACGGTTTCTAATGGACACTATGGACCAGATGGCTCTAGAGCTACAGACGAGTATAAGTCTGCAAAATTTTATCAGTTAA
>P_2C_Liq_1_UnCtyDRAFT_1000574_pt1 | contig 15628 bp, 14 predicted proteins | sample Pon2CUnioCityCA_2_FD_10234 | JGI IMG/M metagenome (IMG submission 10234)
CCCCGAAAACTCGGGGAAAAATAGGTCGCAACACGCCCAATCACAATGCCAAAACCGTCATTTATGGCTATATCTTGAATTGCGACAACATTGTCCCGAAAAAAGTCCAGGAGGACACAAATGAACAAGAGTGAACTGGTAGCAGCAGTAGCTGCACACACAGGCGAGTCACAGGCAGCAGTTGCCCGCGTGATCGACGGAATGTTTGACACCATTGGTGCCGAGATCAAAAAAGGCAACAAGGTCACCATTCCTGGTTACCTTTCAGTTGACAAGGGCCACCGTGCAGCACGCACCGGTCGTAACCCACAGACTGGCGCAACCATTCAGATTGCTGCTGCGAACACCGTTAAGGTTTCTGCAGGTTCAAAGCTGAAGGCTGCTGTTAAGTAGTAAACAAAAAACTTATAAGGCGCTGGGATTCCAGCGCCTTTTTGTTTAATTTGTCCAAATAAAAAATAGACTTATCACCATGAACCTAAACGCCCGAGCGGCTAGCTATGTCTTGATGCAATTCATTCTGCTAGCTCTGCTGATCCTCGCCCCCAGGGATGCGAGTTTGTATGGAGGGGCGCAGGTTCCACTCTCTATTCTTGGCTTAGTTTTCATAGCTGGGGGTATGGGGGTAATTCTTTATAGCTTTTTTGCCTTGGGAAGATCCCTTACAGCATCTCCGGTTCCCAAGGAAGACGGAGAGCTAGTTACAAAAGGATTGTATTCAAGGGTTAGACACCCGATTTATTTCGGACTGCTGTTGGCAAGCATCGGAGTTGTGCTGGACGCTGGGCCGTGGCCGCAGTTCGCAATATTTTTGCTGTTACTGGTTTTGTTAAATATCAAAGCAAGCTTTGAAGAAGAGCTTTTGGCCAAGAGATACCCCGAATATCGAGAGTATGCAAAAAAGACTCCTAGATTTTTCCCAAGGTTGAGCTCTTGAGCACCATTGATAGCGTGCAGAGCAGATCAATCAACGCCAGATTGGTCACCTCTGTTTATCTGCTTGGAGGGTTTGGCTTTGTTGCGGTTATCGCAGGCATGTTTATTGGCGGTGGCGCGATTGAATCTCAATTTGGAGATCCAGGTGCAGTTGTTAGATGGGGAACACCGGTTGCCAAGCTGGTGATGAATATCTCGATTGCAATAACTGTTGGCTCTTTGGTCATGGGGGCCTTTGCTGCAAGCAAGGGTGAAGAGCAGCGCAGGTTACTAAACATCGCTGCAGTTGCTTCCGCATTATGGCTTCTTTCAGGGCTTTTGTATTTTTTGATGACCTATCTCTCCGCCAGCGGGTTGGGACTGGGATTCACGCCTGAGTTTTCTGAGGGGCTGTGGTTGTTTGCAACTCAGATTGAATTGGGCTCAGCCTTAGCCGCCAACATAGTTTTTGCAGCGGTGCTGAGCATCCTCACCCTTTTGTTTATTGGCACCAGGGCTTTGGGCATCATGGCAGCGCTTGGATTGGCCTCACTTTTTCCTCTGGCCGAGACCGGTCACGCATCCAGTGATGCTTATCACGCCCTAGCGGTCAACTCGCTGTTGATGCACCTGGCAGGTATCTCGATCTGGGTCGGTGGCCTATTTTCGATGTATTTGATTTGGACCAAAAACAACAAAAGAAATATTGACCTACTACTTCGCTACAGCTCTCTTGCTCTGCTGGCCTATGTCTTGATAGCCATCAGTGGTTTCACAAGCAGTGCGATCAGGCTTTATCAGCCAAGCGACATTCTGTCCCCCTATGGTCAGTTGATTTTGATCAAGGTCGCTCTGCTGTTGGTTCTTGGGTTATTTGGGGCTAGGTATCGACTGCGTGATTTGAAGCTGATGCGAGAGGGCAAGGATTACAGGTTTTGGAGAGTAGCTCTTCCAGAGCTGTCCATCATGGCAATAGTGATGGGCTTTGCAACGGCTTTGGCCAGAACCCCAACGCCAATCGATGAAATACCTTTTACTCCTCCCACTCCAGCTGAGATTCTCACTGGCGATGTTCTGCCCCCAGAGTTAACCGCTAGCTCCTGGTTCACCGTTTGGGATATAGATATTTTGTGGTTGACGATAACTATTGCGGGAATTGCCTTTTATCTAGCTGGTGTCAGGAGATTGAAAACCAGGGGTGATAGTTGGAATATGGGTCGAACCGCAAGCTGGGTTACCGGCATGCTGGTTTTGCTCTACGTCACCAACGGAGCCCCCAACGCTTATCACGAGTTTTTGTTCTCAGTTCACATGGTCGGCCACATGATGCTGAGCATGTTGGTTCCGGTGCTGTTGGTTCCAGGTGCTCCGGTTACTTTGCTTTCCAGGGCGGTTAAGGCTCGCAAGGACGACTCATGGGGACCCAGAGAATGGGTTATGTGGGCGGTGCACACACCGTTTGCCAAGATCATTAGCCACCCAATTGTGGCAGCAATCAACTTTGCTGTGTCTTTGGTGCTGTTTTATTACACACCTCTGTTCAGGTGGGCGAATGAGGATCACCTGGGTCACCAGTGGATGTTGGTTCACTTTTTGTTGGCTGGTTACATGTTTGTGCAAGCGGTGGTTGGTGTTGACCCCACTCCGCACTCGGTCCCCTACCCATTGAAGCTGGTGCTACTAATTGGCACCATGGCGTTCCACGCCTTCTTTGGTGTGGCATTGATGAGCGACAACAGCCTTTTGTTGGCTGACTGGTTTGGGGCAATGGGACGAGAATGGGGTGCCGATCCACTCCGAGACCAGTCCGATGGTGGAGCAATCGCCTGGGGAATTGGCGAATTCCCCACTCTGATTTTGACCATTCTGGTTGTTTATCAGTGGAGCAAAAGTGATGACCGAGAGCGCAAGCGCAAAGATCGCGTCAGCGACAGAAGCGGAAACCAGGACCTTGAAGAATACAACCAGATGTTCAAAAGGCTGGAAGAGTACGATGGGACTCGATGAGCTTTTCTCTTTCTGAAGAACAACAAAAATTATTCGATTACATCGAGTCAACTGATGCAAACATTTTTATTACCGGTCGTGCTGGAACTGGGAAATCCACACTCCTTAGCTACCTGATTGCCAACACTGAAAAGAGTTTTGCTGTTTGTGCGCCAACCGGGGTTGCGGCCTTGAATGTTGGCGGGGTAACCATCCACTCACTTTTCACCTTTCCCTTTGGTGTTTTGGGCGAGGTTGATATTTCTCGTCACATGTCCAGAAGGACTCGCGAAGTGCTGAGGGCAATCGACGTACTTGTGATTGATGAAATCTCCATGGTCAATGCCGATTTGATGGATGCAATTTCCAAGGCAATGGGGATTGCCAGGGGAAGAAGAAAGCTACCTTTTGGTGGTGCTCAGGTGGTTATGTTTGGAGACCCCTATCAGCTTTCACCTGTGCCTCCGAATGATCCTCAGGATCGCGCTTATATGGCGGAGACCTATCAGTCACAGTGGTTTTTTGATGCCCATGTTTGGAAAGAAGCGGACCTTGAAAGATATGAGCTGAGTCATATCTTTAGACAGAGTGATGATGAGTTCAAACAGGTTCTCAATGCGATTCGAGACGGAAGCGTAGATCAGGACATGCTGGATGTTCTGAACACCGCGGGAAACAGATTCCCTCCTCACCCTGATGTAATTCGCTTAGCGACGATCAACAACACCGTGCATGAAGTGAACAGGCGGAGGCTTGAGGTTTTAGAAACCGAGTCAAAAATGTTTGAGGCCAGGTATTCGGTTGACGCTAAAGAAAAATTTGGCAAGCAGTTGCCAGCTGAGACCGGTCTTGAACTGAAGGTTGGCTCGCAGGTGATGTTTATCAAAAACGATGACACCGCCAACGGGGAACGCAGATGGGTCAACGGCACCATCGGTCGAGTTGTTGAGTTCCCATCAAGTGGTGGGGTGGTTGTTGAATCAGAGGGTGAACAACTGCAGGTTGGTTATGCAACCTGGGAGAAAGTTCGATACGAAATCGAAGAAGATTTTGATGAGGCGAGTGGAACTGCAAAAGAGAAACTTGTTCCAGTAACAGTGGCTGAGTTCAAACAGATNCCNNTACGACTTGCTTGGGCTGTAACNATTCATAAATCCCAGGGTCAGACCTATGACGAGGTTGTTGTTGATATGGGGGGTGGCGCATTCTCTCCCGGGCAGACCTATGTTGCCCTGTCTAGGGTTAGGTCTTTGCAGGGGTTGTATCTAACACGTGCAATCAGAATGCAGGACGTAATGGTGGACAGTGATGTGGTGAGGTTTATGACAACCTCAAAGCAACCGAAGCTTGAAACCCTTTACTGAACACCCAGAGACTTCTTTTTCATTTCCCTAAACCCCATAAACAATGGGAAGGTGAAAGCAATTGCGGTAATTCCTGAGAGCAGGAAATACACCCAAACTCTTTTCATTCCAAGTTTCTTAGCCTCAACCACCATGAACAAAACAATGGCTAGAGCAACCACCAGCAGATCCACTGACAGCACCCAGTCCAGGTAGCTTCCAAACCATTGGTCGAGGTAATCCTCGCCATTTGCTAGACCTAATGGGTTCAAAGTCCAGGCAGTGATTAGCCCCAATCCTGCGATAATAAAGTAGGTGATTGCCAAGGGAGTCAATTTACTTTTCATATTGGAATGTTCTCACGCTTTTGGTTGCTGAACCAGTGGGGGAATTACAGATAGGTTTTTAATGCACGTCCTTGGCGTTTGGATTACTAAGCACGCTCGCTTGGCTTTATTCGGTTTTATTGGTCTAGTTGTTGCGAGTAGCTTTTGGGGGTTTCAGTCTTTTGGCAATCTTGCCGGTGGTGGTTATGACGACCCCAATGCCGATTCGCAGACTGTAAGCGACATCCTTGGCGAAGAATTCGAGATAGACCCGGCTGAGATTGTTGTGTTGGTTGATCTCGAGGACGATGCCGATACTGAAATCAGTAGCAACACGGTGAGTGCTTTGAACCGTGAACTGAGCGGTCTCGACGATGTTGTCTCTGTTGATGACTACTACACACTGGGTAGCCCAGATTCACTGAAGTCTGAAGATGGCAAGCTGGTTTATTTATTTGTAGATGTGGATAACGATGCTTCAGCAGGGGCCGTTGTCGACATCGTCGTTGATGACTTCACGGGCAGTTACCTAACCGCTGAGATTCACGTTGCTGGTTATGAAGCCATCACCAANGNNCTAAACGAAACGATTTACTCTGACATCATCACCGCCGAGCTAATTGCCGTTCCNCTGGCAATGCTTCTATTGGTGTTTGTGTTTGGAACACTGGTGGCTGCAGGGCTTCCACTGATGGTTGGANTTTTGGCAATCATTGGAAGCTTTTTCGTTGTTTGGGTTTTCAGTCAATTCACTGAGATGAGTGTTTTCTCGCTTAACTTGATTACCGGTTTAGGACTAGGTCTAGGTATTGATTACAGCCTGTTGGTAATCAATAGGTGGCGGGAGGAGCGCGGAAACGGGCTGAGCATCAGCGAGGCCACCGTGAAGACAGTGGAGACCGCGGGGCGAACTGTATTTTTCAGTGGGTTGACGGTTGCCGTTACATTGCTCGCTTTGGGTTTCTTCCCACAGTCTTTCCTGCAGTCTTTTGCAATTAGTGGCTTCACGGTTGTGTTGATGGCGGTGCTGGGTGCAATTATTGCTCTACCTGCGGCCATGCAACTACTTGGTGATCGAATCAACAAACTCAAGGTAATCAAGGGAGATTTGACTCCTAAGCCATTTGGTCTTTGGTATAAAGTGGCCAAGTTCTCCGCTCGCAGGTCAATTGTGGTGGCGGTTGTTGCAGTAACAGGGCTTGGTGGGTTGGCAAGCTTGGCTGGGGATGCTGAGTTTGGGCAGGTTGATGACAGGATTTTGCCGAAGGATAATCCAGCCGTAGTTGCCAGTGACCTAATCAGAGATCGATTTGACGGAAGAGCCAATGATCCGGTGGAGATAGTTGTCTCTGGTTTTGATGAGGAGCAACTCAGTGATTACGTTCAGGAGCTAAGTGAGGTTGATGGCATCACCACGGTTCAATCACCACTTGGATTGACCGAGAATGGCTCAACCATCCCGCAGACAGCAGCTTTCTTTGAAAGCTATACGGGTGTCGACTATTCAAGAATTGTCGCGGTCAGTGATGTTGAACCAAGAAGCACTGAGGGTTATGACCTGATCGTTGAAATCAGGGAATTGGACTCGGGTTTTTCAGAGATATTGGTTGGTGGCGGTGCTGCGTTTTATACAGACAGCCAGCAGGGAATTGAAAGAAATGCTCCGACCGCTTTGATTTGGATCTTGATAGCAACTTCTATCTTGCTGTTTTTATTTACAGGGTCCGTGGTGCTTCCGCTGAAGGCAATTTTGCTAACCGTGCTTTCTTTGGGAGCAACCTTAGGTTTCATTACGTGGGTGTTTATCGGTGGAGAGTTGATGTGGCTGATCGGGGATTTCCAGGTCACAGGGGTTTTGGACACCTCCTCTCTGGTGCTGGTTGGAGTAGTGGCATTTGGGTTGAGCATGGATTATGAGCTGTTCTTGCTAAGTCGCATCAAAGAAGAACATGAAAAAGGTGTTCCAACATCTGAAGCTGTTGCGACGGGTCTTCAAAAGAGCGGAAGAATCATCACCGCTGCCGCTGTTATTTTGGCAATCACCTTTGGTGCGTTCGCCGCCAGCGGGGTTTCGATTATGAAGATGCTGGGATTGGGAATCGCGTTTGCGATTTTGTTGGACGCAACAGTGGTGAGAGCTATTTTGGTGCCGTCAATTATGAGGCTATTGGGCAAATACAACTGGTATGCGCCAAAACCGCTGAAGAAGGTTTACGACCGTTTAGGCATCAGCCACTAGCATTAACCCATGCTGCTTAGCGATAAAGACATCCGATCAGAGATCGAAGAGGGACGTATTGGCCTAGATCCATTGGATATGGATTTATTGCAACCATCAAGCATTGATGTCAGGTTGGACAGATTTTTCAGACTGTTTGATAACCACCGTTATGCATTTATTGACCCAGCCACTCAGCAGGACGACCTGACTCGATTTGTTGAGGTGAACTCCGACGAGGCTTTTATTTTGCACCCGGGCGAGTTTGTTTTAGGGAGCACATTTGAAACTGTTTCTTTGCCCTCAGATGTTGCAGCAAGGCTTGAGGGCAAAAGCTCACTTGGACGGCTTGGACTGCTAACCCACTCAACAGCTGGTTTTGTTGACCCTGGTTTTTCCGGACACGTGACATTGGAGCTATCCAATGTTGCGACACTGCCAATCAAGCTATGGCCAGGAATGAAGATAGGCCAGTTGTGCTTTTTCAGGCTCAGTAGCGAATCGGAAAACCCATACGGCTCAGCTAAGTATGGTTCAAGGTATCAGGGCCAAAGGGGACCAACAGCCTCTAGGAGTTATAAGAATTTCCACATCTCAGATGTTGGAAACTCACCCCTGGATGACTGAATCTTCTGTGTGACGGGTGTCGTTTATAAACAGCATCAGCACAAACCCAACGGCCAGCACCAGCATCAACCCCAAGATTCCATAAATCGCTCCGAAGCTTCCAACAAATACACTCCAAGCAGCAGGGGATAAAAAGCTGATTGACCTGCCTGTTGTTGCATACAGACCAAACATCTCGCCTTGCTCATGCTCCTTGCTCAATCTCGAAAGCATGTTCTTCCGGCAGCCTGAGCCGGTCCAACAAAAGTGCAAAGCAAAAGACCAAAGATGAAAAACGCAGGGGGACCCCAGTCGGCGAAGACAAACACCGCGAAGCCTCCGATGATTACTCCCATGATGGAAAACAGCATCACCCGTTTGGAACCGAAACGGTCCTCGACTAAAGCCGCTGCGAAGGTGCCAGCACCAGCAACTAAGTTGGCTGCAATTCCAAACAGAATCACTCCGGTCAGGTCGAGACCAAAAGCAATTGCACCAAGCACTGCTCCGAAGGCAAAAACACCATTGAGACCATCTCTATAAACGGCGGAACCAATCAAGAACAGCAAAAGGTTTTTGTCAGTGGCTGCCAAACTTCTTATTTTTCTAAATAGCTCCAGGTAACTGGTGACAACAGACACTTTGGCCATGTCTCGCCCGGGGGGAGTTTCTGGAACATTGATAAGCAGTGGAATTGAGAAGATCACAACCCAAAGCATTGACAGAAGCATCACCACTCGAACCGGAAGTGCCTGCTCATCTGGGATGCCAAGTAGTTCAGCTCCACCGAATTGAATAATGAAAAGTGAAATGACAAGAAGCAAGATGCCACCCATGTAGCCAAGGCCCCAGCCAAACTGGCTAATCTTGCCACGATTTGCAGGAGTGGTAACCCATGAGAGCATCGCGTTGTAGTTCACGGAGGCGAATTCAAAAAAGATTCCGCCAAGGGCGAGCAACACAAGACCAAAAAAGAAAAACTCTTGTTCCGGTGCCACAAAGAACATAAGCCCGATCATGAATGCGAACAAATAGGTGTTCACAAACAACCAGAGCTTTTTCCTTCCCATGGCATCAGATCTTCGACCAACAATTGGCGCAATTAGAGCAATCACGATTCCTGCCACCGTGCCACTGACCCCAAGCCAGTAGCTGGTGTAATCACCGGCCTGCTCAGTCGTGAGATTGGCAGGAGCGAAGAACTCGCTAGTGATGTAAACGGAGAAAACAAATGAGGTGATAACTGTTGGGAATGACTGACTGGCCCAGTCCCACATCGCCCAGCTGAGAGCACCTTTTGGTTTTTTGACTTCTTTGTCTGAGGTAACCATGGCTAAAGACTAGTCAGATTGAGAGATAAACCAAATGTAATTCATAAAGAGTTAACCGCTTGGTTTCCCTATAACTTCAAACTTGAGTCTGATTGACTCAAGTTTTCGGAATAATTACTTGACAAGTTTGTTGTACTACTTGAAACTTGAGTGAAGAAGACTCAAGTCTGAGTGATTTTTCGATTATAGAAGGAGAAAAATGGGTCGCGCAGTAGGAATTGACCTGGGAACCACCAACAGTGCTGTAACAGTTCTGGAAGCTGGTGAACCAAAAGTAGTAGCAAACGCAGAGGGAATGAGAACCACACCATCAGTTGTGGCATTCACAAAAGACGGAAATATTTTGGTGGGAGAAACCGCCAAGCGTCAGGCAGTAACCAACGTTGATCGCACCGTAAGTAGCGTGAAGCGCCACATGGGAACTGACTGGACATTCGAAGTTGAGGACAAGAAATACACCCCGCAGGAAATCAGTGCTCGCATTTTGATGAAGCTAAAGCGCGATGCTGAGACCTATTTGGGCGAGGACGTGAGCGATGCGGTTATTACCGTTCCTGCTTATTTCAATGACGCAGAGCGTCAGGCGACCAAGGAAGCTGGCGAGATTGCTGGACTGAACGTTCTGAGAATCATCAATGAGCCAACTGCAGCAGCTCTTTCCTATGGTTTGGACAAGGGCAAAGAAGACGAGTTGATCTTGGTGTTCGACCTTGGAGGTGGAACATTTGATGTTTCCCTGCTAGAGGTTGGTAAAGACGATGACTTTTCAACCATTCAGGTTCGCGCAACCAGCGGTGATAACCGTCTAGGTGGAGATGACTGGGACCAGAAGCTGGTTGATCACATGGCTGCTGAGTTCAAAAACACAAGTGGTGTTGATGTTTCCAGCGACAAAATTGCCCTGCAGCGACTAAAAGAAGCTGCTGAGCAGGCCAAGAAAGAGCTTTCCAGTTCAACCTCAACTCAGGTTCAGCTCCCCTACCTGTCATTGACAGAGTCAGGCCCTGCAAACCTAGACATGACCATCAGTCGTGCTCAGTTCGAGTCCATGACCAATGACCTGCTTGAGCGCACCCGGAAGCCATTTGAGGATGTGATCAAGGAAGCTGGCGTAAAGGTGGACGAGATTGCTCACGTGGTGTTGGTTGGTGGATCAACCAGGATGCCAGCAGTTAGCGAGTTGGTGAAGTCCCTCACCGGAGGCAAGGAAGCAAACAAGACTGTGAACCCTGATGAGGTTGTCAGTGTTGGAGCTGCCCTGCAGGCAGGTGTTATCAAGGGAGACCGTAAAGACGTTCTATTGATTGACGTGACTCCGTTGGCTCTGGGAATTGAGACCAAGGGTGGAATCATGACCAAGCTAATCGAGCGCAACACTGCGATTCCCACCAAGCGAAGTGAGACGTTTACTACTGCTGATGACAACCAGCCAAGCGTTTCGATTCAGGTTTTCCAGGGTGAGCGTGAATTCACCAGGGATAACAAGAGTCTTGGAAACTTCGAGCTAACCGGCATCGCCCCAGCGCCTCGAGGAGTTCCTCAGGTTGAGGTGACCTTTGACATCGACGCCAACGGAATTGTTCACGTTGGTGCCAAGGACAAGGGAACCGGCAAAGAGCAGTCGATGACCATCACCGGTGGATCTTCACTAAGTGAGGAAGACATCGAGCGCATGGTGAAAGATGCCGAGGAGCACGCAACTGAGGACAAGAAGCGTCGTGAAGAAGCGGAAACCCGCAACTCTGCCGAGCAACTTGCCTACTCAGTTGAAAAACTCATCAAAGACAATGACGAGAAGCTAACTGACGAGGTGAAAACTGAGGTTCAGGCAGATGTCGATGCCTTGAAGACAGCTTTGGCCGGGGAAGACATCGATGAGGTGACCAAGGCTCAGGAGAAGCTAATGGAAAGCCAGGGCAAATTAGGCGAAGCCATTTACAGCCAGACTGAGGAATCAGCTGAAGCTGAGCAACCAGAAACCGAAGAAGACGTTGTTGATGCCGAGGTTGTTGAAGACGACCAGGCTGAATCAGATTCAGAAGGAACTGACGAGGAGAAAAAGTAATGCCCGAGGAGCAAAAACCCGAGGACATTAATCCCGAATCGGAAACCGAGGTTGAATCTGAGGTGGCCGAACCCGAGGAATCAGCTGATGCTGAGACTAATGGGGATCAGGTCGAGGAAGAACCAAGTGAATTAGACCGCGAGCTGGAGATCTTTCAGGATCTCCAGCGTTTGCGGGCTGATTTCGTCAACTACAAGAACCGAGTTGAGCGCGATCGAGCAACAGAGCGCGAGGCCAGTGTTGCCGAGGTGATGCGAGCTTTCTTGCCGGCTTTGGATGACATTGATCGTGCAGAAAGCCACGGAGATCTGGTTGAGGGTTCGGCGATGGCTGCGGTTGCTGTCAAGCTACGCCAGGCTGCAGAGAAATTTAGCCTGCAAAGCTTTGGTGAGAAGGGTGAAAAGTTTGACCCCAATGTTCATGATGCTTTGGTGCAGACGCCATCTGAGGACGTTAGCGAACCAACAGTTGCCGATGTAATTGAACGCGGTTACCGAATCGGAGATCGAGAGATCAGACCCGCCAAGGTTGCGGTGTTTGTTCCCAAAGAGGATTAGCAGGAGAGGAGTGAGCTAGATGGCAAGTCAAGATTGGCTGGATAAGGATTTTTATAAAATCCTGGGCGTCAGCAAAGACGTTTCAGACGCCGAGTTGAAAAAGAAATACAGAAAGCTTGCTCGTGAGAATCACCCTGATTCCAATCCTGGTGATGCCAAGGCAGAAGCAAGATTCAAAGACATCTCCGAGGCCTACTCAGTTCTCAGCGATTCAGAGCAGCGCAAGGAGTATGACTCAATCAGAGCCATGGGCTCTGGTGCGAGGTTTAGTGCTGGTGGCAGTGGCGGCGGAGGCTTCGAGGATGTCTTTTCAAACCTATTTGGCGGAGGCGGCAGACAATCTGCAGGATTCGGTGGATTCCCAGGCTTCGGTTTTGATCCAGGTCCTCAGCGAGGCCAGGATCTAAAGGCTGAGGTGAAGGTGAACTTTATTGACTCCATTCAGGGAACAACTGTGAAGCTAAACACCGGCAGAGAGTCAATAAATGTAAAGATTCCTGCTGGAATCGAACACAAGCAAAGAGTGAAGCTTGCGGGCAAGGGACAACCAAGTCCAAATGGTGGGCCCAGCGGAGATTTGCTTGTGACCGTGCTAGTCGGAACCCATCCCGTTTTCACTCGAGATGGAAATAACTTGAGAGTTCAGGTCCCGGTTACATTCATTGAAGCCACCCTGGGAGCAACCATTGAGGTTCCAACTTTGGGAGGACCACCGGTGAAGTTGAAGGTTGCCTCCGGCACCCCATCGGGGAGAACCCTGAGAGTGAAGGGCAAGGGAGTTCAGAAAACAACACCTGGAGATCTGTTGGCAACCATTGAGGTTGCTGTTCCCTCAAGGCTTTCCTCGAAAGCTAAAAAAATTGTTGAGCAGTTGGCCGAAGAGATTCCAAATGAGAATCCTCGTGAGGATCTGCTAGGCAAGGCCGGACAACTCTAGGAGGTTGGCATGGACTTTGATGAGCACGCACCACTGTTTGTGATTAGCGTTGCCGCAGAGTTATCCGGCATGCATCCACAAACCCTGAGGCAGTATGACCGGATTGGTTTGGTAAGCCCAGTTAGAACCAGTGGCAAGTCCAGACGCTACACAATGCGAAACGTAGCCCAGCTTCGAGAGGTGGCAAGGCTGTCTGCTGAGGGGGTCTCGCTTGAGGGAATCAAACGAATCTTGGATTTGGTGGATGAAAACCTAGAGCTAAAACAAAGAGTTAGAGATTTAGAGCAGGCACTGGCAGATCAAGTGATGCAACAACCAGGCGGAAGAGTTTTTGCCGCTGGTGATCGCGGGGTGGTCAGATTGAGCCCGGGTCAGAGACCAGATAAGGGTGACAGTGTCGTTCTCTACAGGAGGAAAAGATGAATCAGCAACAACAGGAGCAACCAAAAGCTCTTGAGCAGTTCGGTGTTGATCTAACCGCAGTTGCAAGGTCTGGAAAATTAGACCCAGTAATAGGCCGAGACAGCGAGATTCGCCGAGTCAGTCAGGTGCTCTCCAGGAGAACAAAAAATAACCCAGTTTTGATTGGTGAACCCGGCGTTGGTAAAACTGCAGTGGTGGAGGGGCTGGCCCAGAGGATTGTTGCAGGTGATGTCCCAGAGTCACTGAAAAACAAAACACTAATCAGCCTTGATCTCTCAGCAATGGTTGCAGGGGCTAAGTTCAGGGGAGAGTTCGAAGAGCGGCTAAAGGCTGTTTTGAAAGAGATTCAAGACGCCGAGGGAAGTGTAATTACCTTCGTCGATGAGCTTCACACCCTGGTTGGTGCAGGAGCAGCTGACGGTTCAATGGATGCCTCCAACATGCTCAAGCCGATGCTGGCCCGAGGAGAGCTTCGCTTGATTGGTGCAACAACATTGAATGAATACCGTGAACGAATTGAAAAAGACAGTGCTCTGGAACGAAGGTTCCAACAGGTATTTGTTGGGGAACCCTCGGTTGAGGACACAGTGGCAATACTCAGGGGTCTGAAAGAACGTTACGAAGCCCATCACAAGGTCACCATTGCCGATTCAGCGCTGGTGAGCGCTGCTCAGCTTTCCAATCGTTACATCACCGGCAGGCAGCTGCCGGATAAGGCCATTGACTTGGTCGACGAAGCAGCCAGCCGATTGCGCATGGAAATTGATAGTGCTCCGGTTGAGATTGATGAGCTCCGAAGAACTGTTGACCGGTTGAAGCTTGAGCAGATGGCTCTAAAAAAAGAAAAAGACGAGGCCAGCAAGCAAAGACTAGAAAAGCTCGAAGAGGATTTGAGTGAAAAAACCAAGGAGCTTGAGCGGTTGAATCAAGCTTGGGATAAAGAGCGTGCAGAGCTAAACAAAATTGGTGAGCTTAAAGAACAAATTGATCAACGTCGAATTGAAGCCGATCGAGCCCAGCGTGAAGGTGATCTTGAGAAGGCGTCCAAGTTGCTTTATGGGGAGATTCCCCAGCTGCAACAGAAATTAGCCGATGCCGAGAAAGCTGAATTAGAAAGCGAAGAAAACAACCAGCGGATGGTCAGTGACCAGGTGGGCGAGGATGAGATAGCGAGCGTCGTTTCTGCTTGGACCGGAATTCCTGCTGGACGTTTGCTAGCTGGCGAGAGCGAGAAGTTACTTGGCTTGGAAAAGCAGTTGGGCAAAAGACTTATTGGTCAGACAGATGCCGTGAAAAGCGTAAGCGATGCGGTGAGGCGAGCCAAGGCTGGAATCAGCGACCCGAACAGACCAACTGGAAGCTTTTTGTTTTTAGGCCCCACCGGAGTCGGAAAAACAGAGCTCGCTAAATCACTGGCTGATTTCTTATTTGACGATGAGCGGGCGATGGTTCGCATCGACATGAGTGAGTATGGGGAGAAGCACTCCGTGAGCAGGCTGATTGGGGCTCCTCCGGGGTATGTCGGCTACGAACAGGGTGGTCAGCTGACCGAGGCTGTTCGACGCAGACCATACAGTGTGATTTTGATGGATGAGGTTGAGAAAGCACATCCTGAGGTGTTTGATGTTTTGTTGCAGGTTTTGGATGACGGAAGACTCACCGATGGTCAGGGCAGAACAGTCGATTTTAGAAATGTGATTCTAATCATGACCAGCAACCTTGGTAGTCAGTATCTGATTGACGATGAGATTGAAAATCAGCAGAAAAAAGCCTTGGTAATGGATTCGGTTCGAGCAGCTTTCAAACCAGAGTTTGTCAACCGACTGGACAGCATTGTTGTATTTGACGCGCTTACCGAGGCGGAGCTTAGCCAGATAGTGGATCTAAACATTGACAGATTGAGTGAGCGTCTCGAACAGAAAAGACTCAATATTGGCGTTACCCCAGCCGCAAGAGCCTGGCTTGCAAAAAATGGCTACGACCCAGTTTTTGGCGCCAGACCACTGCGAAGGCTAATGCAACAGCAGATCGATGATCAGTTGGCAAACTTGATTTTGGCAGGCAACATCGCTGATGGTTCTAATGTGCGGGTGGATGTTCAAGGAGAGTCCCTAAGCGTTGAACCGTTTGAGATCTAATGTTCGGTTAACCGAACATCATTGCCTTAAGGCCACTCATGGCCCTAGCTTTATAGCGGAGGGTATATGGCAAGGGATTTTGTTAGACGAGTGCTGGTCGTTGACGACGATGCGCTACTCAGGTCTTTACTGTCATCAACGCTTTCCTCATATGGTTTTGAAACACAAACTGCTGAAAATGCCATAACCGCTCACCGACTGGTTAAGGGCTTTGATCCAGATGTTTTGTTGGTTGATATCGACTTGGGCGAGGGTGTTAACGGGCTTGAGCTGGTAGGTGCCCTGGGTCGGGCTGACAGCAGCAGGGGCTACGTAATCCTCTCGAATTACTCAGAGTCTGTCAGGCCAGTTCCCGAAGTCCCCTACATCAGCTATTTAAACAAACAAGATATTTCTGATTCACAGTTTTTAGTGGATCAGATTGAAGGAGTGCTAAGGGGTGCTGCCAGCACAATTGCCCCAGCATCAGATTTGAAGCTAACCAAAAACCAGATGGATCTTTTGCGAATGCTCAGTGAGGGAATGTCTAACCATCAGATTGCAGAAAGCAAAAAGCAATCACTTAGAGCAGTTGAGCAACTTATCTCAAGGACTTATAAGGCGTTGGGGCTGGAATCAAGCTCCGGAAGTTCTAGACGGGTGATGGCTGCCCAGGTTTATAAGCAACACCTGAAAGTAAATCGTTGAGAGCAAAACTAGCGCGCGCCACAAAATCCATCTATGCCTCGCCCGGGCTTTCTTATTGGCCATGGCTGATAATGCTCCCGTTTTCGATTCTGGGAA
>P_2C_Liq_1_UnCtyDRAFT_1000575_pt1 | contig 15618 bp, 21 predicted proteins | sample Pon2CUnioCityCA_2_FD_10234 | JGI IMG/M metagenome (IMG submission 10234)
AAATGATTTATGTATCGTGTAATGTGGCGACGCTTGCGCGAGATTTAAACCTCTTACAAGCAGGGGGTTACGTCGTCGAAGAAACGACGCCCTTAGACATGTTTCCGCAAACCTCACACATTGAATCCATCACGCGTTTAACACGGTCTGTGAGTCATTAAATGTGTGGTCGGTTCACGGTCGCTTACAGTGCCGATGAAATCACTCAATACCTGCAAGATGCATTTGCGATTGATGGGTTAGAGCTTCCCGATATTCCGCGTTTTAATGTCGCCCCTAGCATGGACGTCGTTGCCGTGTTATACGATGGCACCCATTTTCGCGGTGGCCCAATCAAGTGGGGCTTTACGTTCAACAAAGGTGGAAAAACAATTCAAGCATTTAATACACGCATTGAAAGCATTCAGTCAAAGCCCTTTTTTAATCAGCTCTATCGCACGCAACGACTCGCCCTCTTGTCAACGGGATATTTTGAATGGGACACACACACGAAACACCCATACTGGATTCATTACGAGGATCAGTCCCCGATGTTTCTCGGCGGGATTTGGCGAAAAGACGCCACCTTTGAAAGCAGCATTATTACCTTAGAAGCCCCGGACGATTTAGCAAAAATACATCCTCGTGTTCCGTTTTCGATGCCGCTTTCCCGTGTGAAAACATGGCTGAGCGAGCCGACTCAAACGGCCGCAGCGTTGTATCAAAAACCATCGCAAATTACCCCGATTACATCCGCGGTGAATCGCCCACAAAATAATGACGCCTCTATCTTGAAAAGTTTATAGGCGTAAGTGCTATAATAAGAGGCAGCTTAAGGAGGCATACCAATGACTAGTGTTAGTGGAAAATTATCATTTCGAAGTTTACGTCGATTCAATATTATTATGGGTGCGTTGCATTTTACCCAGGGGATATTGATGATTCTAATGGCCACTGTCTTTTTCTCCGATACCGTCGGAGCATTTGGCTTAGAAGTGCGTCAGAATTTTTTGTTTTTCAACCAAGAAACCTTCTCGCTTGATACAGACTACAACGTATTATTTGATTTACCAATCGCCATACTCGCCGCAGCGTTTTTACTACTGTCCGCACTGGCGCATGCGTTGATCTCAATTCCAGAAAAAACCAATGCGATTTACAACGCGGATCTCGCGAAAGGGATTAACCGTTTTAGATGGTTTGAATATGCCATCTCATCGTCCTTGATGATTATTCTAATTGCCGGACTATTTGGGATTTATGACATTGGCTCGCTCTTACTCATCTTTTTTATTAATGCGGGAATGAACTTGTTTGGTCTTGTCATGGAACAGTTAAATTCCGGCCGGCAAAAAGATGAACTCGATTGGGGACCTTTCTGGTGGGGTACGATCATGGGACTGATTCCTTGGGTCGTCATTATTCTTTATGTCACCGGAACTGCCTCAGAAGCACTCGGTGAAATTCCTTGGTTTGTTTGGGCCATTGTCGGAACCTATTTCGTTGCCTTTAATACATTCCCCATCAACATGGCATTGCAGTATTTAAAAGTTGGAAAATGGAAAAACTACATTTATGGTGAACGGGTCTACATCGTATTATCATTAGTTGCAAAAACGATTCTTGCATGGCTTGTTTTCTTAGGAACTTTCCAACCTAACTAATCGTTCAGACAAAAAAATAACACCGCCTCAAGCAGGCGGTGTTTTTAATAGGTCCGGTGAATGATTGTTTGGATCAGTTCATCGAGTACGGTGTGTTCGAGTTCTAACGCTTTCAGTGACGCTTGAATGGACGCGTAGTACTGATCATTCATGGCCTGCGTTTTTGCTAGGCCTAATACGGTCAGGTAGGTCGGTTTTTTTCGCCGGTCGTCAGAAAAACTTTTCCCAGCCGTCGCCTCATCGCTTGTGGCTTCTAATAAGTCATCTTGAATTTGATACAACAAGCCTAAATCCCGGCCAAGTTGTTCAGTCCGCTCGAGATTTGATTCATTGCTTGCGATGGCTCCCATCATGAGTGCAGCCTCTAATAGATGCGCCGTCTTGTGTGTATTAATCGCCATCAGTTGGGCCACATCGCCAGACGTATTTTCTGAAGCGATGTCTAAAATCTGCCCGTAAACCATGCCTTTTGAGCCAATCTTCTCTGCGAGAATCCGAATCATCGCACTTTGTTTATCAGGACTGATTTGAGCGGCTTCACTGATTAACCGGAAGGCATCAGAAAGCAACGCATCCCCAACTAAAATGGCAGTCGCTTCATCAAACTGAATATGGGTGGTGGGTTGGCCGCGTCTTAAGGCATCATCATCCATCGCCGGTAAGTCATCATGGACGAGTGAATACGTATGCACGAGTTCTAAGGCAAGTGCCACACTTGCGTAGTCTTTCGCATTGAATCCGCGTGCTTCGATGGTCGCTAGCATCAGTTTGGGACGCAGTCTTTTTCCGGTCCCGCTCAGGGCGTATCGAATCGCACTTTTGAGGCGCGATTGAACGAGTGTTTCTAAGTATTGATCAATTGCTTGATCGATCCATATGTCATAATTTTCCATACGCCCATTATAGCATGCGCGAAATCTCTTAAAGACATAAAGAGGTGCCTATGGTACGCTATGAGTAGAAAGTGAGCGTGTTATGAAACCGATTGAAACGCATCTAATTACGGTTAAAAAATTGGGCATTAACGGAGAAGGCATTGGCTACTATAAAAAGCAGCCGGTTTTTATTGACGGCGCCTTACCCGGTGAAGAAGTCATCGCCGAAATTACCCATAAAGCCGAACGCTTCATGCGCGCGAAAACAGTGCGTATAAAAAAGAAATCCCCTGATCGTACCGTCCCTTTTTGTCCGATTTTTCATCAGTGTGGAGGCTGCCAAATTCAGCACTTATCGGTGAATGCCCAACACCAAGAAAAGAAACATTTAGTTGTTGAGTCACTCGCCAAATACGCCAACCTCACCTTAGCACCTGGGACCCTTTTACCAGTCGATAAAGGATTTAAAGACCGTTACTACCGACATAAAGCGCAGATGCCACTTGTCAATACCAAAGATGGCATTATGACCGCCTTGTATGAAAAGGATTCAAGAAAAGCGGTGCCGATGAAAACGTGTCCCGTTCATCATCCCGCCATTAACCGCGTCAATCAAGCCGTCATCAAGATTTTAAATGATAGTGATTTAGACGTGTTTGACGCGACTCTCCGCAAAGGACTTTTAAGAACACTCGTGACCCGTGTCTCATCCTTTGATGAAAGTGTCCAAGTCACACTCGTCGTTACGATATATAATCATTCACTGAGGGAAGTCGCTAACCGAATTCAGGCGATTGATGGTGTGAAAAGTGTTGCCATCTCAAAAAACTATGATGTGACGACCCACGAAATCATGGGTGAAACAAGTGAAGTTTTAGCGGGTGATGACACCATTATAGAAGCAAACGGTTCTCTAAAATTTAAGCTCCACCCCAAATCATTTTATCAACTCAATCCGCCTGTTGCTCACGCGATGTATGACTATGTCGCCTCGTTATTAACGACGGAAAAAACAGGCATTGATTTATATACAGGAAGTGGCACACTCGCTTTAAGACTCGCTAAGCAGTTAACCAAAATGACGGGCGTTGACCTGTCTGAAGATTCAATCAAAAGTGCCAAAGCGAACGCACTCACCAATGATTTAAAGCACGTCGTGTTTTTAAAAGATAAAGCGGCTGATGGACTTAAGTATCTCTTGAAAAAGGAAACGCCAGATCTCATCACGTTTGACCCACCTCGCAGTGGATTGGATGAGAAAACCCTCAAGATGGTCGCTCAATCCGGGGTAGAGACTTTGATTTACATATCATGCAACCCAAGTACGCTTGGAAAAAACTTAAATGTGTTAAAAAAACACTACAGAATTAAATCAATAAAGATTTACGACATGTTCCCTCATACCTCTCATGTGGAGAGTGTCGTTGTCTTAAAGAGACATCCAGTATCTTAATTGGAGTTTAATATGACCGACAAAGATTACGCGCTCGCTATTATTGAGCTTAAAACAAAAGATGATATTTTAAGAGACCGTCTAATAAAAAATGGGTCTTTATGGGATGGATACCATCCTGACATGCGTGCTCTTCATAACGAGAATATTCACAGATTAAAAGGAATGATGGTATCAAATGGATTCCCGCGGATTTCTACGGTTGGAAAAGAGGCGTATGAGGCTGCATTTTTCATTGTCCAGCACGCCATTGACCACCCAACAGTCATTAAGAAATATGCCGAAGATTTATGGAGTGAGGCTCAAAAAGGGGACGCGTTAATGATTCATTACGCCTACTTAATTGATCGAATTGCAGTTTTTGAAGGCCATCCACAGATTTATGGAACACAGTTTGATTGGGATGAATTTGGTCAGCTTTCACCAATGGGTGAGGTGAATTTTAAAGCAGTCAATACGAAGCGCAAAGAGCTCGGTCTTGTTCCCTTGGAGGATCAAATTGTAAGGATGCGTGCGCAGGCCAAAAAGCACGGGCAAACTCCACCAAGTGATTTCGAAGAAAAACAAGCAAGGTTTCATGCATGGCTCAAAGAGGTTGGTTGGCGCACATAATTTATTTATCGTGTATAATAAAAGCATTTACAAGGGAGGATTTATATGGCTACACAAGCATTGAAAGAATCAAAGCTCAATATTCCACGGTTGATTAGATTTAACAAAATCATGGGGTCAGTCCACTTGGTCCAAGGGGTTGCCATGATGATTTTTGCTTTCTTTGTCTATCCGAATCTTTCAGACAATCAAGCAGCTTTTGAAATTCCTGTGGTCGGTCAATACCTTGCCTTTATCGAAGGCCAAGGACTCGTTCTGACAACGACCGATACATTATTCAACTTACCATTTTTACCAATGACAGCAAGCTTCTTGTTGTTATCAGCGTTGTTTCATTTCATCATCGCGATTCCGTACAAGAAAAAATATGCTGAAGGTTTAGAGCAGGGTATTAACAAATTACGTTGGTATGAATATGCCTTGTCATCCTCGCTCATGATTGTCTTGATCTCCGCCTTATTTGGGGTGAGGGATATCGCAGTCTTCGCACTCATCGCCCTCGCGAATGCAGCGATGAACTTATTTGGTCTCGATATGGAATTGTTGAACGGTGGAAAAGATAAAACCGACGGAAAAACCAACTGGCTTCCTTTCATATTCGGATCTGTCATTGGTCTTGCACCTTGGGTGGCGATTGCTTTATACATTGGAGTTAACCCAAACATCGATCAAGTCCCGGGATTTGTCTGGGCCATTTTAGCGACGTACTTTATCGCCTTTAATACATTCCCCGTCAACATGTACTTACAGTATGCGGGAATTGGTAAATTCAAAAACTATTTATACGGCGAACGTGGTTACATTATCTTGTCGTTGGTCGCGAAAACCTTACTCACATGGCTCGTCTTATTCGGGGCCTTCCAACCATCTTAATCATTGCCTTTTAAAGCTTCCTGCGGGAAGCTTTTTTTATGGCTTTTGATGCGATGTGATACACTAAATCATGATGAAAAAACCACGAATGAAAACCGCTTTATTTCAAGCGTCCAAACTGAGTACTTTGGATTATCAAAAAATCGGCCAACGCCTTTTCAATGGTGCCACGTGTGTGGTCCCAACGGAAACGGTTTATGGTTTAGCTGCCAACGGGTTAGATCCAACCGCCATCGCCAAGATTTACGCGGCAAAAGGCCGGCCCTCTGATAACCCGCTTATTTTGCATATCGCAGATTCGACCATGCTAAAACAGATTGTGACCGATATTTCAGAAGATGCTAAAACGCTGATGGATGCTTTTTGGCCCGGTCCCCTCACGCTCATATTTAAAAAAGCCACACGCGTCCCTTATGCAGTGACAGGTGGTCTTGATAGTGTGGCGGTAAGAATGCCGAGTCATCCGGTGATGCACACTTTAATACATGCTGCGAATACGCCGCTTGCTGCGCCATCCGCGAATCTTTCTGGGCGCCCATCATCGACCACCTTCGCGCATGTAAAAAACGATTTATTCGGCCGCGTGGATATGATCATTGATGGCGGGGAAAGTATGATTGGGTTAGAGTCAACCGTCGTGGATGTTAGCCGGGAAAATGTGGAAATATTAAGACCTGGTCAGATTGATCAAGCGATGCTCGAAGCCACATTAAAAAAGCCAGTTCCTTACACCCTCAACCGTCGATATCCCGCGTTCACCGGGTCTGAAATATGGACACTATCAACCCCAAGGATCGGTTGAATTAATACTCGGGGATACACCGGAAATTTTTGAATATTTAATGCGTCAAACAGCGCCAGAAAATACGCGAGTCATATGCCCGATAGAGTGGGCTGAACATTTTAGTTTTTTAAAGGTGAGTCCACTTGGATCGATCGATGACTCAGCCTCAATCATGAGAGACTTATATGCGCGTTTAAGAGAGATGGATGATGATGACGTTGAGATGATTTATTTGCTTGCTCGTCCCGATCTTAATGCCGCCTTGTTAGACCGCATGAAAAAAGCCGCCAATCATCATGTGACTCACTTAGTAGAAAGCGAGGACCACTAAATGGATATCCGCCACGCCACACGTGCTGACATTCCGATAATCTTAACCTTCATCAAAGAACTGGCGGTGTATGAAAAGATGGCCGATCAGGTGGAAGCCACTGAAACCGCGTTAGAAAAGTGGCTCTTTGATGATCCGAAAGCTCATGTTTTCGTAGTCTTTGAGAGCCGTAAGGCGGTTGGGTTTTCGCTATATTTTACGCACTTTTCAACCTTCAAAGGAAAACCCGGCATCTACATCGAAGATATCTACATTCAAAAAGCATCCAGAGGAAAAGGCTACGGAAAAGCGCTTTTTAAAAGGTTCGCGAAAATGGCCAAAGATGAAGACTACGGCCGAATTGAATGGTCGTGCTTAGACTGGAATACACCAAGCATTGAATTTTATTTATCACTCGGTGCTAAACCAATGAAAGGGTGGAGTGTGTATCGCCTTGAGGGGGACACCATTGATGACTTATTAACCTAAAAAAGGGACACACTTTATGAGAAAGTGCGTCCCTTTTTTAGTCATTGACTGTCGGTAACTGATACCCTGTTTTTTCAAAATATTTTTCTAGAAGAATCGCCCCAATGACGATGAAGGGAATCGAAGCGAGTAAGCGAATACTAGTAAACTTAAGTCCTAAGATGGACGCTTCCATTATGGTCATGGGAATCATGAATAAAGAGGCTGCTGTGACGTAAGTAAAGATGGAAGAATACTTGGCGCCTTTATGATAAAGCGCATTGGCCACAGGAAATGCGACGAAGGTGCCTCCCACCGTGGTGGAAGCAAGCAGGATTGAATAGATGAAACGCATCGGGTTATTGGTTTTTCCGAAGTGTTTTTCAATCGTTTCATTTTTCGCCCAGACATCAAACAGACCGATTAAAATAAAAGCGGGTGGTAGTATCAATACCATGTCGATGGCAAAGACTAAAAAGTTGTCCCAAATAGCTAACCCAAAATCATATTCTAAGATCCAAGAGACCAGTGAAAAGATTAAGAACGCACCAAAGATTAGATAGTTCCGCGTTGATTTTGTCATACGATTTCACCGTATAAAATTCCTGCAATTAGGGAAATGCCAGCGGCGACTAAGAAGCTCATGATGTTTCTTAAAATGGTCGCCTTTCGTCCCATATACGCTTTTTCTAAGGGATAGGTTACGACCCCAACGAGCATCAAGGATGTGACAAATGCTGTAATCACCATATAGGGTACCCCGCGCTCTAAAAGAATCCGTGACAAGGGGTAAGCAATAAACCCAGGCATCATTGTCACAGAGCCAATGCCAAGACTGAATAAGACGCCTAAAAAGACATTTTCTTGGCCCAAGTTTTCAATGATGAAATCTTCCGACACCAATAAAATTAACGAAATGAGCATGAGTAAAAACAAATAGTTGGGCAAGGTTTTATAAAATTTCATCCAGCCTTTTTTTAAGCCCATCAAGGTCTTAGTTGGGTCAAAGAGAAAGGATACGACTAATGCGCCTCCAGTTACGATATATAATGCGATCATACGTCCCTCGTTTTTAATTAGTAAGTTTATAATAAGTCATGTATTACTGTATCATATCTCTTAAAGGAGTATGCCGATGCCTTCTTCAAACATCCAAGATACCATGCAGGTGGTGGATGCCTGGATGATAGATGCATATCCGGAGTGTCACGTTGAAATGAAGTGGAATCAACCGATGTATCTCTTGAATCAAACCTTTATCATCGCTTTTAGCAAGACACAAACACACCTCTCCATCGCTCCCGAACGGGCCTGTTTAGATCACTTCGAAGAGGCGATTCACTCACTTGGACTCACGCGTTCGAAAGAACTATTAAAGGTTCCCTGGGATACGCCTGTGCCCTATGAGCTAATTGCATCAATGATTGAATACAACATCCAAGAAAAAGCACATTTAAATACGTTATGGCGATAAAAAAAGCGGGTCCACTTATAAAGTGAATCCGCTTTTTCTATTTACGCTCTTCTAAGGGGCAGGTGTTGACGCCAATGAGTTTATACAGCCCACACATTCCAACCGCCCCAGTCACAGCTAACACTGCGCCTGAGACATATAAAACGATGGAAGGTGTCGCCAGTGGATCGCCCAGTAATAATCCAACAACGACTAAGACTGCAGCAATCACATACCGAATGCGAGCGTCTAATTTTCCGACATTTTTCATATCAATCTCCTTGCAAGTGGCTTAATGGTATTATAAATACTAAGCACGTACGATGCACATTATATGCGTTTTAAAGGAGTGTTAAGATGGAATTTATTTTTCGTAAAGGCGACCCGAATCATCCGCTTTATTTACTCTTCCATGGGACCGGAGGGAACGAGCACGATTTGCTCGGTCTGATGGATCTAATTGATGAAAAAGCCTCGCTTTTAAGTTTTCGTGGTGACGTCAATGAACACGGCTTACTCCGATTTTTTAAACGGGTCAGACCTGGTGTATTTGATGAGGCTGATTTGATTGAACGGACCGCCGCTTATCAAAGTGAACTGCAAGCCTTGATTGATACCCATCAAACAGATGCGTCGCATGTGATTGCCTTAGGGTATTCGAACGGTGCCAACTTCATAGGGAGTATGCTGTATCATAACGAAACCCGTATTCAAACCTGTGTGCTACTCCATCCCATGGTGCCCTATGAATCGATTAAACCGAAAGATTTAGACGGTATTAATGTATTAATTACGGCTGGGAAAAACGATCCGATTTGCCCATACAAAGAAAGCCTTCAATTGCAAGATGACCTGACAAATGCATCGGCCTCAGTCACCTTAGAACCGACCGATCAAGGCCACCAAATTTCACAAGCAGAACTCGCATCCGTGAAAGCTTGGTTAATGCGTCAATATACGTAATAGTTTAGGAGTAGTATGGAAGCCGATAAATTACAGACCCTCAGAGAATTTAGAACGTTAATTGATACGCATCAACTAGAACCATTGAAGGGTCAAGCCAATGCCTTAGAAGCGTATTTTTTAGCAGATATTATCGAAGTTTTAGAACCCGCCAAACAAAGTTTGGTGTTTCGTTTACTGGCTAAAGATAATGCACTGGCCGTCTTTGAATACATCGAAGTCGACACTCAGCAACAACTCATACAAAGTTTGACAGACACCGAAGCCTTATCCGTTTTTAAAAATTTAGAGCCCGATGACCGCGCCGCCTTGATGGATGAGTTGCCCGCAAAAGTGGCGAAGTATTTACTCGAATCGCTGACCAAAAAAGAAAAAGCACTCACGGCCCTTGTCATGGGATATGAGTCTGGGTCTGCCGGAAATTTGATGACACCGAAGTATGTCTCTTTTAAAAAAGGGATAAGTGTTCAAGAAGCACTCGTCATCATTCGTAAAAAAGCCCAAGACATGGAAACGATATACCATTTATATGTGACGAATTCTACTCGGCAAATTATCGGGTATCTCGATTTAAAAGATTTACTTACCGCAGACCCTGATACCTTGATTGATGAGATTAAAGAAGACCCGATTTATGCGCGCGTCTCCGATGATGCAAGAGATGTCGCACGGCTCATGCAAGATTCTGATTTAGTGGCCGTCCCAATTGTCGATCATGATGAACGTCTTGTCGGGGTCTTTACCGTCGATGATGCCATGGATGTCTTATCCGATGAAGCCGTTGAAACGGCACTTACAGCATCAGGGTTACTGGAGTTTTCGTCCCGTGAAGAAGACCGTTCACGCGTTTTAACGACGGGAAAGCTTCCCGCCATTTTGCGTGTTCGCATTCCCTTTTTACTGATTACCTTATTTGGGACCATGTTTGCGGGAACGGTCATTGCAGGCTTTGAAGAGACCCTTGCGAGTGTGACTGCCTTAGCCTTTTTCATCCCCGTCGTGATGGCCATGGGCGGTAATGTTGGGAGTCAATCGTCGACCATCTTCACCCGGGCCTTAGCGCTTGGCCAAATTGATACGAAACAGTTTATTAAACAGTGGCGTAAAGAAGTGCTTGTAGGCATTGCGATGGGAGTTATTTTAGGGCTCATCGCCGCGGCAGTCGTCTACATTTGGCAACAAGACCTCACTTTAACCCTCGTCATTACCTCCGCCATTTTCGGAAGTATCACACTCGCCACAGCTTTAGGGTTTATGATTCCCTTTATCTTGATGAAAACAGGGGTCGATCAAGCTGCTGGAGCGATTCCTTTTATTACGACCATCCAAGATATTTTGGGACTGCTGATTTATTTCGTATTAGCCTTGTGGTTACTATAAAGGCATCTAAACTTAAAGTAGATACTTAACGGTATCTACTTTTTGTATTAAATCATCTAAATGCTCTACAAAAAAAGCTCATCGATGTAATTAGTCGATGAGCCTAAATAGTATTCATTTATTGAAAGATGCGTTTTCGGTGGATTAAAATTTGTAATAAGGCCCAAAATGAGATGAAAATAAGACCGTCACCAATGCTTTCAAGAATTGAAACATCATCGTTGAAACTTTGCCACGACCAGACATAAATGATCGTACCTAAGACTCCTGGAAGTGCCATTTGGACGAGGACCTCATTAAGGGTTGGTTTGGGTAAGCGCTTTGTATCGCCTTTTTTTGCCATTAAACGTCACTCCTTTGGTGTGATTATACCATATTTAAGAGTTCGTAAAGTTTGCAAATATTCGCCATTGGATTTACAATATTTAATGTAATTACGTTGGAGGAAATCCGCATGAATGGTTTTGAAAAAAGAACGCAGAAAAAGCGCAATCACATCTTAAAAGTTGCGCAAACATTATTTAAAAAACACGGCATCAAAAAGATGAATATTTTAGATATCGCAGATGCGGCCGAAGTCTCACATGTAACGATCTATCATTATTGGGGAAATAAAGAAGGGCTAGTTGAAGCTGTGATGGCTGAAACCCTTAATGACGTGACCCAACAAGGGGTGGATATTTTAGATACCGCGAAAGATTTTGAAGAAGGTCTAGACAGAATTTTAGATTACGAGGCGAACCGCTATCAAGGCTTTGACGCCTCCTTTAAAGAAGCATTGGTCGCGTATGAAAAAGCCCAATTGCAAAGAGAAGACATCGATGTCATGGATTCTTTAAGACGCTTTATTGAGCTTGCGCCGGACTCCGACATTCCCGTCCGTAAGTTTTCGAGTGAAAGCATGAAAGTGTTTGTGTATTTATTCCGGTATTTAAAATCCCATGGCTTTTTAGACAATCCGACTGTAAAAAAAGAAATTACGGACTTCTTTAAACACGGCATTTTAGATTATACGAAGGACCGTGCATGATATTTGCCATTGCGACTGTAAAAAAACACATCGCCGAACATTACGCGTTCACCGAACACTTTGACCTTTATAAAATCATTGGCCAAGAAGCCAAATACATGCGCTCTATTGCCTATTCCACAAGCGCCCATTTAGAAAGCTTTGATCACTTAAAAGACGGCGGGGTCGATGCCATCGCTGTAGATATGATTGGTGATGAAACCTTTGAACATCTAGAAGGCCGAGGCATCGATATTTACTACGGCCAAAAAGGGGACGTTAAAACCTTTTTACTGGAATATTTAGATGGCCACATCAAAAAACCCAAAGTCTATATTGAAGATACCGCGGTCTGTGCCTTGTAGCACCGGCCTTTTTTTTGGTCTAAACCAGTTAGACACACCTACTCCTAATGGTCCATCTATGTGGTACACTTAAAGCACAAGGAGGGCGCATATGGCGAGTAAATATCATAATTTAGCACGACAATTAGAAAATCGTATCGAAGGATTGGGCTATAATGCTTCACTCCCGTCTGAACGTGAGTTAGCGATTGAGTTTGACGTTTCACGGATGACCATCCGTAAGGCCATTGATGAGCTCGTTCGCAAAAACAAATTGTACCGAATTCCCCACGTTGGGACGTTTACAACCGATAAGAAATTGTACAAAAAGATGGATGTGTTCTTAGGGTTTTCCAGAGAAGTCGAACAAGCCGGCGGTGTGCCATCCACGGAATTACTCGAATATTCCCTGATGCCAGCGGATGAGCGAATTGCGGGGAAACTCGATATCCCAGTCGGTGATTTTGTCTACAAAATCATTCGCTTACGAAAGAAAAATCACGTTCCATTAATTATTGATGAGTCGTATTTCCCTAAAGACATCGTGCCGCTTTCCGAAGCAATTGTGGAAACGAGTATTTACGAATACATCCAAGATGAACTCGCTCTCAACATGGTCTTTGCCGATCAAAAGCTGGTTGCTCGTTTTTGTAAGGAAGAGTACCGCGACTATTTAGAAGTAAGCGCCAAAACCCCCGTCATGTATGTCGAGTTAACGGGCTACTTAGAAGATGGACGTATCTTTGAGTATTCCGAATCTTATAAAAATTCAGAACGCTATGAATTAGTCATCAGAAGCCATCATTAAGATGGCTTTTTTCATGGGGTAATCCACCCTCTAATAGAAAGGGCATATGATACAATAAACGCGAGTTATTATAGGAGGTATTACCATGCAAATAGGAATTATGGGACTCGGTAAAATGGGTGAAAATCTCGCCTTGAATATGCAAGATCATGGGTTTGAGGTTGTCGCCTATAACCGATCTGAAAAACCCCACTTAGACGGACAATTTCCTTTGTTTCATGACGTTCAGGCATTTGTCAACGCATTAAAGGCTCCCCGTACCATTTGGATTATGTTAACCGCAGGATCCGTGGTGGATACTGTTATTGACACGTTAAAGCCGTTGCTTGAAAAAGGCGACACGTTGATTGACGGTGGAAACTCTCGCTTTTCTGACACGATAAGGCGGTATCAAGCCCTCCAAAAAGATGGCTTAGAATTTATCGACTGTGGCACGAGTGGTGGGACCGAAGGCGCTCGCCATGGGGCCAATCTGATGGTCGGTGGGACACCTGATAGTGTGGCTCCGTTAAAACCACTCTTTGATGCTGTGGCGTTAGAGGGCGGCGTGAACTACGTCAACCAACCAGGCGGCGGCCATTACGTGAAAATGATTCATAACGCCATCGAATACGGGATGATGCAAGCCATTGCCGAAGGACTTGATGTGTTAGAGCGCAGTCCCTTTGACGTGGACTTGGTAGAAACTACACGGGCTTGGAATGAAGGCTCGATCATCGAAAGTTATTTAGTCGGAATTACCCATGACCAACTCAAACTCGATCCGACCCTCGCCGATTTAGTCGGCAAAGTTGATGAATCTGGGGAAGCCAAATGGACCGTTGAAGAAGCCATTCAACTTGGCGTTGACGTCCCAGTTATCGCGACCAGTTTATTTAACCGTTTTAAATCTAAAGATGAGAGAAATTACCGGGAGAAAGTCTTAGCCGCAATGCGTAACGGCTTTGGTGGCCACGCGGTTCATAAAAAATGACCCCTTTATCATTCATCGTATTTGGCTCAACAGGCGACCTCATGCAAGAAAAACTTATCCCCGCATTTGCGGGGTTATTTCGCCGTAAAAATGTTGCTGAAGGCTCCCACATTATCGCCGTTGGCCGTAGAGACTATACGACCGATGAATATCTCCATGAATTAAAATCACGGGTCAAAGACGCCGCTGATTATGACACGTTAAAAGATGTTATGACCTACGTGAAAATTGACGTGAATGATTCAGACACATACACGGAAATTATCAATGCTCGCCCTACCTTACATGCAGACCGGATTTTTTATCTGGCGGTCCCCCCGCGTTTATTTCCAATTATTACCGAAGGTTTATCGGTGTCTAAGTTATTAGTCTCAAAGAATCAAGCGCACCGAATTGTCTTTGAAAAACCGTACGGGGAAAACTTAAACAATGCCCGCTTGATTAATGATCAAATTTGTCAGTACGTGGATGAAAGCCAAATTTACCGAATTGATCATTACTTGGGCAAAGAAATGATGCAAACCTTACTTGCTCTACGCTTTGCGAATAAGATTTTTGAAAATGTCTGGGATCGAAAAGCGATTGATTCAGTGACCATCGTCGCCAAAGAATCGATTGGTGTGAAAGACCGAGGCCCATACTTTGACCATATTGGGGCGCTTAAAGACATGGTCCAGTCACACCTTTTACAAATGGCTGCACTGGTGGCCATGGATGAACCTTCCTCGATGGACGCTGAAGCCATCCGGGATGAAAAAGTTAAAGTGTTAGGTGCCATTAGTGTCGACCCCAACTCCATCGTCATGGGTCAATACGCGGGCTACTTAGCGGAAAAAGGTGTGGCGGAGGCGTCCACGACAGAAACGGCCGTCTATTTCAAAGCCTGTTTAAACAATGATCGCTTTTTAGATGTTCCGTTTTACTTTTTAACCGGTAAAATGCTCACCGAAAAACGGTCTGAAATTATCATTAAATTCAAACCACACTCGAAAGCCAATACCTATTATGAATCGCTTGATTTAATGCCCAATGAACTACGCATAAAAGTGGCGCCTGAAGAGGGCGCGGCGATTTTATTTAACATTAAAAAACCAGGCATTGATCAATCGATCTCTGATAAAGAGTTTACCTATTTTCATGATGAAGAAGCCATCGGCAATAATCCCGAAGCCTACGAAAAACTGTTGCTGGAAGTGGTTCATCACCGGCCCACACTGTTTACCCGCTGGGATGAAATTGAAACGGCTTGGACCATCATTGATTCAATTAAAGACCGAGCGAAAGCTCCCAAACCTTACACCGATAGTGAATCATTTGAAGCGCTATTAGAAGCGCATCGATTGGAGGTCGGCCATGATTTACGATGTGTCTATGACGATCCATCCTGAGATGACCGTCTATAAAGATATTCCTGCGAAAAAACCTGTTTTTGATACGCTTTCAACCCATCACACGGGCAGTGCCCATGAAGGCGTTGTGACGATGAGTCTGCATACAGGCACACATCTTGATTATCCGCTGCACATGATTGCAGGGGGCGGTGTCTCCGATGACACGATTCCTGATGGCCTGTTGGGCCCCGTGAAAGTATGCACCGTGACTGAAGATGTGATTGACCGGGAAGTGGTTGAAGCGTGTGACTTAAAGCCAGGTGATGTCGTCTTTTTTAA
>P_2C_Liq_1_UnCtyDRAFT_1000580_pt1 | contig 15514 bp, 16 predicted proteins | sample Pon2CUnioCityCA_2_FD_10234 | JGI IMG/M metagenome (IMG submission 10234)
AAATTCACTAAAACACAAAACGTAAAAGATAATAAATGTTATAAAGTTTTCGGTACATCATTTAAAATACTGATGTTAAAAATAGTAATTACCAATAATAAAAAATAAACAATTAATGGAATGATCTTAAAAATAATTAATATTCAAAAACACCAAACTCACTTTTAATAGTTAATTTCTTTGTGTCAGATTCTTCAACACGACCCACAATTTTAGCATCAACGTTAAATGATTTTGAAATCGTTATAATGTCTTTAGCAATTTCTGGAGATACATAAATTTCCATTCTATGTCCGCAATTAAACACCTGATACATTTCTTTCCAATCGGTTTTTGATTGTTCTTGTATCAATTTAAATAAAGGCGGAATTGGAAACATATTATCTTTTACAATATGTAAGTTATCCACAAAATGTAAAATTTTGGTTTGTGCTCCTCCAGAACAGTGAATCATTCCATGCACCTTATCTGAATTGAATTTCGATAAAATTTCTTTAATGATTGGCGCATACGTTCTCGTTGGTGATAATACTAATTTACCAGCATCAATAGGAGAGTTTTCTATTTTGTCTGTCAGTTTTGTATTTCCAGAATATACTAATTCTTCTGGCACAGCATCATCAAAACTTTCTGGATACTTTTCTGCTAAATATTTATGAAAAACATCGTGTCTGGCAGATGTTAATCCGTTAGAACCCATACCTCCATTGTATTCGGTTTCGTAAGTTGCTTGTCCAAAAGATTCTAAACCCACAATTACATCACCTGCTTTTATGTTTGCGTTATCAATAACTTCAGAGCGTTTCATTCTTGCAGTTACAGTAGAATCTACAATAATAGTTCTTACCAAATCGCCCACATCTGCGGTTTCGCCACCAGTTGAATGGATTGTTACTCCAAAACCTTTTAAGTCTTCTATTAATTCTTCTGTTCCGTTTATAATTGCAGATAACACTTCTCCAGGAATTTTACTTTTGTTACGACCAATAGTGGAAGAAAGTAGTATATTATCTGTTGCCCCCACACACAATAAATCGTCTATATTCATAATTAACGCATCTTGCGCAATGCCTTTCCAAACAGAAATATCGCCTGTTTCTTTCCAATACATGTAGGCTAAAGACGATTTTGTACCAGCGCCATCCGCGTGCATAATTAAACAATAATCATCGTCGTTTGTTAAATAATCTGGCACAATTTTACAGAATGCTTTTGGAAATAATCCTTTATTTATATTTTTAATGGCATTGTGTACATCTTCTTTTGATGCAGATACGCCTCTTTGTGCGTAACGTTTTGAAACTTCTTGACTCATTGTATGATGTTGATTTGCAAATTTAGTCTTTTGAATAAAAAACTTTGTAAATTATGTAGAATTTATTTGTCTACATTTTGATCACAGAGAAACATAGTTTTAGGTAAATAGACCTCACAGGTTTTAAAAAACCTATGAGGTCTACATTTCTAATTGCAAATTTAAATTACTTCCTTTTTGAGTTCGCGATATGCGTTAGGGATTGAATGGTTTGTTTGAGCTCTCCCGCTTTTTTGCGGGAAGCGAGTAATGAAAGCCCGTTAAAACGCCCATATTTCAATAAACTCAATATTTGTTACTATTTTATCTGGTAAACAACAGTTCTCTGTATTTGGTAAGTGGCCACAAATTATCATCGACCATAGTTTCTAATTTATCACAGTGATACCTTATTTGATCAAAAAATGGTTTTACTTTAATGCTATAGGCTATTGCCGATTTTAAACCTTCAAATTTATTTGCTTTTCTGCGCTCATCTGTCATTTTAATAGTTAAGGCATTTATTTCTGTAATATGATTAGAGATTATCATAATAAGCTCAATTTGTTCTTTGGCTATGTTTTTATAATCTTCTCCAAAAATTTCTTTTAAATTTTTAGTGTTTTCTAACAATGTATTTTGATAGTTTATAGCCGTGGGTACAATATGGTTTCTTGCAATATCTGCCAAAACTCTACTTTCTATTTGTAAGTGCTTTGTATATTCTTCTAAATCAATTTCATAACGTGCTTGTAGCTCTACATGATTCATTACTTTCATTTCTTTAAACAAATTAATAACTGGTTTAGAAATTTTTACGTGTAAAGCTTCTGGGGTACTTTTATTATTGCTTAAGCCACGTTTTTTGGCCTCTTTTTCCCATGCCTCTCCATAACCATCACCCTCGAAACGAATATTTTTTGATGCTTTAATATATTCTCTTAACACATTAAAAATAGCTTCGTCTTTTTTGAGGTTTTTGTTATCAATTAAAGCATCTACTTCTTTTCTAAACTCTTTTAATTGCTTTGCAACAATAGTATTTAAAACTGTCATTGGTATGGCGCAATTTGTCAAAGAGCCTACGGCTCTAAATTCGAATTTATTGCCTGTAAATGCAAAAGGTGAGGTTCTGTTTCTATCTGTATTGTCTAATAAAATCTCTGGAATTTTACCAATAATATTCAATTTTAAATCGGTCTTTTCTTTAGGTGATAATTTGCCTTTGGTAACATTCTCTAATTCATCTAAAACAGCGGATAATTGACTGCCAATAAAAACCGAGATTATTGCGGGTGGCGCTTCGTTTGCACCCAATCTATGATCGTTGCTAGCAGATGCTATAGATGATCTTAGCAACTCTTCGTTGTCGTGAACCGCTTTTATAGTGTTTATAAAAAAGGTTAAGAATTGTAAATTTTTCATTGGTGTTTTTCCAGGGCTTAAGAGGTTTATTCCCTCTGAAGTAGCTAAAGACCAATTGTTGTGTTTGCCAGAACCATTAATGCCAATAAATGGTTTTTCGTGAAATAATACATTAAAGTGATGACGCTTGGCTACCTTTTTCATTACGTCCATCAATAAAGAATTATGGTCTACAGCTAAGTTTGCTTCTTCATAAATGGGAGCTAGCTCAAACTGATTTGGAGCAACTTCGTTATGTCTTGTTTTAAGCGGAATGCCCAATAACATACACTCCTGCTCTAAATCTTGCATAAAACTCATTGCTCTTGTAGGTATGCTGCCAAAATAATGATCATCTAATTGTTGTCCTTTTGCAGGTATATGACCAAGTAATGTTCTGCCTGTCATTAAAATATCGGGTCTAGACAATGCAAGNGCCTCATCAATNAAAAAAAATTCTTGCTCCCAACCTAAGGTTGCATTAACCTTCGATGCATTTTTATCAAAATATTTACAAACTGCTGTAGCTTGAATATCAATAGCTTGTAAGGCTCTTAATAATGGTGTTTTATTATCTAAAGCTTCACCTGTATAGGCAACAAAAATTGTTGGAATACATAGCGTGGTTTCATAAATAAATGCTGGTGATGTTGGATCCCAGGCAGTATAACCTCTTGCTTCAAAAGTATTTCTAATTCCACCATTTGGAAAACTAGAAGCATCTGGTTCTTGTTGTACCAATTGTTCTCCATCAAACTTTTCCATGGCTAANCTTCCATTNATAGATTCAAAAAAAGCATCATGTTTTTCTGCTGTTGCCCCAGTTAATGGCTGAAACCAATGTGTATAATGTGTNGCTCCTTTAGAAATTGCCCAATCTTTCATGCTAACAGCAACTTGGTCTGCTATTTTTCTGTCAATTTTGGTTCCTTTTTCAATGGCATTCATTACACTTTCATAAGCAGCTCTTGTAAGATACTGCTGCATAGCGTGTTTATTAAAAACGTTTTTACCAAATAAAACTGACCTTTTTTCATGTTCTACTACTTTAATAAGGTTTCTGTGTAATGTTTCTTGTAATGCAGAAAATCTGATTTTTGACATAATACGATTTTTTATGGGTAATTTTTATTTTTTAAACAAATATACCCTATAAAAAATAGGGATAAAATTATTTTTAATTGATTTTCAATTTTTTACCCCTATTTTTTTTGATATCAGCCTAAATTATTTCATTTTTGTAGAGTTAACATCATATATACAATTATTTATTATGGCAAAAATTAAATTAGAATACATTTGGTTAGATGGATATTTTCCAACTCAGAATATGAGAAGTAAAACCAAAGTTGAGGAGCACGAAAATTTTCAAGGAACAATCGAAGAGCTAGGAATGTGGTCTTTTGATGGATCATCAACTAGACAAGCATCAGGAGGTGCTTCAGATTGTTTATTAAAACCAGTTGCAATTTACCCAGATCCTGCAAGAATTAATGGTTATTTGGTAATGACCGAAGTTTTAAATGCAGATGGAACTCCACATGTTTCTAATGGTAGAGCTACAATAGATGATGATGATAATGATTTCTGGTTCGGTTTTGAGCAAGAATATTTTATTATGGACACTAAAACTCAATTGCCTTTAGGTTTCCCTGTTGGTGGTTATCCAGCTCCACAAGGTATGTATTACTGTTCAGTTGGAGGTAAAAACACACATGGTAGACTATTAGTAGAAGAACATGCTGATTTATGTATTGATGCCGGCTTAAATTTTGAAGGAATTAATCAAGAAGTTGCTTCTGGACAATGGGAGTTTCAATTGTTTGCAAAAGGTGCAAAGAAGGCAGGAGATGAAATTTGGATTGCACGATATTTGTTAGACAGATTAACTGAAAAATATGGTTATTATATTGATTATCATCCAAAACCATTAGGTAAAGATATGGACTGGAATGGTTCTGGTATGCATGCTAATTTCTCTAACGAAGTTTTAAGAACTTGTGGTTCTGAAGAAATTTATGGAAAAATTTGTGAAGCGTTTAGACCTGTTGTAAAAGAACATATTGATGTTTATGGTGAGTTTAATGACCAACGTTTAACTGGTTTACATGAAACTGCTGCGATTACAGACTTCTCTTGGGGAGTTTCAGATAGAGGGGCATCTATTCGTATTCCAATTATTGCTGTAGAGAAAGGTTGGAAAGGTTGGTTAGAAGATAGAAGACCAGCTTCTAATGGTGACCCATACAAAATTGCTGGAAGAATTATTAAAACTGTAAAGTCTGCTAATATTAGCTAGATTTTTATAATGATAAAAATGTAAAACTCCGAAACTTAAAAGTTTCGGAGTTTTTTTATCTTTAAAATTAAAAAATTGAATTTATTTCTTTTCTTTTCCTGGAGGAAATCTAGAAATGATTTCTTTTACAAACAACTTAATTCGTTCTTCTTTTTTCTCAATATTTTGTATTCTTAACGCACCAGTCCCAATTCCTTGCCAAACCAACTCTTTTCTATTTTTATCTATAAAATCAATAAATAAAGTACCCTCTGTATATTCATTTACATTGATGTTGTTGTTCATTCCGTTCCACATCCAAGGATTCCAGCCCCAACCAAAACCCCAACCCCAACCAAAATTATTGTTTTGACTAACATTTACGTTTCTTCGAGATTTTGTAAAAATACTAACCAGCATATCTGGATTTTCAGATTTTACAAAACCTTGTGCTAAAAGTTCTGCTTCTATAGCTCTTAAAATTCTTTTCTTATCTAAGCTAGAAATATCAGCTTTGTCGATGCCAGTTTTATAAAAAGCAAATGTTTTATATTGATTAAAATCTATGGCAGTGTCGTAATCAGTAACTACTTTTACAGTGTTGCAGGAGAGTATAAAAAACGCAGTAAAGGTTAAGAGGATTATTTTTTTCATCATAAAATTTTTTAAGTTATGGAATTTTTATTTTTATCCTAAAAATATGAAACATTTCATATTCAAAATTGATATAGAACTCTTTATTTTATTATCAATAAGTATGCCGATTTTACAAAATGAAACTGCGTATTCAACAAATTTATTGTTCAATAAATTTTATAGCCACCGTTAATTTAGTTAAAATTAATATAAAAGCGGTCTATTTTCAGGAAAATAGATTTTTAAAACCCTTAAAGATTTTACTTTTTTTTTAAGATTTTCGTAAATTGCCACACTTAAATCAAAGATTTATTACGAATGAAACAAATTACACCTTATAAGCCAAAACATAAAGTGCGTATTGTAACTGCAGCAGCTCTTTTTGATGGACATGATGCAGCCATAAATATTATGCGTAGAATTATCCAGTCTACTGGAGTAGAAGTTATTCATTTAGGTCATGATAGATCTGTAGATGAGGTTGTAAATTGCGCTATTCAAGAAGACGTAAATGCTATTGCCATCACTTCATATCAAGGAGGGCATAATGAGTATTTTAAATACATGTTCGATTTACTCCAAGAAAAAGGTGCAAGCCATATTAAGATTTTTGGAGGTGGAGGTGGTGTAATTCTTCCCGAAGAAATTAAAGTATTGATGGATTACGGAATTACGAGAATCTATTCTCCTGATGATGGTCGAGCTATGGGTTTACAAGGTATGATTAATGATTTGGTGAAGGCCTCCCTTAGTCCCTCCAAAGGAGGGAAACACTCAACTGGAAAAGTTTGTAATGAAGATGGAGGTTGGTTGTTAGAATTGGGTCAAGATAAAGTTTTAGAAAAACTTAAAAATAAAGACATAAATACAATTGCAAGATTAATTTCACTAGCAGAAAACAATCTCAAAGATTTCGCAAAAATTTTTAACAAAGATTGGAGTTCTTCCCCTTTGGGGAAGTTAGAAGGGGCCCCCGTTCTCGGAATTACAGGAACTGGAGGTGCAGGAAAATCTTCTTTAGTAGATGAATTAGTCCGTCGTTTTTTAATTGATTTTCCAGATAAAACCATTGGTTTAATTTCTGTAGATCCATCAAAAAGGAAAACAGGGGGTGCACTTTTAGGCGATAGAATTCGCATGAATGCTATTAATAACGAACGTGTGTATATGCGCTCTTTAGCAACACGTCAATCTAATTTAGCCTTATCTAAATATGTAAATGAAGCGATTCAGGTTTTAAAAGCTGCTGAATTCGATTTAATTATTTTAGAAACTTCTGGAATTGGGCAATCTGATACCGAAATTATAGAACATTCTGATACTTCTTTATATGTAATGACACCAGAATTTGGCGCTGCAACACAGTTAGAAAAGATCGATATGCTAGATTTTGCTGATTTGGTTGCCATTAATAAATTTGATAAAAGAGGTGCTTTAGATGCAGTAAGAGATGTGAAAAAGCAATATATGCGTAACAATAATTTGTGGCATATTCACGTAGATGATTTACCAGTTTATGGCACAATTGCATCGCAATTTAATGATCCAGGTATGAATACTTTGTACAAAAGTGTTATGGATAAATTAGTCGAGAAAACAGGAGCAGATTTAAAATCTAAAATGGAAATTTCTAAAGTAATGTCTGAAAAGATTTTTGTCATTCCGCCTAAAAGAGTTCGTTATTTATCGGAAATAGCAGAGAACAATAGAAGTTATGATGACACTGTTGAAGCACAAGTTGTAGTTGCTCAAAAATTATATGGAATCTATCAAACGATTCTTTCAATTACGGAGGGTGAGCAGCATTCGTCATTGCGAGTTACGAAGCAATCTCTTTTAACAAAAACAGGATTAGATAACGATGATATTCTTCGACAAGCTGCGCATGACAACGATAAAGATTTTTTGAAGCTACTATTAGCTCAATTCGAAAAAGTTAAGTTAAATTTTAATCCATTAAATTGGGAAATCATTTTAAACTGGCAAGCAAAGGTTCAGAAATATAAAGCCCCGATTTATACGTTTAAAGTTCGTGATAAAGAAATTAATATTGAAACACATACTCAATCGCTTTCTCACTCTCAAATTCCTAAAGTAGCTTTACCAAAATACCAAGCTTGGGGAGATGTATTGCGTTGGAATTTACAAGAAAATGTTCCTGGGGAATTCCCTTATACAGCAGGTTTATATCCTTTTAAAAGAACTGGAGAAGACCCAACCAGAATGTTTGCTGGAGAAGGTGGCCCAGAAAGAACCAACAGACGTTTTCATTATGTGAGTTTAGGAATGGATGCAAAACGACTTTCGACTGCTTTCGATTCTGTTACTTTATATGGAAATGATCCTGGTCATAGACCCGATATTTATGGAAAGATTGGAAATGCAGGCGTTTCTATTTGTTGTTTAGATGATGCTAAAAAACTGTATTCTGGTTTTGATTTAAGTCATCATATGACCTCAGTTTCTATGACGATCAATGGACCTGCACCGATGTTATTAGGTTTTTTTATGAATGCTGCTATTGATCAAAATTGTGAGAAATACATCAAAGAAAATGGTTTGGAAGATTTAGTGGAAGCAAAATTCAAAGAAATTTACGATGATAAAGGATTAGAAAGACCAAGATATCAAGGGAAATTGCCAGAAGGAAATAATGGTTTAGGATTATTACTTTTAGGTATAACAGGAGATTTGGTTTTACCTCAAGAGGTGTATCAACAAATAAAAAAAGATACGTTAGCGCAAGTTAGAGGAACTGTACAAGCCGATATTTTAAAAGAAGATCAAGCACAAAATACGTGTATTTTTTCTACCGAATTTGCCTTGAGATTGATGGGTGATGTGCAAGAATATTTCATTGAAAAACAAGTACGAAACTTTTATTCGGTTTCTATTTCTGGGTATCATATTGCAGAAGCTGGTGCAAACCCAATTACGCAATTGGCATTAACTTTGTCTAACGGATTTACCTATGTGGAGTATTATTTAAGTCGTGGAATGGATATTAATAAATTCGGACCAAACTTATCTTTTTTCTTTTCAAACGGAATAGATCCTGAATATTCTGTAATTGGAAGAGTGGCCAGAAAAATTTGGGCAAAAGCAATGAAACATAAATACGGCGCCAATGCTAGAGCCCAAATGTTAAAGTATCACATACAAACTTCTGGACGTTCTTTACACGCCCAAGAAATCGACTTTAATGATATTAGAACCACCTTGCAAGCGTTGTATGCGATTAATGATAACTGTAATTCTTTACATACCAATGCCTATGATGAAGCGATTACAACTCCCACAGAAGAATCAGTAAGAAGAGCAATGGCCATTCAATTAATCATCAACAAAGAATTGGGATTGTCTAAAAATGAAAACCCGATTCAAGGTGCATTTATAATTGAAGAATTAACAGATTTGGTAGAAGAAGCGGTGTTGTTAGAATTTGATAGAATTACAGAAAGGGGAGGCGTTTTAGGAGCTATGGAAACGATGTATCAGCGTTCTAAAATACAAGAAGAAAGTATGTATTATGAAACGTTGAAACATAATGGCGAATTCCCAATTATTGGTGTAAATACTTTTTTAAGTTCTAAAGGTTCGCCAACTGTGCAGCCAGCTGAGGTAATTCGCGCCACTGAAAAAGAAAAGCAAAATCAAATTAAAACTAAGGAGTTGCTGAATAAAGCGAATCCGAATAAAGTTTTGGAGCAAATTGCAATTTTACAGGAAGCTGCCATTCAAAATGAAAATTTATTTGAAAAATTAATGGAAGCGACCAAAGTTTGTTCTCTAGGACAAATTACAGAAGCTTTGTTTAAAGTAGGAGGTCAGTATAGAAGAAACATGTAAGCAGAGAACCGATTTCGCTTTTCAGCGAAATCGTGTGAATCGCTTATCCCGCTTTTTAGCGGGATCTGTTAATGCAAACTAGGTAATTTCAAATAATTAAAATTTACAATTATGAAAAGAGTGTGAATCGCTTATCCCGATTTTTAGAGTCCTTTATAAGAAACAAGCTTTTTGGATACTCAATAAACCTCACCCGTTTTTAAAACGGGTGAGGTTTTTAAAATGGGTGAAGTTTTGACGTTGCTACACTATTTTACATAAAAAAAACCTTGCAGAATACTTTGGTTTAATTAAACAATGGTTCTTTATAGACAACCTTTCCTGATTCTAAATAGTTTATAATATGCAAAATAGATGCTGCTTTTGCTTTTTCAAAGGTTTTTGTAAAATCGAATAAGAACACAGATTCTTCGCCAAATACTATAAAGTCTAAAATTTCTTTGTTGGTTTTTGCATCATAGATTTCTACTTTTACACTCATCACACAAAACTCTACAGAGGTAGAGGTTTGCATTCCGTTTACGCCCATTGCAGAATTTCTCCATTCTACGCGATTATTGATTTCGAAATTTGAGAGTTGAATTACGTAATCTGTAGTATTGCTATCCAATCGATCGTAATTTAACGTTTCAGAATCCATACGAACATCTGAAAAAATGTTGCGTTGTTTCATTTCTTTGGTAAGTTGATTTAGATAGGACCGTGTAAAATCAGTGTCATCCTCATAATTCTTTTGGTATGTTTTGGTAAACTCATTCAATAAAACCTTATCTGAAGCTATAATCAGTACATTTTTGGTTTTTGGTGCATCGATATTTTCTTTTTTAGAGACGTATTTTATATATTCTCTTGGGGCTTGACAGGAGATCAAGCTTAACGTAAAGATGAGTAAGAACACTATTTTTTTCATCATAAGTATTTATGAGACAAATGTAATTAACTTCTTAAATTTATGAATATTAAAATGGAAGTCATTTTCTAATAATTTTTGGGATGTACTTTTGTGTTTTTTAAAAGTAATCGGCTGAAGTACTCGTAAAAAAGTGATTTTTTTTAATAAAAATTGTAGTTTTGAATTTTTAAAATTTAATCTAAATGTTATCTTAATTCCTTCTGAAACCGATTGCTTAAGAATTATATGATAATTTAAGTCTAATTACGTTAGTTTTGAGCAAATTACAGAAGCGTGGTCTAAAATAAACCGTCAGTATTACATAGATATGTAATATTTTACTATATTAACTAATTCAAACTAAATCTATGATAAAAAAATATATCATTCTAATGGGACTTTTGTTTTTAAGTATCATTATTAATGCGCAATCTAAAAAAATTTTAATTAAAGTTAAAGACGAAAATAACAAACCTGTATATGGTGCAATTATTTTATTAGATAATAAGAAACAAACAGCCGTAACCAACTTAAATGGAATGTTTAGAATTAAAACAGATGTTATTCCTAAAGTAATTAGTGCATTTCATCCGCAAATAGGAATCACTAAAATGAAATACAGTGGTGAAGATAAATTAACATTGGTGATAAAAAAGGGTAAAAGTAAATCGATAAAAAATGATGCTGCGAATCAAATATCTGGAGAAACGATTCAAATTAACTCGATATATGACTATGTTAGAGGAAGAGTTTCTGGTCTTAATGTAAGTTCAGATAATGTAATTACGATTAGAGGCTATAACAGTTTACAAGGAAACATGACGCCACTTTTTATACTAAATGGCTCTCAAATTTCTCAAGATGTTTTCGGTAGATTAATACCTCAAGAAATAAAAAGAATTACGGTATTAAAAGGAAATGATACCGCAATGTATGGTATTAGAGGCGCAAATGGCGTTATTGTGGTCGAAACTAAATAAAAAGGAAGCTCGTATAAAACTAGAAAAATATGGATTGATATCTCAAATGTCTTTCCTTTTCATAATTTTATAGAGTAATGAGTAATTGAGATATTACTCTTATCGCTAAAATATACCAAAACTAAATACGTTTTTGTTAGCTAAGTAATTGTGTTAAACGCTTTTTAGTAAAACAATCAATGCAATAAAAATATACGGTCTGTAATTATACGTTTATTGATTGTACTTGATGATTTTAACTCGGTTTTTCCCTTAAAAATATTTAAGGAAACCAATGTGAATTAATGTGAATAGAATTCCTATTATCTTTTGCAAAGTAGTTCGTTAAAAGTTTACTTAAGTAGTTTTTTTCGCCAACGATTGCCATTTTCATACGATGTCTTTTTAGCTTTTAACTTGTAAATTAGTGGCTTTACTAGCTTTTCTGCCTTTCAAAAAAAAGAGAATAAAGAGTATCATTACAACTCCTAAATAAATTGAAAAACCGCCAATTTTACTACTTAAAGTCTCGACCAAATCTTTGTAATCTGTTAATCCATAGATTTTTATGATTCTCATTGCAAAACCAATATTTAAAAGATAAAAACCTATTTTAAAAAGTTTATTGGTTGCCATAGCAATTTCTACTTTTTGATTAAAAATATCTAACATAAAAATTTTACTATTTTTAAATAAATGTTGAGATACCAAAGTAGTTAAGCCAATTGCGATTGGTAAGTAGATGATGTAAGCGATTAATTCTAATGAATTGTTCATAATTATTGATGTTTAAAATGTTTATAAATAATATATAATATGTAAATATTTAAAAAGTGTAGTATTGAAATGATTAACAAAATATAGCTCAATCTACTACTGATTTCGAGAATTAGTTCAATCACTGTGTAGATTTCTCTCATTGAATGTAAACTCCAAATTGCCAAACCAATATTCAATAAGTAATAAGTTATTCTTAATAGTTTGTTGATTCCGTTTCCAAAATTCACATCTTTTGAAAAGTAATTTAGAACATACACTTTACCGTTTTTGTAACAGAAATCACCCACATAAATCACTACCAAAGTTGATATTAGAATATACAATATATAGGTAATTTGATTCATATTCTTTTCTTTATAGATTTTAAAATATAAGTCCAAAACAATGACAAATAGATTGGTGCTAAACCAAATATGAAAGGAAAAACTGATTCCCGAAATTGAATTTTCAAAAATTCAAAAAACAAAAAGTAGCTTATAAAATATAGTACAACAATTGATAGATATATTGTTATAAATCTCACCAGTCTTTGAGTAAATGTATTTATATAAAATAATGTTGACAAAGCACATAATATGTGAACGAATCCAATAACAAAAGCAAAACAAGCAGAGACTAAATAAAAGTCGGTATTTATAAATATCAATAGTATACTTATTATAAATGGAATCATTAAAAACCTATTAATCCAAGTTATCAATCTAATTGTATATTTCATAGTTTCAGAATTTATTGAAAGTTTGTATTTAAATTTTTTTACTTTTTTATTACTTTGGTAAAGTTAGATAATAACCAGTGTTCATCGGCCTTAATGGCTTTATCTAAAATGTTATTTACTGTTGTGGTTACTTTTGATAAATCACCTAAAACCTTTATAAATTCTTTGCCTTCATCAGTAGTGTCATCTATTTCTTGTAGTTCAGCCAATACTTTTAAAATGGGTTCAATTTCACGTTTTTTACGCTCTTTGGTAATTTGTTTAAAAAGCTCCCATATATCTTTATTGGCAACAAAAAACTCTTTTCGCACACCTACTACAAATTCTTTTTGCACAATTCCCCAATCAATTAGGGCACGCACATTCATATTCACATTTCCTCTAGAAATCTGTAACGTTTCCATAATATCTTCTGCAGATAGTGGTTGTGTAGAAACCAATAATAAAGCATGCACTTGTGCCATTGTTTTATTAATTCCCCAAGAAGTGGCTAAACTTCCCCAAGTATGAATGTATTTTAATTTTGCGTCCTCTAATTTCATGCAACAAATATAAAAATTATTTTTAAACTTTCAATAATTATTGAAAATAAAATAATTAAAATTGTTTTTTATTCAAATTTTTAGTTCGTTTATATTTGTGTAAATCTATTTTTTATGAAAAAATTACTTTTATTAGTTCTATTCACACTTACACTTTCTTGTTCCGAGGATGAAATTATTGATTACACAGCTCAGAATGAGACGGATATTGAATCGTATTTAAATGCGAATAATTTAACTTTTCAGAAAACAAGTTCTGGTTTGTATTATGATATTAATGTATCTGGTAATGGTAATTCACCTACTTTTAACTCCAATGTTACTCTGGGTTATAAAGGGTATTTTTTAAATGGAGATGTTTTCGATCAATCATCTGAAGCTACTTTTAATGTTAGTGGTGTTGTTTTAGGTTTTGCAGAAGCAGTTCTGTTATTAAAACCTGGTGGTTCTGGAACATTTATTTTACCTTCAAGATTGGCTTATGGAGCCAGAGGTGCTGGAAGTATTCAACCTGGAGCTGTTATTATTTTCGATATTAATTTAATAAGTGTAAATTAATATCACATTTAAAAACCACAACTTTTTTTTTAAATACAAATGAATATGAAAATTTTAGGCATAGGCTCAAGAATAAATCACCCAGAATATGGTTCTGGTGTTGTAACCAACTTAACCAGTAAACACTATTGGGTAACGTTTATAGAAAACGGTTTAGAAACGATTGCCATTGATAGCGAATTTGATATTATTGAAGCTGTAGAAGATGAGGTAGATACCATCAGTTTTTATGAAGTAGAAAAATCTTTAAAAACAATTTTACAAAAATGGTCTGACGTTACAGAAATTGCCCCAATTGCAGACCGATGGAAAAAAGGAACGCTTATTTTAAGAGCTGCGGATGCTAATTTGGCGGATAAAGAAATACCTATTGATACTTTTTTCCATAAGATTGTAATGGTAAGAGACCGAATTCGAGTAATGGAACAAAAAATAAACTCGAGTAAAACCTTAGACGATCAAGATAAAATTGATTTGCAACAATACATTACCAGAATTTATGGCAGTTTAACTACGTTTAACGTGTTGTTTAAATTAAAATCCGATCATTTTGTGGGTGCTAGAACTAAGTAATTGATCTCGTCTTTACGAAGGAAGTATGACTGAAGTAATCTGTTTGTTTGATTAAGAGATGGCTTCACTGCGTTCGAAATGACGGAAAAAAATATATGTATAAATTAATGCATCTTTTTAACCTTTTTGCCGTCTATTAGTTGAACATTAATAACACATATTATGAAAACTTATAAAAATGATTGTACCTGTGGTTGTGCAGCTTGCATAAACGAAGATTGTAAAAGTTGTACTTGCGAAAGCTGTACTTGTGCTAATTGTAACTGTTAGTAATGACTACAAAACAAGTTTGGATTTCTTATTCAGAAGATTTAAAACGATTTATCATCAGCAAAGTAAAAGATTTCACTATTGCTGATGATATTTTACAGGATACCTTTATAAAAATTCATACCAAACTACATACTCTAAAAGACATCACTAAACTAAAATCTTGGTGTTTTTCAATCGCCAGAAATTCGATGTTAGATTATTGGAAAGCGTCTAAACAAACTTTTGAAATTGCCAATTTTGAAGCTGAAACTCAAATTTTAGAAAACACGCATACCGAGCAGGATTGCCTAAAAGGTATTTTAAAAAACTTACCCAAAAAATATAGGGATCCACTGTTTTTAGCTGACATAAAAGGACTAAAACAGCAAGAAGTTGCGCATCAACTAAACCAAAGCGTATCAACTACAAAATCTCAGATTCAGCGTGCTCGTAAACTCATTGCACAAGGATTTATAGATTGTTGCGGTTTTACTATAAATCCTGAAGGAAATTTAATTGGGGAAATTCAAGATAAAGAAGATTGTAAAGTGTGTAGCTAAATTTTCTTAAAAATGACTAGAAAAAATAAGAAAAAGAAGTTGTACAAACTCCTTTTTCTTACACTATTTAAGCTTTAGAAGTTGCATCTGGCAAATGAATACCATTTTTAAGGATCATTACGCCCATAACAAGTAACCAAATTGCTTTAATATGAAATATAGGTTTGTAAATTTCAAAATTATCAGGAATGCCTAAAATAATACCCATAGCTACAAAAC